>JAABUP010003083.1_pt1 | contig 30223 bp, 41 predicted proteins | sample 5559201 | NCBI WGS metagenome assembly JAABUP01 (sample SAMN10711887, study PRJNA513373) | rock metagenome | isolation source: Antarctica rocks | place: Antarctica | reverse complement strand
TCTATCTGGAGGTCACTGACATTTAGTTTGACACAAATGAATGACGTTTGGCAGGGTTGCTGAGGCTCTGCCACGAGCGATCAGACTTGTTGGCTGGCCAAAGCTTGTAATCTTCTTCTTCTTCTTCGCATCACATTGATGCCTGTCAGTGACCCTGTGGGGCGTCAAATCGCTCATGTGTTTCAGCGTGAGGTTTACAAATTTTGGCAATCAACACAGACTCGCTCAAGCAGTCTGAATATTTCGTAGGACAACGACAACAGGATCTGGTGGTCGTTCTTGTCATCATGGCCTGCAGACTTGCTGCCAAGCTTAGCTATGACACCAAAAGCGTTTGCACAACATGCTTATTACACTGCCGGGCTTTCACTTGCTTCTTGGCTATTGTCTGAACCCCTTGTCGAAGCCCACAACACTGCACTTAGTGCTCCATCAGCTTTAAAATTTCGGTGGCAAAAGCTGGCATTGAGCAAAAAGTCACGTACTACCACGTACTACAATAGTCAGGCCTCTGCTGTAATAGTTACATTTAGGACAATGCAACCATATGGTCTGCAGCTGCCAGGCCTTCTAGACAACCTATCTGTGGTCCTTTGTGACTTTAGCAAAGCCCTGATTGTGCCCAATGCAGACATTGGTAAGCGCCATGAGGTAGAACGTTCACACAACAACATCGTGCTGATGACCTAATTTGGCAATCCTCTGGGTTTGTATGTCATGGTCATCATACAAGCAAGGTCACAGGACCTGATGGAAGAAAAGAAGCTCGGTAAAAGGAGTAGCTGTACACTAAAGCTGTACCTTTGGCAGCAATGTTTCATGGAAGAGCCTGGTGCATCATACGGCATCTGCTTGATGCATCTATATGCAATGAAGGAAGAAGAACAAGAACATGTACCAATCTGATATGACTGCTCCAGCCAGTGAAGCACAGACACAGCCGGTTCTGGGAGCCGCAGGATCGACAGACTTGGTTAAAATTGCAAAAAGAGATGGTGAGCGTCAGCCTGGACACTCTGTCCCACAAGACCAGGCTGATGTGCTGCTTGTCCAGGACACATGTGAAAGTGTCAGCGCTTTGACAAGAAGTGGTGCGATACGCAAAGCACTGCTAGCTCAATGTTTGCTTTGGGTTTATGGTTGTTACAGACTGCTGGGAGTCTAAGGCCAACTTCTGCTATTGTGCTGCTGTAGCTTCTGGGGTGGTTTTGCCCTGTTTGTGCTGATGAAGCAGAATATGCTGCAACCTGCTAATTAGTGTGCTCTAAGCTGGCTACATAATGTCTGCAGCAAATTCACATCATCATCAGTGACTATGTATGCAAACGGCACGGCTGAAGTTGGTAGCCTTCAACGGCTGAACTTGCCGTCAAAGGGTGCAGATCAGGTGATCATAGGTCAGACCCATATGTGGCGGGAACTGTCAAGGTAAGGATGCCTCCTTTAAGCCGTGTAAGGTTAAGACTGACTGGCGCCGGAAGCTGATGGCTGCTGAGCACAAATGTTGGTCTCAGTGCACAAGACAAACTTGGGACTTATGGCTGCGAAGAGGGAGGGGTTTAGATTGTACGCTCATGATGACGACCGCAATGCAGCGCCTGCAGTTTACAAAAGATACCTTGGCTCAAGGCGGCATACGGCTGACCTTGGCAAACCAGCTTGTCGAAATGAACGAAAGACTAGAAGCATTCTGAGCGTGCGAAGTGACGTCGTCACGCTTAGAAAAATGTTCACCGCGACGCGTCCAGTACTTAAGCGTGCCAGTGGGCAATCCGAGATAAATACACATAATTTAGAAACAGAAACCTCGAGACACAGCAGGCTGAGCATACACAGCAGGCTGACCTGCAGAGTCTGTATACTCTCGTGAGGCGCAGAGGCTTCCCGAGAACAAAACAGCTGAAACATTATGCCTATAGACCGTACTTTGGGGCCCCCGGCTATGGGTACCGGCGCCGCGGGCAACCTGGCCCTTGCTCGTGACGCTGCATCGTATTGCTGCAAATTCACGGCCATTTACGACTTGCTGGACAACTTCACCAGCCCACAGGTTGAAGCTACTGAAGTGTCCATAAGTTTGAGCTCCACGAAGTCTGTGCGCAGGGGTGGTAAAGCAAAGGTGCCCTTCCGACTACGCTCTGGAACCAGACTTTCCCAGGCGCGCCTGCTGATGGCGATCAGCTGGCCTGTCCGCATCAGCGCTTGTGTACTGCTTCAGGTTGCTCCGTACGGAATTTCAGGCGAGATTCTGACGTTCCTTGGAGACGGCACGGGAATACCGAATATGTCCCAGGCTTTCACCATAGCAGACAGCACGAAAAACGTGCGCCGTACAGACGAGATAGGACGGTTCGGCCAAGCCTTGCAACATGCCCCTTGGCATTTGGGAGATGATTGCTTTGTTATGACTGTGTAAGCTTCTGCGGCACACGTATGTACAGGCACTCCGTGTCTGTTGTCGAGAGTCTGTCTGCACAGCCCGATCAAGCACACTGCTGGTCAAGTACAAGCGTTGTCAGACCCCCGACAACTACAGAGCTTGCTGGAGTGGTCCAACAGGAGGCGTCAAGCACTCACCTTGTCAACTGACCTTGTGTTTGCACAGGTATGCTGAAAATGACAGCTTGTTTCTGGTAGTCGCCCTGTATTCCTACACCTACCAGGCACACCTGGCAGCTGGACCTTCACAGCGCACAGAGCTGGTCAAGGTGATCTGTACTTGGAGGTGGACCAATGACATCAATCAGCCGTGGCAGGTGTTTCGCTTCAGCTGGAACTCATGATGCGTTCACAGGATGCACATACGTCGCTCTATAACATGCCAGCATCATCTTGAATTATTGAGCAGGATTGGCTTGCAACATTTCTGACTTACATGAAATCAGGCCTTAGCCTTGCATGAAAACATTTGCCGGAATACATACTGTGCTGTCAACATGCAGCGGTGTGACCCTCCTGAGCAAAGCTTTGCACAGTCATGGCCAGCCATACGTGACTGGGGACCATACAGCCCTGACAAGACTGATGACGCATCATCTTCCTCAGATTCCGATTCAGACATCGAAGTTGAGCAGGCACTGCTAGATGATGCACAGAGAACCTTCTGGAAAAGTCATCCAGAAGGCAAGCCGAAGACAGGTATTGGCTTCATGCTACAAGCCTACATTCTTGCAGTCCTAATCATAGTATGGTTGTATGTTGCATGTTGCAACATGCAAGACAAATGGGCCGCACATGCAGGCACAAAGATGCTCATCTGGAACCTTCATCCTAATTGCGATAGTTACGACCCCAGTGACAGTGATAGCAGCTATCTGAAGCCGTCTGAAAATGATATTGAAATATGGATGGGTGGCACTGGTTCCGGCACAAAGTCGTAAGTGCACCACGTTCTCTCAACATGTGTACAATTGTGAGCAGCTGTGGGATGCCACCGCAGCTTGCAGATGTATGCTGCTTGCTAGGTCCTGTCTTGCATGCCCAATTTGCTTGCAGACGTTTCTGCATAATGCTAACATGACATGAGTGACATGTTGACTGTTTGTCGGTGCAGCTCCAGGAGTGTAGACCTCCCAAATGGCATCCGGTCTCGAAATCTAGGGAGGAATGTGATGATGCTGTACTGGCGTCTGCCATGCCGCATCATGATTCAGGTAGGCTCCTCGTTGTCATGAGCCCTGTCACTGTACGAGTCTATACATCTGACAAGCTCGGCTGTTGTTTAGTCAATGTTGCTAAATTTGATGTAGCTGTCTTCTGCTTGTCTTGATGCAGGGGAGACTGGTGTGCAATGATGAACAAGGCAGTGATCACACTCTCAGGAATTCATCAAGCATTAGGTACTGAAGCATGGAATGAGCTGATGGCTTCTGCATGCAAAATTCCAGAGTGCTATGAAAACAACTGAACCTTGCATGGGTGCGTAGGTCCTCCTCAGTGGAGCGGTGGCTGCTGGACATGCCAAAGAATGACAATGACGATGTAGTCTTTGAGCAGATCCGCATCAAACCGCGTCGGTCTGATCAGAGGGTACCAGGTGCTTCTGGAGATTTTGAACAGGCTCAAGATTTTGACTGCTATGTAGGCAAAGTCAAGCAGTCGCTTGGGATCGAAACCAAGAATTTACCCAAGATTTGGATTTGGTCTCAGAGAAGGTATAGCACAGCTGTTGGCAGAGTTTCACTGTGTCACCAGATTCTCTCAAAGGTGGTGCAATGTTGCAAACGGACATTCAAACACCCAAGCTGCATCTACTGTCGTAAGCATCCTGCGGATGTCATAACTTCATCATCATCTGCTGTCACAGCAACTCAAGGTGTGCTTTAGGCAAGATCATGGCTTTCTCATAGTCTCTCAAGACCTTCCGAGTGTTGAGCAGGCCCAGCTTTGTCAGTTGTTGTTCACAGAAAGTAAAGCTCAAGGCAAATTAGACCACTGTGTCAGCAATGTACATCTGTCATGTTATCACATGCCTGTGCAAATCTGTGTCTTGATAATGAGTTGCTGGGTAAGTACACGATAAATGGTTTCATTGATCTTGCAGCAATACTGCAGTGCAGACAAGCTTGTCAGTTTCCTGTTGAATGCATGCTGTCCTGATCCATCACACTCAGGCAGAGCAAACCAGGGCAAAGATACATAGGGTGCTGCAAACCCTTCAGGCATACAGGAATGATGACATGCATAATATCAGGAGCATGCGCATGTCATTACTGGAGGAATTTGCATGAACAAAAGACATGTTGTTGCAGGCTCATACCATGTGCAAATGTGGATAGCCTGCTGTCAGCAACATGCAGGGAGGCTTTGACATCATCAGATGGGGCACTCAGAGACTTCACAGTGTTACTGTGGCTTGATGATCTAGCGCCTTCCAACAAGAAGGAGACGCTTGCAATGGACAGCACTCACATTCAGCACGAGTGGTAAGGAACTAAGTCAATTCTCATCTCTACATGTGGCTAGGATAGCGGCAGTATGGTTTGTATGCAGTGTCGACTTGTGATTGCAATGTGTAACTCAACTACCTTTGCTTGCATACCATTGTGCCGGCTGCAGGAACAGCCAATGTTACTATCATGATGTTGCGTGTAGTGACTGCTTTGTATTGATACCAATGTAGGTTGAAAAAAGCGCTAGGGCACAATGGTGCTATCAGCAAATTTCTGATAGATAGTTTCAGCCTGCAGCCCATTTCAGGCAAAGGCAAGCAAGGCAACACGCAAGCATACACGCCACAGAAGAGGCGCCTCAACAGGTGAAGGCCTATAGTAAAACTTGAGCCTGTGATGGCAATTTGTTCATTTCTCACGTGGTAAAGGGGACACTGGCTGCAGCATTTGCTACCCTTGCTCTCTGTGTGCGTGCGCGCGCGCGTGCATGTGTTTATGTGTGTGTGTGTGCGTGCACACGTGCATGCTTACATGCGTCACGTGTGTTGGTGTGTGTGCTCCTTTCTGCCGCTGAGCCTCATCACATATCATGTGAGGTCACATTATTAGGCTGGGCTCTTGTCAAGCAGTGAGTGTGATATACACCCTGAATGCTACTCTATTATGAGATCATGTAGTTGGAGACCTGACTGTGTTTGCTTGCACAGGAGAAGTCAAGCTGGTGGCAAGAGCAAGGCCCGTGTAGCCCGTGATGACAGCAACGTCAGCATCAGTGACTCAGAAGGAGGTAGTAGGCAGTCCAAGCGCAGTAGGGCGCTCAGTGCTAGTCAGGCAGCTGCATCTACAAGTCAGGCGCCTGGGTCAACAGCTGACTCAAGATCTCAGCTCCAGCCAACAGCGCAACAGAACTCTGGCGATGATGCAGCACAAGAGGTGCCTGATACTATGAGTACTGGATCTGAGGATGATGCGGTGCATGCAGAACTGTCTCAGCCTATGGACAGTCACAACACAGCTGGCTCTGAGCCACCCTCAGGTCAAGAGCAAGACCAGCAGCAACAGGTGCAGAAGCAGAGCAGGAGGCAGCATAGTGCACCATTCATGTCGGAGCCGGCTCTGCAAGGTGCGACACATGTCAACAGCCGGCCGAGCAGCTCCAGACTCCCGCAGCAACAGCTTGCTGAGCGGTTGAGACGTGTGCACCTCACAGTTGGTAGTGATCAGACCCAACAGCAATCAAGTAGCCAGACACTCGACATGGGGCTCATCAGAATGGCATGACATTACCACCTGCTGAGGCCTCTGACAGGCCCCAACAGTCAGCTGGGCAAGGAGCTCAGCAACATCCAAGTGGCCCACCACCACATCCATCACCATCCCTCAACAGTGAATATTTCTCAGCTGGCTCTGGCATCAATAACGGATCAGGACTGACGGGCTCTGTTATGTCGCCAGTTGTTGAGACACCTGCTGGCATAGATGTCTCAAGGAGGTTCACGGAAGATGAAATAAGGTGACACTGTTGCAAATGGCCTGTGCACAACTGAGTACGTCTTTATGCGACTGGAAGTTCTGGCAGCTTCATACAAGTCTGAGGCACCGCAAGACAAGCATATTGTCTATGCAGCTGTTGTCTTTGCACTTGAGCCAGTCATTGATGCGAGTGTCATCAACAACCTGTTGTGCTGTATCATGGAACAGGCGCCACTGAAATCACAGCAAGCAATGCAGCCTTGTCTGCATGCTGCAGGGAGTTGAATGAGCTCAATGCCAAGCTGCAGCATGAAGATGTTGCAACAGATGTGTATCAGGACTATGAACAAGGAGACGATGAAGTGGATGCAGATGATGAGAGCTCACAGAGGATAGGTGCGATGGCATGATCACACATGTGTGCACATGCTGCACAAATTTGGCACGTGTGATTCTGAGGCCTATGGTCTATACGCTGAGCTGCTGGCCTACCTGACTGTCACTTCAGTCTTTTTGTGTGTTGTCAAGCTGTTGTCATGGTCATTGGCGAACTGCTCAACTGCAAAACATCAAGGCCTGTATGCAGCTTGGTGACTGCCCTTATGCATTTTCAGCCTCTTTGCCAAATGCTGTTTGTGAAGCTGTGCCACCTCACTGCTGCAGCTGCTGCCGTCCATAAGGTCTCTCACAAGCCACTGTCAAGCGCCATACGTTTAGCTCATCAGACTGTTGATGTAGTGCAAGCACAGTTGATGCTGTGCATGCTGACAAGTGACTTTTGAGGTCAGAATATTGAAAAATCACTGTGTTCATGTATCTATGTAGACAGGAAATTGCAATGCATACTGTCTCCAGCTGACACATACATCTCAGAGAGTGTGCTGATAGCGCAGGTACTTTAGGAAAGGCAATAGCTGCTAAAGTCTGCTGCCAATGTCTGGAAAGTAGCATGCTGTCTGGCATCCTGACTGATGTCTGACCTGTCTGCAGATTTTGCACAGCTGACAGCTGAAACCTTTGTGGAGTCTGTGTTGGATGTCTTTGGGGATGAGCGCCAGTCTCCCGCATGCTATGTGCACCCACCGATCCTGCTCCTTGAGGCACTTGCCAAAGGTGCCCCATCTTGCGCATTTTCAGGCCCTGTGCCATTAGTAATGTAGCTGTTGCTGTCCTTGCAAGTGATGCCATGCCTCTAGCACTCATTTGCTTGCAAGATGTACTGCTGATGTGCGTGACGCTTGACCTTCACGCTGCAATTCAATGCTGAATTCTTTTGCCAGGCAATTGATCATGTGTAGTTGCATGTATTTATGCTGCCTGTCATCAATGACTTGCCTAACATTGGCCTTGTTATGCAGACCCAAGTCTTGCAGAACGGTTGATAGCTTTTGACGTAGAGACCAGCGGCCTGACTGCCAATATGTCCTTCTTCCCAAAATGGTCTCAGCCAGACATCTATAGTCCCAGGTGGCAGTATGGCCTGGTTTGTGTTGTGGGCTATGACAAGCAGTCTTTGGTAGCCAAGGTTAAGGCAACTCTGCTCAACAGCGAGGAGCACATCAACCTGGTACAGACCAGGGGCATCAGCAGCCTGAGGCATAATGGGCAACGAGTCTTTCAGTGAGACCCCTGCAAACGATGCATTCAACTGCTTCGCCATGACGCAATGTCTGCAAACAGCAACATCATATCAAGGAGCATTGACAAGGCCTGTCTGTCTGGTTGCATCAAATGTGTGGTCCTCGTTAATCCAACTATAATTTACTGAATACTGGCTGAAGCAGTGCCAGATGTTAGGACTCTTGTCAACTCACATAGTGGCAAACCTGAGATTGTTGTGCTGAAGGTGTGACCCTGTGCCTTGCAGGACACCAAGGCCTGAGACTCTAAACAAGATGCAGACCTCCCGTGAAGCCATATCAACCCCTTCGTTTGAAGTTATGAACATGCGGGACATGTCTGCTGTAACTGCTAAGCTGAAGGAGCTGATGTCCACAGATGCTTTGCTTCTGACATTTGGCAACATGAATGATGAAGAAGCATTAGTTAGGGACAGCCACAAGGCAGCGACACCTGGCAGCAGATATCAGAAGGACTTGTGGCCACTGAAACTGTCCAGCTACAACATGATGCAGGCCTGCATGCGATTGAAGACAGCACATGACCTCAAGCACAACAGCGCGCACATGCAGACGTTGACACAGATGCAGGCATCAAAGCTCCGCAAGTGTACATTGAGCGATGTGCACAAGCACTTCGTGAAGTCAACCAACAGAAGGTTCATCACGCCGATACCAGAAGGTAAATGTAGTGATTGTGTGTTGAGTCTGCTTCACAACAGGCTGCCTTCTGTCAGTGCAGTATAGCTGTCTGGTTAACTTGCTATTTGCATAGGTCAGACATGCTGTGCAGCAATTAACAGTATGTTAACAATACAATCTGTTGATGTTGAGTAGCAAGATTGTATGTGAACATGCAGATCTTGGCCCTCTTCACACAGGCTGCCGTGATGCTGCCATGACTCTAGAGATCATATTAGCTATGGCATGGTGGTGGCAAGAGTGTCCAGGCAAGAATGCCTGCAAGGAGCTCTTGACCAGCAGGACAGGCAGAGCAGCAGCCGCTGTTGGGGTCCAAGCGTTGGAGCTGCTCTGCTCTGGACACAAAGTACAGTACGAGGCAAGAGAACTGGCCATAGCAGCAGGCAAGCAGGCCAAGAAAGGCTCCACCTCTGCAGGTCCTCAGGTTGCTCCGGAGGCTGTTGACCTCAAGGTGTTGCAGCCGCGGGATCCCACAAAAGCCTACAAGCATGCTCTGTGTGTTCATGGCTACAAAACTCTGCAGAATTGGGCAAAGGAGGCGGAAGAAAAGGCTGTATGGCGTACAGGTGTGCTTTGCTTGCTTACTGCAAAATGTGGCTCAGAGTGACTAGGCAGCCTGACATCTCTTTCAGCTGACTGTGTTTAGAAAAGCCATTGCTTGGACTGGCTTGCCAGCATGTCAGTGCCAGTTGAGCATTGGTGCACATCCACGAGCATGCTGCTGTACCAACAAGTGAGCAACTGATTTGCTGTACATGTTATTGCCTTTTTGAAGAACACAACTTGAATGTTCAAGCATAAGTGTCTTAAACATTGTTTAACAACAACTGCTGTGGTGATTTCTGGTATTGTGCAATATTGTTGCAGGTTGAGCGTACCATGTTTAGCCTGGAGCAGCATCATGCAGCTCTCAAACAGCCATGCCCATATTAGCAGTGTTCAGGAGACAGCTTGGCCTGCTGATCATAGCAAAGCTTCGCTACACTGGCATAATTACTACAGCACTTACAGCTTGAGGCTGCACAGAGAGGGATGACCGCAAGACAGCGCCTGCAGTTTGCCAAGGATGCCTTGGGTCAGGGCAGCTGTATGCCGACGTTGGCAGGACGCATTGTCATTACGGACTGTGATTCCCCCAGCTAGAGCTTTGTGTGCTTTGAATTTAAATGCGTTTTTACGAGGCCTAGCAGATCAGCAAACCATATTGGAGACAGGTTTTTGTGTCTGGTTCGGTTTGTGAACTGACAGTGGAAAGGACCAGATAGATGCAAAGCAAAACGCTAGGGCTGTGACATTTGATTTTAAGCTGTTCAGATTCATTTTACAGCGTAATGTCCTTGCAAGATGAACTTATGCCTGCTGCATCTGCAAGAGCTCTGACAGTGCTGCTGTTGTAACACTCAAATATTGCAGGCTGCAGAGTATATGATAGACGGCTTCAGACGGTGTTGTGACTAAGCATGTGCACCCTCATGATTCTGTACTCAAGTAGAAAGCCAGCAGTCACTTGGATAGACAGCTGGCAGGCATAGCAGGTTGCCTGTAGCATGCTGCGGTTGCAACAAAGTCAGTCTGTGATTTTGACACACATGCTATGGCAAAGCAGCTGCAGCTGTGCTTGCTGATGCACCAGCTACACCTTGCAAGTCCTCATGCTTGCCTGTCTTGCAACCGTGCAGCAAGCCAGTCAGCATGCAGCGTTGTGGGTCAGACATTTGACTGCCTTTACTGCAGCTGGCTTCAAGATTTACACTTGAGTACACTGAAAAGAAATCTAGCGACTTAATCAGCCACATCAGAATTATGCACCAAGGCTTTTCCCCTTGCTGAGCAGCGGAATTCGTTCAATATTGTATATCAGCTGCTTACAACTGCCTGCCAGACAGCAACCAGACACGTAGAGCATGAACGCTCTGTGGCGTTTTGACATGCCGGCTTTGAATTGCTGAAGGCAGAGCTGAAAGTCAAAGAACATCACGCACACCGTGTATTGTCGCGTCAAATTTGCCGTCAATCCGGGCGTTTTGCTGGCCCTAGCACAATCCCCAGCCATGCTCGGTGAGGGCCTCACTGCGCATGGCAACTTCAAGCTGTAAGTAAAAGCGCAGCTTGCGGCAATTGTCATGCAAAAGCTGAACTTGAAAGTCTCGCCACACCAGCCCACGGCGTAGCACCGCCAGCTGACGCTTTCAACGCGCGATCAGCTCTACATAGTTTTCACACAGAAGGGCTTGTCACTTGCTAGGCTGTCAGCTGCTCGAGGGGTGCGACTTGAGCTGGAGTCCGGACGTGGGTGGCTCGTGTCGGGGCGCGTTCCGGCACGATGGATCGTGCCTTTCAACCATCACGCAAGTATCCAAGAAGACCTGCTAAAAGTGGCCTTGTGGTAAGGGGTCTTGGCCACTTTGCTGTGTATGAGGTCGGTGATCCTGACAACAGAAGACATGTCGGGAGGCAGACCCTTGCATGCACCGACGCGAACCGACGCGATGCTATCATCTGCGATTGAACTTGCGTTAGACTCTTTCTGTTCGGCTAGGTGCCCACGTCCTGCCCCGCCCAGAAAGCATTCCAGGGATGGTCTGTTCCGGATCCGTACAGGCTTTCGCACCGCCGTGCTCCTCGCATGCTTGCTGTTACTTTTGACAGACCCGTAGTATATGCAGCAAACGCACATGAGCGAAGCGCTAGTTGGAACCCGTTCTTCTTGTATCATGTGTGAGATCTAAGCAGATGCTTGTTGTACAGACAGAGCATATGCAGGCTTTAAGCCATGGGTGGCACCTGACAAGCTTGATGTACTTTTGTGTTGTCCCAGGATGGATTTGCAGAGGAAAATGCTATTTTTGGAGGGTATAACCAGTCTGCAGCCAGTGCTTCTGCTGAGCCAGCCTCTGGCAACCTCAGGTTGCTAGACAACTTCACATTCTACGTCCAAACTGATGATGAGGGCTCTGAAGAGCTGGTAGATTTGCAAGATCTCTCCACAGGTTGGCATCTTCCAGTACGCTGTGTAAACGACCGCAAACTCCTGATTTCATTCTCGAATTCTGATATGCAGTGAGTGACAATCTCACCGAGCCTGACCATAACTGACTGAAACATGATCTGCTGTCTGCATCAAGCACACTCTGTACTCTTGTTCACAAGCTTGCTCAAACTCTGACTCTGGCACTGTGGATGATCTCCTTGCAGATGGTATACATGGACTGCCTTTGAAGGCCACTGGCACAGTGCTGGATCACAGGGTGTGCTCACAGCAGTCAGTGTATGACGCCAGAAGCAGCAGCAAGATCAAGGTCAGGATCCACTACATCAGAGACTGGGTAGTAGACTACTCGACACCTGTCACTGTCTGGCTGATCACAGACTGGGCATGGTACAGGTGATCCTTTCGGCATGCTCTGCTGTGGAAAGGATATTCTCATTGATGTCAACTTCCAGCTGCTGGTTGCAAAGTCAATTGCATCATCGCTCTTGATGAGGGGACTGCATCACCTGCTGTCATGCGCTGGTCTGACTAGAATCTAAAGATAAACCTAAAGCTAAAGCTGAAGCTGAAGCTGAACCTAAAGCTGAACAAGTTTGAGTGGAATGCTGTTCAAGCATGGCCATGATCAACTTCTACAATGTCTGGTCAGAAGAGGTGGTTCTTGCAGCATTGCAGCAGAACCCATCACTGTGTGTGCATCACTGCCAACCACACTATCTGAGTGTGCATCAGTGCGATCTAGGAGACACTCATTGCCAGCAGCACAGAGGCTCATACAAACCAGTGGGCCAGCCTTGGCATCCATAGCTTAGGTCTGATTTGACTTGGTCTGTTGCTTGCAATGCAGGCTCCTGTCACCTTCTCGCATATACAAGCAGCAGTACCAGTCAATAGCCAACAAGACCAAGCTGGTCGCTGCTTGCCTTCAAGTGGTCAGCAGCAACGCCAGTCTATCTTATGATGCTGTGGTGCGTCATTTGGCAGAAGGGGTTGCGGTCCTGCCCCAAGGGGCTGACTCAGAAGCCCCAGAATACATTTCGGATTTTGCCGGGCATGACACTGCTGAAGTGCAGCGTTTTGATCAGCATGATTTGCTGGATCATGCAGCGTTTGTGGTGCAGCAGGTCGGACCTGTTCTTGGTCGTCATGCCCTCAAGGTACGCTTTGGGCAGCCCGGTATAATACTTGGCTTCTCATTAAATTAATGCCGAAAGGCATAATCTTTTCTTGTCTTTTTCTTTTCTTTTTCCTCAAGGTACGCTGGTGTTACACTGTTCCTATGAGCGTCATCATGCTGTCTTCGATGTTGAATTCAGCAACGCTGTCTGTCAGAGGCTCATCTTGCCCGTTGTCAATGAGGCCAAACCTGTCTGTCTCTTGTTCCCAAGCATCCAATGCAGTGGCCACAGAGCTTTGTCTAGACTACCTTGCACAGTCACATTGACTACCTGCAGATGTGGAACACAATGATTTGTGCAATGTCTGTGCTTCACATGAGATCTTGGTCAGAGGGTTGCCTGTATGGAGTGCTGGTTTGCTGAGCTGACTGTTTGGTTTTGGTGGTGCAGAGCTTCTTAGTGACCTTGGCTGACAGAGCAGGCCTGCAGCTAAGAGACTTCATTGGCACAGGTATCAGCGTCTGCCAGTATTGCATGCATGCAGTGAACAATTGGAGCAGCATTAAGTGACTTATCTACATTGCATGACTGATCAGCACCTGCTTCAGCAAGGCTGGCCGAAGCTACAAGCAGAACTTGCCGTCTCTGTATGCCATGACTGCAACCTGCTTGCCAAGTTTACAAGGTGACCAAGTGTAGCAGCTGGCAGTTTAGGCGTTTGGGCCCAAAATACTGAATCCCACACCATTTTCCCAGGCTGCAAGGATCAACCTCTTTGCTGATTAACGCCGTCACCTATGCTAACCTATCCCTGAACAGCGCAGCACCACCAGATGACGCAGCTTGAGAATTCTTACATTGTACCAAATGTACCAGTCCCACTCACACACACTCTGAGCATCTGCATAATCAGCTGTTGTTATTTGCCCAGGCCGCAAATTGACTACGCCATCGGACCAATCAGTTGCTGCTGACACAAGGCGGCGACCTGCGCCACAGACATCTTTCCTGGTGCCTCAAGAAGCGGTGCCCAGTCTCCTGCTTGTCTGGGACTTTTGCCAGCGCTATGCGTAAGTGCCACACCACATGCAGTCATCAGCTGCAGCTGCCCTCTGTTTCTGCACGCCCTCTACTCTGCTGTGGTCATGATGTAATGTGCACTGGCTGGTCCCATGCCTGACATGGCAGCTCTGGCCAGCATGCACCTGAGGCTTATTATTACTATTGTTATCACATGGCAGCTCCGGGCAAAATGCACCTGAGGCTCAGTGGATCAACTGTCATATGAGCGCAGCAATGTCAAACTCAAATCTGTGTCCAGTCAGATGTACTTACTCAGAGATGTTGCGTTTGTGTGCACACTATCGATGTCCATTCATGCAAAACAGCTGCTTTGCTCAGTGTGACTCATGGGTACGGTGTGGAAGCTTCTCACTTCATGCAGGGCACTTCTGCGCTTGCCCCCATTCCCCTTCCTAAGGCTACAGCTGGCCTGCATGGACATGCCCCCGCCCTTGCAGGGAGGGGACGTGTCCCTTACCCCTTCCCCCACCCAGCACATGAGCCAGCCTGAGCGGTCCCCAACCTCCTGCAAAGAATGTGACGCTACGTTTTCCAGCACAAAGGTAAGCTGAGCTGCTGACATACGTCATCTTGTGAGCAGAATGTCTGGAAAAGAAAAGAAAAGACTGCGCCTTTCGGCGTCACATTAATGAGAAGCCAAGTATTATACCGGGCTGCCCAGTGAGCAGAATGTCTACCAATCGTCAGTATGTCTACCACGTCAGCATGCTTGCATCTCTTTGTGCTACTGGTGCTTGTGCGCATGCTCAAAGATTGTTTGAAGGAGCTTGACCAGCTTTGAAGAGTGACCCACGTCAGCATGTGTTGTTGATGTGTGCATAGGCTTGCCAATAGCATGTCGACATGGTGCACATGGTTGAGCATCCAATCAGGCGAAGACTCGTCATGTGCATATTGTATAAGGTCACATCTTGTAGCACTGGAACTTATGCTCTTGTCTACATATGCTGCATGAGAGCATGCAGGTTGGCAGGCAACTTTATAATGTCTTTGTGTACTGGAACAAGGTCATTGAAGAACAGCAGTCATCTAGACCCTCGCCTGCATGGGCAGACAATGCTGCAATTCTCTTTCTCGCTACTTTCCCCAGGGCATTCTTGCATCCACGCTCGCATCTAAACTAACTCGTGCAAATTATCATATACTTGGCATGGTTGCTCGTGCGGGTGTATGCGGATCATGTGCAAGGAACGCTAATGCTGCAACCAGCAGTAACATTGCTTACTTTTTGTTGTGTGTAGGCCTTGAGAGAGCACTGTTCCTTGAGTGGGCATGACCCCACCAGAGCCCCCAAGTCATCCAAGCAGAAACTCAGCTTGGCAAGCGTGCAGCCTGCAGTGCCGTTGGAGCTGTCAGTGGAGGCAGTACCAGACCAGGTGGAAATGGAAAGGTACTGCTGCTATTGATCTTGTGCACCTTGTGTGCAATTACGATCTTTTCACCCACGATAATGTCAGAAACTCATTCTTAAGCACGCTCCTTCCTGTGAATATCTTTGACCTCCACTTCTCATATCTCGCCATTCTTGGGTATCAGACACACTCTCTGCCCTGAGCCCAATGTCTTATGCATGGCATGTTGTTGTATTGTGGGCATATGTCTCCAATTCCCATATTGCTTGCTTCCTGGTGGTCTGAACACCACTGTGCCTTTGCAAATCATTATTCCAGCATGTGGGCAACAGCAGACAACCACTTCAAGATGTTGACAGCCTTTGTGCACATTCCAGGTGGGGCCCTACAGGGCAGGGCCGACTGCTTTGTGACATCCATTCAGCCCTGATCAGAGTCCTAGAGGGGCTAGACGAAGACTTGATGGAAGCACCTACCATGGCAGGGTATGGGTCAGCCGCAGACCTGGCTCCTCAGGATGCCTTCAGGCCTCTGTTGGGGGCCAGCTGGCCTGAGCTAGCTCGGCTATACCTGCAAGAACATGGCCCTCTCACTGTCAGCCAAGACGCTGTTGAGGCTGTGCTCAGACTCAAGGTGCTGTGTGTTCCCTTAGTCATGCACCTCAACTGTCATGTGTGGTCTCTTAGTCGTGCACCTCAATTATCATGCGTGTCCCCTGAGTCATGCAGCTCATCAGTCATGTGTGTTCCCTTGCCTATGCAGTGCATTGCTTGAGAACCCTTGCAGATGTTGTCTGCTGAAGTCCAGATGTTGGTGTCTTGCATCTTTTGTGGAAGGACTCCTCTTTACAAAGTTCTGTTTGTCCTAGCTGGTGGAAGAGAGGGTCTCATCGACACCTGCTGGCTCTTCAAATCCAATCATGTGACATATCAAGTCACAGAGCTGCCAAGTCATAGCCAGATTATCATGCATGTGTCCAATGTCAATACTTGCATGCACGACTGTCTTGCACCGTCTCAGCATCATGCATTTGTGATTTGAGCTTCACTTGCAGGTAACAAAGTACAGTCAGTTGTCTGGGCAATGTGATTTGACCTTCACTTGCAGGTGACAGAGTACAATCAGTTGTCTGTGCACTGTGATTTGAGCTTCACTTGCAGGTGACAGAGTACAATCAGCTGTCTGTGCACGACCGTGCGCTCATCTTAGAGGGGCTGGTCACCATTGTGGCCAACACAGAGCTTTTACGTAATCACCTGCGCCACCTTGAGCCGGAGGGGGCTACCCCAGTGCTGAACAGGGGTGCTGTCATGGGGCAAGACTCTGCTGGGAATATCTATCACCAGCTTGGGGGCCCTTCTGCCAGGTAGGGTAGCTTTCACATCTCTTCAAGGTGCAAATGGCCAATCAGCCTGGTCATTGTGGCTTCTACCATCATGTCATCACTCGCTCAGATAATCTGGAAGCTGGCTGCCCAGCTTTATCATTGCAAGCACCGCACGTCATTGGCAATTTGGTGTCAGAGCAGCTTACTCTGAGGCAATGTCACTGGTCCTTCAGACAACAATACAACCCCTGCAAGTAGCATTACGCTGCCCATGTTGGGTTATGCTGCTGAATAGCATCCATTCTGAGGCACAGGATGTTACATGGATGTGGTGCAGACCATCCTGCTGCTCAGTGCATGCACACAGCCTGAGCCTGTACATCCTTAGGTCAGATGGCAGTTTGTTGTGACATTCCTGCACAGCCTGAGTGCCTGCATCGGTGAATTCCCTTGAGGAGGTGCCATCAGTCTTGACTGTTTGGTGGGGCCTAATGGTTGCTCTCCTTGCTGATACCACCCCGTCGCCAACAATAGCAGCGTGCATGATTGATAACATCCATGGGTCATGATGCCTGTCACGGCAGTGGATGACAACGTGCTGCTGTGCAGAGGATCGTTGTATGTGGAGGCTGCAGAAGGACAAGCCTGGGGCTGGTACAGTCCCCACCAAATCCCCAGCCTGATCGCATGGCTTGAAACAGGCTCTCAGCAAGAGCAACAGCTGGCAGAGGAGCTGTATACCATGTACCAGCCAGTCTTGAGGCTTGTTGCACAATCAAGCCAGGTCTGCATCTGTAAACCCACCTGCCGTTGTTACCTTTGGACCTCAAACCATGCTTCAAATTCAACAATTGGAGTTCAGTAAGCAACTGCAAGAGTCTGCTCATCCAGGGCATGAGTGACAGACAGGCATGGACCAAGGCGTGCTGCGATTTTGACATTGCTTGTCTGCAACGTCATTCATTTGTGGCAAAGTCCAATTTGTATAGTGCTCGAGATGTTGATGCAAAGTGTGATGGTCAAAAAAATTGCTGCTGAAGCTGCATAATTTGGCTTCGCATCCAGTCAGCAGAACGTGAATGACAGTGTAGAAACTCCTGCTTTTAGGACGCTGATAATGACGCGGCCAGTGCATCATGCGTATGGTTCACCCAAGGCTGCAAGGCTCAAAACCATCTGGCTGACGTGCATTAAGTGCAAGTGCAATGAAAGCATCAGCCAAAACAGTTGTGTCAATCAGTCCCCATGTCAGTCCCCATGTCAGTCCCCATGTCAGTGTCCATGCCAGTCTCCATGTCAGTCTCTGTGTCAATCTCTATGTCAGTCATCTCAACACTGTGGGCATGTATCTGCAGGCGTCAGGTTCTGGTCTGCCACCGCTGCAGGAGCTGTGGCAGCCCTCTGCCCCTTCTCAGCACCACCTCATCGTGTCCCCAGAAGCCCTTCAGCAACCCAGGGATGGCTACAAAGGTAATGCGGTTGGCTCTCAGATGTTGCCTATGCAAGGTCTTGCCTGTTGTCTCACTCAATCTATGCCAGTTGACAGCTGGTCATCCAAGCTCTGAAGCCTTAGACACCCTCCACCAGAGCACCTGATGTGGCCAAGTCCCAAGGACAACTGTTGGTGTCCCGACCCATGCCTTCTTGCCAAAGTCTCACAAGCGTCCTGTGTTTTTTGCAGGTTCACAATCAGTCTTGCACTCATCCCAGCTCTCACAACTCAAGCTGCTGCAACTGCTGCCTCTTTCAAAGCAAACACCTGGGTTGACTCACACCAAAAGGCAGCCATCCAGTATCCCAGGACAAACAGACTGCCACAACAAGTTTCATTTTTCCTCATTATACCTCCCCCACTGAAATACCTGCAACAAATTCACTTTTTTCCCAGAACCCATGACAATATTCCGTATTGCCTCCAGGTTCACAGCCAGTGATCCACCCATCCCAGTCCTTCAACAATTTCATTTTTCTCCCATTACCAATGACGATATTCTGTATTGTCTCCAGGTTCACAGCCGGTGATCCACCCTTCCCAGCCCTTACAGCACGAGCTGCTGCGCCTGCTGGCAACCGCCCCTTTCTGGAACAAGGACCTCGAGTGGCTCCAATCAAGAGCAGCTGTGCAGTCTCTTCTGCCCAGGACGACCACCGGCCCAGAATTTGCAAGGCTGCTGTGGCTGATAGAGGAGCTGCTGTACGAGGATCTGCTGAAGGGGAGTGGGTGGGGCCGGAGGAGGGGGTGGTTCAGGGAGCAGCTGGAAGCCACTAGGAATGTTGCACAGGTGGGGGCTTCTGTTGAGGAAAGCACTGTCCCGGCATGATGGTAGTCATAGCAATGAGACACCCAAGGCTGAGTGCCCAGAGGCTGAATTGTCAGTGATGGTGTCATACAGCATGTTGCACAGGCGTGGGCCTTCATGACTTTTGCTTGTAATGTTCCCGCGGGTGGTAAAGAAAAACAATTGTTGCATGACAGATGAAATACTGGTGGGATGTTTCCTGGCTTTCAGACTGGATGTTTGGAAAACAGGGACTGTCATCTGTGCTGCTGATGTGAACTGATGCTGACGGTTCAGTGAGCCAAACAGCTGTCACAATTACCACTAAAGCCACATTGCACCTGGACCTCCCCTTTGCCTGCATCGCCGTGACCCTTCATGTGCAAGCCTGGCTGGCATGGCTGATGCAGGCTGCTGCTCTGGGAGGACAGCTGGCAGCCCACTGCAGGCGTGAGGGGGACCTGGGTCTGGTCTCGCCCCAGGAGCTGCTGCAATCTGCTCAGAGGCAGAGGTGCTACTTGGGCTACATCCCTCAGCCTCCACAGGTTTGCACTTACACCTTTGCATGTCAGACTGCAGCTGCAATTGCATTTGCCTTGTTACTTGACAACAGCAAAAATTGTGTTTTGCAACAGTGCTTTGGTCAGCTGCTGCTCAAGTCTGCCTCCTGCTGGTTCACGTCTCACACTGCACGATGTCACTGGATCTGACAGAGGTTCACAAAGCTTGTCTGGCCAAGACTGTTGGGATGTACAACTGGTTGTAGCCTGCCTAAGAAGCTTTTGTTATGCCCATGTCAGGGCAATGGACACCCTGGTCTTATTTGCCATGTTTTGGCAGAAATCTGTCCAGTCAAGTTGGGACCACGTCAGCACTGCTGCTGTTGGTATGCAGATTGCCAGAACAAAACATCATAAAGGCAGCTACTCCGGGCTGTAGGTGCCTGATGCTGGGGGAAATTGTGTAGTGAAAGAACGGATGATTGAATGAATGAACGTATGCATGCATGCATGCATGCATGAATAAGTGAACATACAGATGGATAGACAAGCAAACAAATGATGAATCACACAAACAAATCAGTGAACAAACCAATTAACACTGTCATTTTATTGTTGCCGTTCTGGCCACTTTCTCAGGGCAGCTGATGATTAGTGCTCAATCTGATGAGTCAGGTCTGTGCTGAGTGCTGGTTAACATGTTTTGCAGGATGTGGTGCTGTTCAAATCTGGGTATGAGGCACACGTACGGCAGCAAGAGCGCAGTGTGCCTGCCATACCTGCCTGGTTGGAATCCTGGGCGCCCATGCAAGACTGCAAGGTCAAGCAGGTGTGCCTCACCTGTGCTATGTTGCAACTCACATACACATAAACCATATGCAAATCCTGAATTCAATTATACAATGTTGTATTCAAACAATGCATCTATGTACATTTCAACCACTACAGTGACCAGGGAGCAGTGATGATCCGGATCCGACTGCAAACACAATCAGGGCGCACTCTGCAGTCCACAGGCATGGCAGCAAAAGCTTTATGATCATTTGGCACGGTTACTTCATGCATTTGTCATCCAGTCCATACCGCCACATGCAGAGCACAAAACAGTACACAGTGTTGTGTCGAGCCTGCTGAGCCTCAGCTCACAGACAAAGTATTACAGTCAATGTACAGTCAGTGTATCGTCAGTGTACAGTCACAATGGAGTGATGCTGTGTTTCACACGCTGCAGATGGCATGTGTTGTGGAGCACATCCCTGCTTCACAGAGGCAGGCCTCTCTGCGCTCCCAGAATCAGCCAGGCTTTCCACCCCGGGTCATTGAGCCGCCCTGCACCGCATGGCTGCTGCTTGAGAAGGAGCCCTCAATCCCACAACAGGTCAGCAGCTCACATGCCAAACTGCTTGAAGCATCAAAGGCATGTCTCACTGTCCCTATGACCGGATTCAGCACACCAGCATCCACATTGCACTGTCATTGCTTTGTGCATCTGATCCTGAGAGCAGCTCTAGATCTGATGATGCCACTGTACAGAGTCTGGTTTCAATGATGTTGCGTTGCGTGATTGTCAAAACTGTCAAAACGGTAAACCTTGTAGAGATGCGCAAGACAGACTGCTTTGGAGAGACAAGAATTGTCCTGCACATACCTAGCTCATTGTGAGCTGGAAAGCAAATTTGTTATTATTATTAGAGTGTGGACTGTCTGTTGGTTGTGTGTGCTGGCAAGGCAAATGCGTCGTTAGGTTGCATCTTCATCTTCTTTGTATGCCAGGTGATCAGTGATGAACCGCTGTAGCTTCAGCAACAGCTCAAGATGGGCAGCTTGCTCAGGATCTGCATCAATTCCTTTGTCAGGCTTGCAGAAAGCATACCATGCTTAAGAGGCACATGAGTTGAATTGCTGCCAGCTGATGATAGTCACACTGCCTGTGTTGCTGCAGGCGTCATCACATGAAGCAGATGAGGAGATTGATTGGACACACTTCACCTTCCAGCATGGCTTCAGGCAGCTGCCACAGCAGCTGCCACAGCAGCTACACTTTGGTCCACCCTCCCTGTCAGCCCCACCCACACAAGATATTGAGATGTCTGAAGCTTCGCCCAGCCCATCACCATCAGGCTTTGCCACCCTGCCTGTGAAGGCACTTCAGGAATCTGGTCTGACTCCAGAATCCGAGGACATTCCTCCTGTAGGGTTCGCAGGTCAGGCGACTGACAATGCCAAGTTCAAACAGGAGCCAGCACAGCAGGCGCAGCATGCTGACCTGGCGTCGACCAGGCTGGCGCATGCTGGGCATGATGGGCATGAGCTGAAAGAAGAAGAGGGAGAGCACATGGCTGAAGGCGTAGGGGCAGGGGTGGATGAGGAAAGGGAGGGAAATGAAGGGGATGATTTGGATGATGAGAGTGCAGAGGGACAGAGGCTGACACGAAGCCGAAGAGGCAATGCTGCTGGACTGTACATGCTTGATCATGGCTCCCAGCTTGTACCCAAGAAGGTAATGCCCCTTTGCATGCCCAACAAATTGCACTGCATCGTCGTGTTATGGTCATGTCTGCAGATCCTGTCAATTTATGCATGTCACAGCTGCATCCAGCAACTAATGACTGTTGAAAACCATGATGGCATGGCTCAGAGATGCTTTTTCTAGGCAGGCATGCTCTGTCCTGTGACCTTTTCACTGTGTGATGATAACTGCCCTAGAGGGGCGTCGCTGCTCTACTTGGTAACTATAGACCAGCAACACCTTGCATCAACTGCAGCTGTTAAGCATGTCCACCTCAGCCCAACATGTTCTCTATAGTTTTTCAAAGGACAATCAGATGATTTCATCACAATGTCATGTAGCATATTCTTCCGCTGTTTGTTTGCGGCATGCCTATGATACATAGCCCGAAACATTGCTATACACTTTGCAGATCCGACAGGCTCGTCCTATCCAGCGGCCTGCACGCCTGCTCAACAAAGCCCTAGAAGATGGCGGCTCCATGAATCTGAATGAAGCTGAAAGGGCTCCAGCCCTGCCGGCAGCCCCAGCAATGCTGCCTGGGGAGGACCGCATCAGGTTCTGGAGGAAGGAGCGCAGCCTGCTGGCTGTCGCCTTGCACGTTAAGCCTGGGATGACACGAGCTGCCGAGTTCTTGGTTCCTGTACAGCTGTGCAACAGGGCGTTGTCTGTTGCGTGGCCACTTGGTATGTTTCTACTTCGTGATTTAAAATAACAATAACAATTTACAGGGTTCCAGCGAATCGTTGTTGCCAGGTACCTACTAGGTGTGCCTAAACCCTGGTCCTGTGAGCCAACATGCACTAACACGAGACACTAAAACGCTACGTAATTGTTGCTCCAGAGTTTGCTGTATTGCTGTGTTTTGTTGGTCCAAAGAGTCATCACCCACTATGCATGCACCTGATGCATGTACAGTGGTGATGAGATCTTCTGGCACCATTGCATATTGAGAGGTTTCTACAGCTTCTGACTGCAGAGCTGTTGCACACACCTGCAGATTCCAGGCTGGGCTGGCCTGTGTTGATGGGCTCTTCCAGCAACTTCTCCTTGTATTGCTTTCTAGGAATGCCAGTCAATGGCCTGGCCTATATAGTGGGCACAACCAGCAACTTTGCCTTGTGTTGTTGTCTAGGCTTGCCAGTCAATGGGCTGGCCTATGCAATGGGCACATCCAGCAACTTTGCCTTGTATTGCTCTCTAGGAATGCCAGTCAATGGGCCGGCCTATGTAATGGGCACAACCAGCAACTTTGCCTTGTGTTGCTGTGTAGGAATGCCAGTCGATGGGCTGGCCTATGTAGTGGGCACGACCAGCAACTTTGCCTTGTATTGTTGTCCAGGAATGCCCTCTAATGGCTGGCCTATGTAATGGGCACATCCAGCAACTTCGCCATGTGTCACTGTGTAGGAATGCCAGTCAAGATGCCCTTCACAGGCACAGTCTTGGATCACCTCACCAAACCCAGGCCAGATACCCGCTTCTGCACGGGCGTGCTGCGCCAAATCTTGTCAGCCGTACGCTCGGCTATAATGGCTCCTCCTCTTGGTGTCACTGCAACAACAGTACATGTTCCAGCAGCTGTGCCCCCTACAACTTCTGCTACCCCCGCTGCAGCACCTTCTGGGGCAGTTGCTGGTGCTAGCAGCGTCCCCAGTGGGGCTGGTCTTGTCACTGCCCCAAATGCTTCGTCAGCAGCAGGCACAGGTTCAAGTGCAGTTGGTGTTGGTCTTTCAGAAGCTGTCTCTGCGGCAACCCCTGCTGAGGATGCTGGTAAAACAGCTGATGACGCTGCAGCAGCAACACAGAAGTATGATGCTTCTCAGGAGGCGACTCAGGTGTATGAGTCAGCTGCAAAAGCTAGTAGCACCTTGACACAGGCTGACAAGATGCAGCAGCAGCAGCAACAACAGCATCATCATCAAGCTGCCATTCCACCTTCTGAGGTAACCTCACAGGCAACTCCTGTTACTAACCCAGCTGCTGCCTCAGCCGCAGTCATCAAGCAGGACCCTAGCTCTGCCACTGCTACCACCACAGCTGCCCAGGTCAAGTCAGAGCCTGCCACCGCCAGCTTGCCTCCAACCAGCTGTGCTGCCACCGCTGTCAAATCAGAACCCTCCATGGAAGCTGCTACACAGGACAGCAGCCTACAGCAAGCATCAGCTGCTGCAGCTGCTGCTGCTGCAGCGCTAGCAGGTAGTCATAGCACAAGCATTACCAGTCAAAGCATGCAGGCAGGCACTGCTGCCGGCATTGCAATCTCAGCCGGCACAAGATCTGCTGCTGCAAACGGTAATACTGCCAGCACTCCAGGGGCAGTGTCAACCAGTGGGGCTGTGGTCGGGGCAACAGCAGCAGGCCCAAGTTTGGGTCTGGCAGGAGCAGGGGTGGGGGTGGGGTTGGCCATGCATGACGCAGACCCGTGGAATGCTTTAGATGTTTTGTGGGATTCTGACACGCCGCCTGGGTGGCCCAAGATGGTTTGCCCCTGGCAGGTAAGCATTCTGAATTCTGACTTGAACAGGCGGCTTACCATGCCCTGAGTGCATCAGCAACGCAAGCTCATCTGGTGCTAAGCTTGAGCTAGAACCGACAGGTCTATCATCCTGTCCTTGTGTGCTGCTATCAGCCCTGTGGCCCAACAGAGTGCTCAAGCCTCAATGTTTGCTTATGCCTGGTGTCCCACTGCTGCATCTGTCTCCTGGCTAATTTGCTGACATTCCAATCACTGTGTGGTTTCAGACAATGCGGTATGCAAGAGCATACAGCGCTCACTTCTGCACATGCTCAGAGCTGCATTCAATTGTACGCAGTCTTCTTGACAGTCTGCTTATGCCTGCCGGAAGCGGTTCAGCGCTGCTTGCATTGACTTCAGGTGATGGAGGACCGAGGTGGGGAGCTTCGTAAGGCAAAGGAGCGCTACAGGTCTGCAAGCTCTGCTCTGATCTGTCTGTCTGCCAGTTGTGCTGATCTGTCTGTCTGCCAGTTGTGCTGATCTGTCTGTCTGCCAGTTGTGCTGATCTGTCTGTCTGCCAGTTGTGCTGAACTGTCTATCTGCCAGTTGTGCTGATCTGTCTGTCTGCCAGCTGTGCTGACTTGCATGCGTTGATGCATCAGCCTAACCCAGTAGATTATGACATCAGCAAAAGCAGTACAGGAAATAATGTGACATATCCCCTTGGGTTAACTGTGTTTCACACCCTTGTTTTTGTCTTGCACGAGAAATCAGGGGACGCTGTCCTTAGGCTTGCATATTGTAGTTATCATGACAAAGACAGGTTGTACCATCTGCAAGTTATCAAGACAAAGACAGGTCACACTTCATTTTGAAATAATCATGACAACATCAGGTCACACCATCTTGAACTCAGCCCAACAAAGACAGGTCACACCCCATCTTGAAGGTATCACAACAAAGACAGGTCACACACCAATCACAACAAAGACAGGCCACACATCGTCTTGAAGATACTACAACAAAGACAGGTCACACCATCTTGAACTTATCACAACAACGACAGGCAACACACCATCTTGTTGTGATGCGGCACCATCTTGAACCTATCACGATAAAGGCAGGTCACACCATCTTGAACTTATCACAACAAAGACAGTCGACACACCATCTTGTTGTGATGTGGCAGGCAAGCTGAGGCTGAGAAGCGCGAGAAAGCCAGACAGGAGAACCTGGTCAGAGAGGCCAACAGGAGGGCAACAGCAGAACGCCAACAACAGGTGCAGTTGATGTTCTCTTCAGCATTCCTGTGCAGCTTGTGAACAACCCAATCAGCAGCAGCAGAGCGCTGACAAACGCAACCAGGGGTCGTGCAGGCCGGTATAATACTTGGATTCTCATTAAATAAACGCCGAAAGATGTAGTCTTTTCTTTTCTTGTCTTTTTCCTTGACTTTCCCCGTGACTGGAAGTGGTTGTGCAGGCTGCTGCAGCCTTGCAGGCTGAGAGGATGCGGCGTGCCTTGGAGGCGCGTGCTGTCGTTGCGCAAGTGGCTGAACAGAAAGAAGCTGACCGAGCTGCCCTGGCTGCTGTCCAAGTAAGCATGGCAGTCATCAGTCCCTTTGCCCTCTCAATCACTGATGCATGCATTCATTCATGCAATCACCTATGTGTCCATTAATTCAACCATGCTTTCATCCCATCATTCATTCAGGTACATACAATGCTTATACTTCCAGACCAGGCGCAGTGAGTTTTCACGAATGTCAGAACAAAGGCGGTATGACCAAACATTGTGAAGGAGGCGCACAAGCTCTGCTGCATATTACCATTCTTTAAGTGTGTGTCGCTACAGCTAGAGCACAGCCAGCCTTACTATGCTCACAAGAAACCAAAGCCTACACCATCGCCAATGTGGTTGCTCACTGCCTCATGAACAACTTGCTGACAAGCTCACCAGGGCATCCCTTCCTCATGGCAGCACCCACCTTTGCACCCTTGGCTTTCAGTCCATAGTCAGAATGATCACGACCCTGGCTTTGCATCATCATGTCCGTCCAAAAAAGCTTTGACAGCAAAGGTGCCAAAATGTAAAACACAGCATGAGGGGTTCGAACTTTGCAGGGTGGCGCAGGCCAAAATGCGACAGGGCCACAGCTCTTGGCAAGTGTAGTGCCACGCTCCACCGCTGGAGGGGCTGTGTCAAGGGTGGGCCTGCCCTCTGCCCCAGCAGCTTCCGCAGCAGCTGCAGGCTTGTCAGCAAGTTCAGCGTACAGTCAGCAGATGATGCAGCAGCTGCAAGGTGACTGACTCTGACTTTACTGTCAGAATGTGAGGCCACAAGAAGCTTAGAGCTTTGGCTGACACTGTCCATGATGACGCACCTTTTCTACCACACCTGCATCTTGCACAGGTTCTTGCTTTGCTTTGCAGCTCTGCTTCATGCATCGCCTGTCAAACAAGCCATGTATGGCCAAAGCTTGTCCTTTTTTTCTTTCTTCGTCATGCTGTGTCATGTTGTGTGCAATGCTGCTCTTACGAAGCTGCTCTTGCAATGCTGATCTTGCTGGCTTCTTCACAGCAACAAGACAGTCAGCAAGCGATACGCATATAGCATAACGTTGTAGCTGCTGCGCCCACGGTTGTGCATCACAGATCAACCACGACTGTACAGAGCACGATCAAAGTTGGTAGTTGAACCTTCCCTTCAATACTACCATTTGTGTGTGGGGATGTTGCTGCTGATGCCTGTATGATTTTGCAGGTGGCGCAGCTGCTCATCAGCTTCAGCCACAGGCGCAGTACCCTACACAGGCAGCTGCTGGCTTACAAAGCCATGCCTTGCATCCAGTGCCACACCCAATGGCAGCTGCACCCTTGGCACAGCATCACACATCCTACCAGTATCCCCAGGCGTACGCCCATCCCCAGATGGGCAGCAGCAGCGGCACGCATGCAGGACAGATGGGTGCCATGGATGGTGTACAGGACAATGCCTTGCTGCAGGTTCAGGCGGCCTTGACTGACCCCTCCAAGGCGACTATCAACATGCCAGCTCAGCAGATCTCTGCAGCGCTTCAGCAGGGGTCCAGACCCCAGGCGGAAGCTTCCCAGGGGGTGGGGTCATCTGGGGCGATAGCTAGTGCTGGGGCAGGGCTACAGGGTGTGGCCCCAGCTGCTGTATCATCAGGGCAGCAGCACACAGCAGGGGTGTTGAGTGCTGCTGGTGGCAACGCAAGTGGGGAAGGTACACCAGCTGGTAGGTAACTCACTCACTGCTGCCGTCTGTCAGGTGCTGTGATGTCTTTGCCTGTCTGCAAGAGTCTGCTGATGTCTTTGCTGACACACTTGGGTGCATCATAATGTCAGGTGCATGGTGCCATCCTGATGTCCCACCATGCATATGAGTGTTGGGATCAGGGCAGTAGTCTCCAGGAGGCGACAGCCTGTTCTGTGAGCCTAACTGTATTGGTGAGCACAGCTTCATGTGTTCGTTTAAGCTGAGCTCCATGTGTGCAGGAGGAACTCCTGGCAGCTCACCAGCAGAGACAGAGAACAGTGCACTGGGCAAGAGGGCCCATAGTGGCGATGCTGACGAGCAGTCCTCTCCTCCTCGAGCTAAGAAGGCTAAGCCTGCTGGTATTGCCCAATCCTATTGACTCGCCAAAACCGCAGCTATTTCCTTTGTTTCTACTCCATGCTGGTTGAACATGTGTGACATCTGCCATTACATACTGACTGACCCACTGATGAATCTGACATGATTGTGCATTTGTCTCAGTGGTGGTTGATAGAAAGCATGGATGTGATCTGCCACGGCATTGCTTCTGCCTGTGAGGCATGATTCTTGCAGCATGGTGTTGATAGGGTTTGGAATTGACATTTCTCTTCAAGGCATAAACTGCAAGCTTTTGACCTGCATAAGTTGTTGCTGCTTGTGCTGCAAATGCAAACAGTGGGTGTTGCGCTTGGGTGTGTCAATGCACAGCCTCGCAGCTCAATGCAGGCATAATGGAAGCGGGCTACAACGCATTGCAGACTGCCCCACTGTCAGCTCATCGCTGCACAGCTATCAACACTATAGTGGTCAGCTATCAACACTGTAGTGGTTAGCAGTAGCGGTTGAGTGACTGCCATGCATGCAGCTGACTGCCTAAAGTGCATTAGGACCTCATTTCGGAAACCACCCTGGCTGTATGCACCTGACCCTGGAGGAAGACATGCACTCAATGAACAAGCAAATGAATGCTTGAGTGAGTGAATGAGTCGCATGCATGCGTTGAGTGAGTGAATGAATGATTGAATGAATGAACGATTGAATGAATGACTGGATGCAGCTGAGGGGTATAGGGAGCGGTGGTTAGCAGGCAAGCCCCGGGCTCAGTCCAAGACCTGGTGCAGCATGCTCTGCTGTGTGTGTGAACAAGGCAGTGATGACTTTGGTACGCATCTCATACTTGCCAGACCTCCAAATGCCATCAAGCGTACGCTTCGTCGCTGTGTTCGGGAAGAAGGCAACAGTGATATGGGCATGCATGACCATGCTGCATGACAATAAGAAACGCCAGGATGCTTTAGTTCCGTTTGACATACACCTCAATGGTAACATGCCCCTGGGAGGGAAAGGGCGATTGTGTAGCTGCATCTGTAAGGATGAATGCACTTGTTGCATCACTGCTGCAAGAGCGCTGGTTTTGTTGAAGCTGGAGTCTCCTGTCCTGCCATGCACCAGTCCAGATCAATTTCCAGAAATTGCTTGTTCTGTACTGCAGTTGCAGGAGTCCTGGCTTTGCAAAGTCTCATCCAGCCAACAGCAATACCATCTGCTTCTGTGGGTTTGCCATGCCTTGCTGATTCTGTGTGCCTGGCTCATCATGAGCTGGAATGCGAATTTAGTATCATTACTATCATCATTATAGTTATTGCTATTGTTATTACTATTATTATCATTATAATTATTATTGTGCAGAGCTTCTGGTCTGCAAGGGCCCTTGCCTGAGGGCTTTTCACCCAGCCTGCCTGGGGATGACCCCACAGGCGGTCATCAGCCCTGCATCCCAGGCTGCCTGGTTCTGCCCTGAGTGCCTCCATGGCCGAGTGAGGTGCTTTGTGTGTGGGGACTTTGGGGCTGGCTTTGAGGACCCCACTGTGCGCAAATGTTCCCTGGGGGTCTGCGGTCGCTTCTATCATATCAAGTAGGGCCCTTGCTTCACCTGCAAAAACTCTTCAATTAACAGAGGGACTTCTTCATGTGGTGCTTTATGGCTTTGCAACTCAAAGTGGACATGAAGTCTAAGTGATAGGAGCCTAACAACTCAATGCAAAGGGTTGCACCACATGCCAGGTAAACCCCTTGCATCAAACAAAGTGACCTTGTGTGTGTCCCAGAACAGCATTGAATGACTTGGTTCATTCAAACTCAGCATTCTCAGAAATGTCATAGGCATTGTCTGTTGACTCCTCTGATGAGTCATACAGACACAAAATGTAAATTTATTTATTTACTTATTTGTTCATTTATTGATTGATTGATTGATTATTAAAACTAAATGACTGCTCCATGTAGGTGTGCGCAAGCCCTGGAGCTGACTCAGATGGCAAAGAAAGGGGCTCACTTCAGGTGCCCCCAGCACTACTGTGCTGTGTGTCGAAAGTCTGGAGATGGTGTGGATATGGTCAAGTGCATACGCTGCCCCACAGCGTACCACTCCTCCTGCATGCCCAAGGACATCCAGCGTTTGCTGCCCCATGCAAAGGTGTGGCCACGTCACCATCTACACATACCTTGTCACCATCTGCACATCCCTTGTCACTATCTACACATACCTTGTCACCATGTACACATACCTTGTCACCATCTTCCCACACCTTGTCACCATCTACACACACCTTGTCACCGTCTACACATACCTTGTCACCA
>JAABUP010003082.1_pt1 | contig 30238 bp, 25 predicted proteins | sample 5559201 | NCBI WGS metagenome assembly JAABUP01 (sample SAMN10711887, study PRJNA513373) | rock metagenome | isolation source: Antarctica rocks | place: Antarctica | reverse complement strand
TTTTCGACGACTTCGACAAGCATCCGCTGCTCGTCAAGGGATACATCGGACCCAAGGCGCTCGGGGTCGACCAGGAGGCCGGGATCCGCTACCTCGTCGACCCCCGTGTCGTCGAGGGCACCCGCTGGGTCACCGGTGCCGACCTGCCCGGCAGGCACGTCCTCGACCTCGTCGTCGGCCGTGACTTCATTCCCGATGGGACGATCGAGGCCGCCGAGGTGCGCGAAGGCGACGAGTGCCCGAGCTGCGGCCACAGGCTCGTCACCGCCCGCGGGATCGAGATGGGACACATCTTCCAGCTCGGCAGGAAGTACGCCGAGTCGCTCGGCCTCAAGGTCCTCGACGAGCACGGCCGGCTCGTCACGGTGACCATGGGCTCCTACGGCGTCGGCGTCTCCCGAGCGGTCGCCTGCGTCGCGGAGGGCAACCACGACGAGCTCGGGCTCAGCTGGCCACGCGAGATCACCCCGGCGGACGTCCACGTCGTCGCCACCGGCAAGAACGACGAGGTCTTCCTCAAAGCCCAGGAGATCACCGACGGCCTGGAACGTGAGGGTCTCGACGTCCTCTACGACGACCGCTGGGGGGTCAGCCCCGGGGTGAAGTTCAAGGACTCCGAGCTCATCGGCGTCCCGACCATCGTCGTCGTGGGTCGTGGCCTTGCCGAGGGCCAGGTCGAGATCAAGGACCGGCGCAGCGGCGAGCGGCGCAGCGTCGACGTCGGCGACGCGGTCCACGAGATCCTCGCCGAGGTCCGCGGCACCCGCGCTTCGTGAGTGGCGCCGTCGGGGCGGTGATCTTCGACTGGGGCGGCACGATCACCCCCTGGCATGCCGTCGACATCGAGGAGCAGTGGCGGGTCTTCGCTCGGCACTACCACGTCGAGGACCAGGGCCTCGCCGACGAGCTCGCTGCGCGGATCCACGCCGCCGAGGACAAGGGCTGGAAGAGGGGTTGTCACGACGGTTACGCCTCGGCCCGGATCGAGGAGATCCTCGCGGAGGCCGACGTGGTCGCCGGCGACCCGCGAGCGGTCGCCGGGCTCACGGCATACCGGGACTTCTGGGAACCGCACACGTTCACCGACCCGCAGATCAAGCCCCTCTGGGAGGGCCTGCGCCTCAAGGAGATCCGGGTCGGCGTCCTCTCCAACACGATCTGGACCCGCGACTACCATCGCGACATCTTCGCCCGCGACGATGTCCTCGACCTCATCGACGCCGACGTGTACTCAAGCGAGACGCCATGGGTGAAGCCGGCACCCGAGATCTTCCGTGCTGCGGCTGCCGCTGTGGGTGTCGACCCGGCGCAGTGCGTCTACGTCGGTGACCGGTCCTACGAGGACGTGCACGGTCCGCAGTCCGTGGGCATGCGGGCGATCTGGGTGCCGCACAGCGACATCCCCGAGGATCAGCAGGTGTCGCACGAAGCGACGCCAGACGCCGTGGCCCACGAGATCATCGACGTGCTGGAGATCGTCGCCGGCTGGCAGGCGTGACGCTGCCCGTGATCGCATGACGCCACTGGAGGACCCCACCCTGCTCACCGTCGGGCTCATGGCGGGCGCCGCACTCCTCGCCGGCTGGGTCGACGCGGTCGTCGGTGGCGGCGGCCTGATCCAGCTGCCGGCGCTGCTCCTCGGCTTCCCGGGAGCGACACCGGCGCAGATCCTCGCGACGAACAAGTTCGGCTCGATCTTCGGCACGGCGACAAGCTCGGTGACCTACTACCGGCGGGTGGGGCCCGACCTGCGCACCGCCTTGCCCATGGCTGCCGTCGCCTACCTCGGGGCGGCCGGAGGCGCCCTCGTCGGGCTCCACATCCCCAAGAGCGCGTTCAACCCGATCATCCTCGTGTGCCTGGTCGGCGTCGGCGCCTACACCCTCCTCAAGCCGCAGATCGGCCAGGCGACGGCGCTGCGCTACGCGGGCCACCGGCACACCCTCGTGGCCGTGCTCACGGGACTCGTCATCGGCATCTACGACGGTGCCCTGGGCCCGGGCACGGGGTCGTTCCTCGTCTTCGCGCTCGTCGGCCTCATGGGCTACGCCTTCCTCGAGGCGAGCGCCAAGGCCAAGATCGCGAACTTCGCCACCAACCTCGGGGCGCTGACCGTCTTCGCCCCCGGCGGCCACGTCATGGTCAAGATCGGCCTGGTCATCGCGGTCATGAACCTTCTCGGCGGATACCTCGGGGCGAGGACCGCGGTGCGCCTCGGCAGCCGGTTCGTGCGCACTGTCTTCGTCGTGGTCGTCTCGGCCTTCATCGTGCGGATCTCGGCTCAGCTGCTCGGCATCTGGGCCTGAGCGCGGGCGGACGTTGCGCTGCTGACGAGAACGTCATGGTGGTTGCACAGCGCGTACACAAGGGCAGGCCGAAGACTCTCCCCATGAGCGCAGCCCTGTCGGTGACCCCCGGTCCGAAGTCACAGGAATCCGTCGCCGGACCCGCAGGAGCGGCGGGGCGGCGCTCGCCACGCGTGGCGGAGGGCGACACAGCGTGGTGGCGTGACGTCGCCGGCGCGCTGGCCTGGCTCTCCATGCTGGTGGTCACCGCCCTCTGGGTCGCGGACGGTGGCCTCCAGGAGCTCGGGTCGCCGGCCGGAGCGCTGACGTCGCTGGGGCGGCTGACCGGGCTGGTCGCCTCCGACCTGCTGCTGATCCAGGTCCTGCTCATGGCCCGCATCCCGTTCGTCGAGCGCAGCTACGGGCAGGACGAGCTCGCCCGGCGGCACCGGTTGGTGGGCTTCACGTCCGTCAACCTCCTCTGGGCCCACATCGTCCTCATCGTGCTCGGCTACGCCGCTTCCACGACCGTCGGCTTGTGGGGCACGGTCGTCGACCTGGCCCTTCGCTATCCGGGCATGCTGCTCGCGGTCGCCGGCACGGTGGCCCTGTGCATGGTGGTCGTCACCTCGGTGAGGAAGGCGCGGGCGAGGCTGCGCTACGAGTCCTGGCACCTCCTGCACCTCTACGCCTACCTCGGGGCCGGGCTCGCCCTCCCTCACCAGATGTGGACCGGCCAGGACTTCGTCGGCAACCTGCCCGCGACGGTCTACTGGTGGGGCCTGTATGCCGTCGCCGTGGGCTCGGTGGTGTGGTTCCGCGTCCTCCGGCCGGTCATGCTGAACGCCCGGCACCGGCTCGTCGTCGAGGAGGTCCGTGCCGAGGGCCCGGGGGTGACCACGGTCGTCATCGGCGGCCGTCACCTGGACCGGTTCCACGCCCGCGCCGGCCAGTTCTTCCAGTGGCGCTTCCGGGGGGCGCCCGGCTGGTCGCGCGCTCATCCCTACTCGCTCTCCGCCGCCCCGGACGGTCGCACGCTGCGGATCAGCGCCGCCCACGTGGGTGACGGGTCCGTGGCGCTGCAGTCGCTGCGCCCGGGGAGCCGCGTGCACGTCGAGGGCCCCTACGGCCGGCTGCACGCGGGAGTCCGCCGGCGGCAGAAGGTCCTGCTCATGGCGTCCGGCATCGGGATCACGCCGATGCGGGCCCTGGTGGAGGAGCTGCCGCAGGGGCCCGGAGACGTGGTCCTCATCTACCGCGTCCACAGCCCGGACAGCGTCATCTTCGGCGAGGAGCTGGATGCGCTCGCGAGAGACCGCGGCGCGACCGTCCTCACCGTGCCCGGGCCTCGGCTGCGCGGTCGCGCCAGCTGGCTCCCGCAGCAGGCGGCCCACCTGAGCGACGTCGAGGCCCTGCGCCACCTCGTGCCCGACGTCGCTGACCGCGAGGTCTTCCTCTGCGGGAACGCACAGTGGACAGAGCTCGTCGTCGCGGCGGCCGAGCAGGCCGGCGTCCCGTCCGAGCACATCCACGTCGAGCACTTCGCCTACTGACCCGTTCCTGTCCGCGTCCACCAACCCACCCGACCAACCACCATCCCCAAGGCAAGGAGCCGAGCCATGCGGCGCATCGTCACGTGGGCCCTGAGCACGCTCACCGTGCTCGTGCTGTTGTTCAGCTACCACACCTCCACGTCGAGCGCCGTGGCACCGGCCGAGCAGATTGCCGCTCCCGGCAGCGGGCCGGCCGCGTCGAGCAGCGGCGCAGGGGGCCCGCCCGCTAGCGGTTCCTCGGGCGCCGCCGGGAGATCCGGCCAGGCGGCCTCACCGCCGTCCTCCGGCGCCGCCGCGGCGGGCACGTCGACCGTCGCCGGGGACGCCGTCGACACGCGTTTCGGGCCCGTCCGGGTCCAGATCACCGTGACAGGCGGCAAGGTGACCGCAGTCGACGTCCTGCAGGTGCCGAACGGGGAGCGGCGCGACCAGCTGATCAACAGCAGGGCGGTGCCGATCCTCAACTCGGAGGCGGTCTCCGCCCAGAACGCGAAGATCGACGCGGTGTCGGGGGCGACCGTCACCTCGGACGCCTACATCCAGTCCCTGCAGTCAGCCATCGACAAGGCCCACCTGTGAGACGCGCCTGGGTGGAGCAGATCATGGGGATGCCGGTCAGCATCCACGTCCGCTCGGGGCACGCGACGGGCGGCGCGACCGAGCAGGCCGTGCGCGCGGCCTTTACCGAGCTCCTCAAGATGGACCGTCTTTTCACGACCTACGACGAGGGCTCCCAGCTATGCCGCGTCCAGCGGGGGGCGTTGAGCCTGCGTTGCGCCGACCCCCTGCTCCTGCAGTCTCAGGCACTCGGGCAGCAGGCCGAGGAGCGCACCGGCGGAGGGTTTACGACCGATCTGCCCGACGAGGACGGCGTCTCCCGCTTCGACCCCACGGGCCTGGTCAAGGGCTGGGCCGTCGACCGGGCGGCGGTGTCGCTCGCGTCCCTGCCGGGCGCCTCCTGGTGCATCAACGCCGGCGGCGACGTCCTCGTGGGGCGCCATCGCCACATCCCGCCCACCGGTGAGGACGCGGCCCCATGGCGCATCGGGGTGGAGGACCCTCGCGACCGCGCCCGGATCACGGCGGTCGTGCCCCTGACCGCCGGTGCGGTGGCCACCTCAGGTACCGCTGCCCGTGGCGCTCACCTCTACGACCCGGCGCGCGGCTCGATGGTCGGTCGGGTCGGGTCGACGACGGTCGTGGGACCGAACCTGCTCTGGGCCGACGTCTGGGCGACAGCGCTCTTCGTGGGAGGCCACGAGGTGGCCGAAGCGTTCACCCACCACGCGCCCGGATGTCAGGCCTTCGCCGGCTGAAGGGCTCGTTCGAGGTCCTCGACCGCGGTCACCGGCCGGTCGCAGACGAACCCCCGACAGACATAGGCCGCCGGCTCGCCTGCGACGAGCGGCCGCTGCGCGAGCAGCGGTATGCCGGGTGCGTCCGGCATACCGGCAACGAGGACGAGCCCGGGGGAGAGGCTCGCCCGGCCCGCAAGGGCTAGCTCGTCGGCCGCGGGGCCGGTGCCGACGACGGCGACCTGGAGCGGTCCGGCCTCGCGGGCTTCGGCCACGGCCAAAGTCCAGCCGGCGAACCGGGGGTCCCGGTCGGCGACCGCCCCACCGGCGTCGACGGCTGCGGAGGCGGCCTCGAGGTGGCGGGGCGACCCGGTCACGGCGCCGTAGGACAACAGCGCCCCGGCCAGTGACGACTGGCCGGAAGGCTCAGCGTTGTCCGACCCGCTGTGCGGCCTCGCGAAGAGCTCCTCCGCGTCGTCCGCGGTGTCGTGGAAGCCACCCTCCTGCGTGCGGAACCGCGCGAGGGCCACCTCGAGGAGCTGGCCGGCGCCCTCCAGCCAGCGCCCGTCGCCGGTGGCCTGGTGCAGGACGAGCAGGCCCTCGGCCAGGTTGCCGTGGTCGTCCGCGACACCCGCCGCGCTGCCCACCACCCCGTTCCGCGAGGAGCGACGAAGCCGACCGTCGACGAGGTGGGCATCGAGGAGGAATCCAGCGCAGCGCTGTGCCGCCTCGACGAAGCGGCTCTCGCCCAAGGTGGCGCCGAGGTCAGCGAGCGCGGCGATGGCCAGCCCGTTCCACGAGGTCACGACCTTGTCGTCCCGGCCCGGCTGTGGCCGGGTCGCTCGTGCGGCGAGCAGGCGCGACTGCACCCCGGACCACCACTGAGGGTCGTCGGGGTCACGTCTGAGCTGCAGCGTCGACGCGCCGTGCTCGAACGTCCCCGTCTCGGTGACCGACAGCAGGTCGGCGGCTGCCACACCGTCCTCGTCACCGAGGACCTCCGCGAGCTGCTTGCGCATCCAGGAGTAGGTGAGGCCCTCGACGCCCTCGGTGTCCGCGTCGAGGGCCGAGGCGAAACCGCCGTCGGCCGTCCCGAGGTCCCGAATGATGAAGTCGGCCGTCTCACAGGCGATCCGCCGCGCCAGCTCGCTGCCGGTGGCCTTCCACCAGTGCAGGTAGCCCCGCGCCAGCTGGGCGTTGTCGTAGAGCATCTTCTCGAAGTGGGGGACCACCCAGGCCGCGTCCACGGCATACCGGGAGAAGCCCCCGGCGAGCTGGTCGTACATGCCTCCCCGGGCCATCGCCTCGCACGTCCGTGCCGCGAGCTCGAGCGCCGTCGGGTCTGCGGTGCGGCCGTGATGGCGCAGGAGGAACTCGAGGACCATCGACGGCGGGAACTTCGGCGCCCCACCGAACCCGCCGTTCTCCCAGTCGAACCCGCGCGCCAGCCTCGCGACGGCGGCATCGAGGGTCGAGCTCGTCACCGGGTGGGCCGGGACCGGCGCCGTCGCGGTGCGGATCGCGTCGGCGATGTGGGCGCCGCTGCCGAGCACCTGATCGCGCTGGGTCCGCCAGGCCTCCGACACCGCCCCGAGGAGCTGGAGGAAGTGACCCTTGGGGAAGTAGGTGCCGCAATAGAAGGGGTCACCGTCGGGAGTGAGCAGGACGGTCATCGGCCACCCGCCGTGCCCGGTCGTCGCCGTGGTCGCCGCCATGTAGACCGCGTCGATGTCCGGACGCTCCTCGCGGTCGACCTTGATCGGCACGAAGCCGTTGTTGAGCACCCGCGCGACGTCGCCGTCCTCGAAGGACTCGTGAGCCATGACGTGGCACCAGTGGCAGGCGGCATATCCGATGGAGAGCAGCACCGGCACGTCACGCTCCCGGGCGGTCTCGAATGCCTCCGGCTGCCACTCCCACCAGTCGACCGGGTTGTCCCGGTGCTGGAGCAGATACGGGCTCGTCGCCTGAGCTAAGCGGTTCACCGCATCAGTTTCTCACTGCTCCACCGCTGACAGCCAGCGCAGTCAGGCCGGATCGACCGGGCCGTCGCTCGCGGCCGGACCGCCCGCGCGCGTGTCCGTGGCGGTCCAGTTCACTGCGACACCCCACGCACGGCTGTTTGACCCGTCTTCGGCAGGGGACGCCGCCGACGGCGCCCCGTCGTTGTGAGGACGGGAACGGCCCGGCCGGCGGCGCGCCTGCCGAGTTCAGCCCTGCTGGAGTGCCCGGCCTTGCTCATCGAGGTAGTCGCGCCACGACCGCTTCGGTGACCACCCCAGCGCGTTCATAGCTTTGCGCGAGGTGATCCCGGAGGCGTCCGCCCGGTCCAGCGGACGCAGCTCGATCTGGTCGCCGTAGTACTCCTTGAGGATTGCGGCGAAGTCCCGGCCTCCGACGTTGTCCGGAGACGCAATGTAGAAGACCTCGTGTCCGGGCAGGTCGGAGTCAGCCGCCAGCACGATGGCGTCCGCGAGGTCGTATGCGTCGATGTAGCTCCAGAGGTTGGGGCTGAGGACCGACGCGTCACGGACCTGCGGCCCCAGGTTCTGCTCGTAGTTGCCCTCGAACTGCACCCAACTGGGACGCAGGGAGATGGCGCGAATATCCGAGCGCTGCACGGCCGCGTCCATGAGCTGCTCGCCGAAGAGCTTGGTCAGGGCGTAGGGGTCCTGCGGGTGTGCTGGGTGGAGCTCGTCGACCGGGGCGTAGTCCGGTAGGAACGGCCGCTCCGGGAAGAAGAACCCGGGCACGGTCTCGCTCGAGATGTTGACGAAACGCTTCACACCGAACCGAACTGCCGCCTCCAAGACGTTGAATGTGGCCATGATGTTCGTCTGGAAGACCACGTGTGGAGGGTTGCCCGTCGGCTCGGGAATGGCCGCCGCGTGGACGACGACGTCTGCCCCTCGGATCACGGCGAAGGCGTCTCCAGCATCGGTCAGGTCGGCCATCCGGTAGTCGGCGCTGCCCTCGGGCTTGCGCTCGAAGCCGGGGCGGGTCAGGTCGGTTGCGAGCACGTCGTGCCCGGCGTCGAGGAGAGCCTGGGTCGCGGCACGACCGACTTTGCCGTGTGCTCCCGTGACGACGATCTTCATGTGGTGTCCTTAGGTGGTGGGATGTGTCCGCGCTCCTCGAGGTGCGGCGGGGGGTATGAAGGGGATCAGCGGGGAGGCGTCCCGGGCCTCGCTTGGCGGCGGTCGGGGAGGTCGCCGTCGCCGGCGCGAATGGCAAGAATTGATGCGCCGGGGTCAAGCACGTAGGTGTCCATGTCGTGCTCCGTCTGGTTCATGTGGTCGCGCATCGCGCGCCCTGCCTTGGTTGGGCTTCCACGACGCAGGGCATCCAAGATGCGCTGGTGGTGCTCGATAGCGTGGTCGCGGACGGGCGCGTGCGCCGAGGTCTGGTGTCGGGTGAGCTGAAGAATGCGTGAGAGAGGGTCGAAGAGGGACTCGATGAAGTTGTTGCCCGCAGCGTCGAGCACGTGCTGGTGGAAGGCGATGTCCGCAGCCACGAAGCCCCTCACGTCGCCGGTCAATGCCGCGGCCCGCATCAGATTCAGTTGCAGCTCCAGCTCCTGGAGGTCGGACCTCGTTCGACGTTGTGCGGCCAGCTCCGCCACCGCCACCTCCACGACTCGTCGTGCCTCGATGAGCTGACGGGGCAGTGCGAGCCGGTCTGCCTCGTGGGCCGAGCGGGCAATGAGCAGCACGGGGTCGAGCACCGACCAGCTCGATGGGGGGTTCACGAAGGTGCCCCGTCCCTGCTCCACCCGAACGACGTCCTTGCTTGCGAGCTCTTTGACGGCCTCGCGGACCGTCAGCCGGCTCACTCCTGACCTTTCCGCCAGGACAGTTTCGCTTGGAAGGGGGGCGTTGGTGAAGTACCGGCCCTCGAGGATGTCGTTGAGCAGTTGCTCCGCCAGTCCCTCGGCCAGCGAGCGCCGGGCCGTCATGGTCCTCCCGTGAAACGTCTGAGGTGTCCCGACGAGTGTAAGCGTCGCTCATCGACCACGCCGCCGTCCTTGCCGCCACATGTTCAGGGCGACCGCGGCCACGATGATCACACCGCTGAACACCTGTTGCCAGTAGGCAGAGATGCCGAGCAGGATGAGCCCGTTCTGGATGAGGGCGAGCAGCAGGGTCCCGAGCACCGTGCCGAGGATGCTGCCCTCCCCACCGAAGAGGCTCGCTCCGCCGATGACGACCGCCCCGATCGCGACGAGCTCGTAGCCGTTGCCGGCCGACGGCTGGCCGACGCTGAGCCGTGCCGTCTCGATGACCGCCTCGAGTGCTGCCAACCCTGCGGCGATGGCAAAGATGATGATCTTGGTCCGGCGCACGCGGATACCGGACAGGACCGCGGCCTGCTCGTTGGACCCGACGAAGAAGACGTTTCGACCGAACCGTGTCCGGCTCAGCAAGAGGTGCGCCACCACAGCGACCCCGGCGGCGATCCAGATGGGAATCGGGATCCCCGCGAGCGAACCCTGCCCGAGGACCAGGAAAGGTGCCGGCAGCCCGCTGATGGTCCGCCCCTGAGTTATGCCGAGAGCAAGCCCACGCGCCACCGCCAGCATGCCGAGCGTCACCACGAAGGGAGGAATGGCCGAGGTGGCGACGATGACGCCGTTGACCACGCCGACAACAACTCCGCAGACCAGTGCGAGTCCGGCCGCGAGAAGCGGTGGAAGGCTGAGGTTCACCATGAACTCGCCGGTGAGGATGCTCACGAGGGCTACAGTCGAGCCGACGGACAGGTCGATACCCCCGGCGAGTATGACGAAGGTCATCCCCACGGCGATGAGAAGGGACAGCGAGGCCTGCCGTCCCACGACGACGAGGTTGCCGGCCGTGAGGAAGTACGGCGAGCGCCACGCCAAGAAGACGACGAGCAGGACGAGCACGCCGGCCAGGCCGGCTTCCCGGGCAGCGACCACGGCTCGCAGGCGCGTTACCATCGAGTCTCGCGGGGAACGGCTGCCATGCAGAGCCGTTGCGGGGGTGGTGTCAGACATCGTTGTCTCCCAATCGTCCTGCGATGGAATCGTGTACACCGGTCGCGAGAGCCATGACCTGCTGTTCGTCGGCCTCATCACCCGCCAGCTCACCGACGAGGTGACCTTCCCGCATGACGAGGACGCGATCGGCGAGCCCCAGAACCTCGGGGAGCTCCGACGAGATGACGATGACCGCGACGCCCTCAGCCGCAACCTGACGGACCAAGCGGTAGATCTCCGCCTTGGCACCGACGTCGACGCCGCGTGTGGGCTCGTCGAGGATGAGCACTTTAGGGCGTCGAGCAAGCCAGCGTGCCAGGACGACCTTCTGTTGGTTGCCTCCGCTGAGGGTTCCAACGGGTGTCTCCACCGACGCGGCCTTGACGGTCAGGTTGGACGCGAGACGAGCTGCCATGGCGGAGTCTCGTTGGGCTGACATGAGGCCACGGCTGGACACCTGGTCGAGGCACGCGGAGGAGATGTTGGTACGGACCGGAAGGCCGAGGAAGAGACCCTGCCGCTTGCGGTCCTCTGGCACGTACGCGATCCCGCAGGCGATCGCCTCACGGGGGTTGCGTGGCCGGACCTCCTGATGGCCGACGTGGATGGTGCCGGCCGTGAGCGGAGTGTGGCCGAAGATCGCCAGCGCGGTCTCTGTTCGTCCAGCCCCAACCAAGCCGGCAACTCCAACGATCTCACCCGCTCCGACGTCGAAGCTGACGTCGACGACGCGGGGACCAGCATGCAGACCGCGAACGGCTAACGCCGGCTCCCCTGCGGGACGGTCGACCGCGCGGATCCCGTACATATCGACAAGGTCCCTCCCCACCATCATGTTCACCACGCTGCTCGGGGTAACGTCCGCGACGCGATGCACCCCGACGAGCGCCCCGTCTCGCAGTACCGTGATGTCATCCGCGACGGCGAAGATCTCCCGCATGCGGTGTGAGACGTAGATGACGGCCACCCCCCGCTCGCGGAGCCGATGGACGAGCTCCAGCAGCTTCTCGACCTCGTCTTCCGTGAGAGAGGAGGTGGGCTCGTCCATGACGATGAGGCGCGCGTCCAGCGACAACGCCTTGGCGATCTCGACCATCTGGCGGCGAGCCAAGTTCAGTCGGCCTACCTGCTCCGTCGGATGGGCGTTCACACCGAGCTCCGTGAGCAGCTTCGCGGTGGCGCGATTCATCGCCGCGAAGTCGATTGCCCTCCACCGTGTCGGTTCACGTCCGGCATAGACGTTCTCCGAGATGCTGAGGTGTTCCGCCAACATGAGCTCCTGGTAGATCACAGCGATCCCCGCTGCCTGCGAGTCGCGGGGGGTCCGCAGCGAAATGGTCTGCCCGGCGACCTCGATGGTGCCGGCGTCCGGCGCAGTCGCCCCGGCAAGCACCTTGAGCAATGTGCTCTTGCCTGCGCCGTTCTCCCCCACGAGGCCCATCACCTGGCCGGGGTCGACCGCGAGGTCCACCCCCCTCAGCGCCTGGACGCCGGGATAGTTCTTGACGATGCCTTGCATCTTGATCAGGGGTGGCGTCATGTCACACACACCGTGCCTTTCATCACCGCGTGGATCGCTTTCGCCCACGACAGGGCCTGTGGAGGGATCAGTGCGGTGCCGTGCTCTGGAACTGGTCGAGGGTGCTCGGGATGACGACCTCGACGCCGGTGTCGACGTTGAAACCGTCCTTCTGCACCGGCTTGTTCGTGTGGGCGCCAACGAGGATGTCGAGAGCCTGCGCAGTCATCGCGTAGGGCTTCTGTGAGATCAGGGCACTGACGCAACCGTCCTTCATGCCCTGGACTCCCTGCGGAACGACGTCGAACCCGACGGCTTTGACCTTGCCGCAGAGGTTCGCTGACTTCAGTGCCCCGGCGATGCCGGGAAGGTCCGACCCGCCAATACCGGCGAAGCCGGTGATGTCCGAGCGTGCCTGGAGAATGGTCTCCGCCTTTCCCTGGGCGTCGGCGATCGACTCCCCGGACTCCTCCGTGGCGACGATCTGGATGCCGGGATGCTTCGCCAGACCGGCTTTGAGCCCGTCGAGGCGCTGGTTGAGGTTCGTCGCGCTGAGTGACCCGATGACTACCGCGACCTTGCCCGTCTCGCCCATCGCGGCGACCAGGGCATCTGCCTGGCGCTCTCCGGCCGTCTTGTTGTCGGTGCCGATGTAGCCCTGGACCTGGCTGTCGGGGACGGGGCCGTCCCAGGCGATGACCGGGATACCGGCCTGACGTGCTTGCGCGACAATGCTCTTCACGCTCCCGGGGTCGTTGGGCGAGACGGCGATGCCGGCGGGCTTCTTCGCCAGGATTGACTCAAAGATGGCGACCTGCGCGGCCGCGTCGTCTGTGTCGGGCCCGAGGAACTGCGCCTTGACCCCAAGCTTCGCCGCCTCTGCCTCCATGCCCTTGCGGGCGTCCACCCAGTAGGGGTTGTTGAGCGACTTCGGCAGGAACACGTAGGTGTCCCCACTGACGTTGTTGGCGCTGCCGCCCGCCACGCCGGCGGCGCCGCCCGTGGCGTCGGCCGCCGGTCCGGTTCCGGGGCTCGAGGCACCCGAACTGCATCCCGTGACGATGAGGGTGAAGCTGACGGCAAGGGCTCCGCCGAAGGCAACGCTGCGCATGACGACTCCTGAGAGGGTGAGTGGTGCTGACGGTCGAGCAGGGGATGGAGCGCTCAGGCCAAGTCGCGTATCGACTCGGCGGTTGACGGGACTTACGGGACGGCCGCGGCGCCGCCGCGGGTGCCAGCGGTCAGGGCGAGGATGGTGGCGCGGACGACCTCCTGGACCGCCGTCCGGCCTCGGCCGAGGGTGGTAGCCAGATCCGCACTCGGTCGGGTCTCGGGGAGAGCTGCGGCGATCGCGTCGAGAAAGGCGGTGCGCAGCTGCGTGTTGACGTTTACTTTGGCGACGCCGAGGGCGCGAGCCGCGACGAGCTCGTGGGCGGGCAGGCCAGATGCACCGTGGAGGACGAGGGGAACAGCGATCACGTTCCGAAGTCGGCTGAGAAGAGCGAGATCGAGAGCTCGAGACGGTGTGGCCGTGCCGTGGACGTTGCCGATGGCGACGGCCAGCGCGTCGACCCCTGTCCGGGCGACAAACTGTTCGGCGCGTGCGGGGTCGGTGAAGTCGCTTGCTGCCGCCTCCGTTGACCGGTCCTCGTCCCCAGGGACGCTCCCCAGCTCCGCCTCCACCCACGCCCCGTGCGGTCGGGCTGCCGCCACAGCCGCCCGGCTCAGGGCGATGTTCTCCTCGAAACCGAGGTGGGACCCATCCACCATCACCGACGTGTAACCCATGTCGAGGCATGCCTTGATCTGCCCGAGGTCGCGGCAGTGGTCCAGGTGGACGCCGACGCGCACGTCCGCTCGGTCGGCGGCGAACACGGCTTGGGCCGCGAGGTCCGCGAAGCCGGCATGGGCGAACGCGCTGGCACCGGCCTGGATCATCACGGGGAGACAGGCCTCCTCCGCGGCACCCACGATGGCCTGGGTCAGCTCCAGCGTGTACGTCGAGAAAGCTCCAACCGCCCATCCCTCGAGGTACGCGGTCCGGACTGTCTCGGTGCCGTGGTCACGCATGCTCGTGGCCACGCAGAATCAGGACGGCGTCGCGCAGCGTCGTCGCGTTACCAACGTTCCCGGCGTAGACCACGTAGGGCAGGCCCGCGAGTCGCTCGTCCCCGCCGTGGACGGCCGGTTCGTTGCGCCACACCGACACGACGCCCGGGAAGAGCTGCCCGAGCACGACGGCACGGCGGATCCCCAATCCGTCGGTAGCGATGTCGTGTGACGTGATGCCTCCCTTGGCAATCACCCACGCCAGAGCCACCTCGCTGACGATGCTGTGCGTCAGCTCGACCAGGGCGGAGGAAACTCGCTGGGAGAACTCGAGACTCGCCCCACCGGCGCTGACGACTATGCGTCGGCGACTGCTCAGGAGCAGCACGTCGCCCAGTGCGGAGCCAGCCAACACCGCGGCGCGGCACCGCTCGATCTCGGCGCGCCCCCCGTCTGCGGAGGCGAGCGCCGTCACATCCAGCTCAACCGTGATGAGGTCCGGCAGATCCTGGAGCTGATGGACCTGCCGGGACGTGAGCTCGACGTGGGAACCTACTACGACGAGCCCGTGACCCGGTCGCGGGTGACCACCGAAGACCTCGTCGTGACCCAGTGGCGGGCGGCGCGGCATACCGGCCCGGACCGGCACGAAGCTGGGACCGGTTCGGCATAGAGCGCGCCAGCCCATCACCTCGGCAGCGGCGAGGCCGAGAGCGACCACTTCGAGGTCGGCATCCACGAGGGCGTTGACGACCACGACCATGCCGTCACGGGACTCGAGGAGCAACTCGGTGACCCGGTCCACCCCACCGAGCCTGATGTCGTTGAGCGTCAGGCTGGTGACACGCGTCGGCCGGCCGACCTTCTCCTCGACCCATGCAGGAAGGGAGGAGCTCGTGTAGCCGAATGCCTCGTCCGTCGCGTAGTCGGTGTGCCCGACGGGGATGTATCCCTCCCGGGTGAGTGCGTAGTGGACGTCTGCGACCGTCACGCGGCCTGCGTCAATGTATGCCGGGACAAGGAGGATCGCGTCGTAGGGACGCCCACGGCGAGCGGCACCCTCGACGAGGACGTCGACCTCCAGGGGAAAGTGGCCTCGGAGGGTGGAGTCGCTGCGGCTCATGACCACGACCTCGACCCCGAGCTCGTCCGCGACCCGGTGAAGACTCTCGTCCAGGATCTCCACAAGGTCCCGAGTGGCCTCTGCCCCCAGGCTTCGCGTGTTGGTGAGGATGAACGCGGCGCCTGCAGGGTGGTTGAGCGCCCAGCGGAGGTCGGTGTCGTCCCAACCAGTCAGCACCGGCAGGTCGTGGACGACCTGGCTGCCGGTGGGGTCGTCATCCAGGACCACAACGAACTTCCCTGTGGTCGCTGAGGCGATGCGCTGAAGGGCATCAGGCACGACCAATGCGGGCGGCAGATTGGCACTCAACGCATCGAGGGTTGTCGCGGTTGTAGCGGTCATCCGGTCTTCTCACGGAGGGTTTGAGCAAGGAGCTCGACACCCATGCGCGGACTGGACAGGACCGGCAGACCAGTCTCTTCCTGCAACCGGCCGACAAGCCCCTGCATCGATGCCTGGGCGAGCACGATGACGTCGACGTGACGCCCGAGGTCGGCAGCCTGCTCGGACACCATCTGGTCGTGGGCGGCTCGATCCCCTCTCATGAGGGTGTCGAATGCTCCGGGGGCGAGCCGCTGAGTGATCTGAGGGGAACGACCGACGCCCTGAGCGCGACGGGCGATGAGCTCACTTGTCGGCCCCAGGGTCGTGGGGACGGTGGCCAAGACGCCGATTCGGTCGTACGCAGCTGCTGCGATGGCCATCGCCTCGTCGATCTTGACCACTGGCACCCCCACGGCGCGCTGGGCCGCATCGAGCGTCGGGCCGAGCGAGGAGCACGCAGAGAAGATGACGTCAGCCCCAGCGGCCTCGGCGGCCTCGGCCAGAAACACCATTCGCTGCTCGCTGCTCTCCGAGATCGCCTGCTCACGGACGACCGTCGCAAGGACATCGGAGTCTACGAAGTGCAGCAGCTCCGCCTCCGGAATGAGCTCACCGATGAGATCCGTGATGACCGGCTCGACGGTCACAAACACGAAACTGGTGTGCAAGACGGCTACCTTGGCCATGTCACTCCTCAGATGTATTCCGCAGACGTCAGACGACTATCCGAGTCGCGGGCTGCTTTGTCAAGGGGGCGACGACCTCGAAGACTTGGCACGTCCGATTGGGCTGGTAAAGGTGGTCGAAGGCGAGCCGAGCGCACTCCCGCTCATGAGGGCAGTGACCCCGGTTCCGTCTCGCGTCACGCGGTCCGCCTTCGACACGCGAGCCGCTGCGGTCCCCCACCCGCGGGACGACGTCAGTCGTTCATTGCCTTGATGATCGAGATGGCGAGCCCCACGCGGTCCGAGCCGGGCGGCAGTTCCTGGACGTTGTCGACCTCCCGGACGATCGCCCAGCCACGGGCCCGGTCCTCGTCGATGCCGGCGCGCTCGCAGATGATCTCGAGTCGGCGCCGCAGGCTCCACCGCAGCGCCGAGCCGGTGCCGAGCTCCTCGGCCCGGTTCCACAGGGCGGGGGCGACCTCGAAGGCGGGGTCACCGGCGGTCGGCTTGGGGTCGATGGCCAGCCACGGCTGGCGTGAGGCCCGCAGGACGTTGGTGTAGTGCAGGTCCGTATGCAGGAGCCGCTCGTCGATCGCCGGGTCGGCGGCCAGGTCGGCCGCGAGGTGTCGCGCCTGGTCCACGAACCGGCGGGGGACCAGCCCGGGCTCCGGCGGTTCGCGGGCAAGCTGCCGCGCGGCATACGCCGAGAGGGTGGGGGTCTGGGGGATCGCCGGGGAGACGAGCTGCGCCAGGAGGTCACCGATCACCGCGCACGCCTCGTCGATCGGCACACCGGTGAGATCCGTTGCGCCGTCGAGCCGTTCGAGGAGCAGGGCGAACCGGCGCGGGTCGGCCCGTAGCAGCCGGACCGCGCCGCGTCCGTCCCAATGCCGCAGCGCGAGGTGCTCGGTCTGGGCCTCGAAGTGGGGCCAGGTCACCTTCAGGACGGTGGGTCCCTCGGCTCCGGTCACCGACAGGGCCACCGCACCGGCGCCCCACCGCGTCGGCCCTGTGAGCCGCCACTCCGCGAGGAGGTCGCCGAGCAACCGGGGAAGCCGGCGCAGCCACTCCGCCCCGGTCAAGGCATACGCGGCTCCGGCGTCGATGCCGACCGGCTCGGTGTCCGCGAGGGCAGCGGCGAAGGCCTCGGGGATGAGCTCGCTCACGGGTAGGCCATCCCCGGGAAGGGGACCATCGCGACGCCCCAGCCGTGGGCGAGCGACTGCGCCTCGGCCTGGAGTCGCACGAGGACGGTCAGTGCGGTCCCTGTCGAGGGCAACGTCGGCACGGGGCCGAGCCCACCGGCGACGAGCTGGGTGAGGACCACGCCGGCCAGGCTGCGAGCCAGCTCGGGCGTGGTGACGGCGAAGGGGAGGGTGTAGCCGAGCGGCACCGACGCCGCCGATTCTCCTGCCATCGAGCTCAGGTCGCGCTCCCGGGCGCGCAGCTGCGACAAGGTGTCCAGAGCCGCGGGTCGCGCGTCGGCTCCGAGCTGCGCCGCGACCACCTCGAACGCGTAGGCGACCGAACGGGTCGCGTCGAGCAGCCCAGCGGCAGCTGCGGGGGGCAGCGGATCAGCGGTGGGCCAGGCGACGGTGGTCCCGAGGACGGCGACAGCACAGGCGCGCTGAGCGGCGATCGCCGTCAGCACCATGCGGTTCGCCGCCGTGGCTGCGGCGACGCCGGCGAGTGCGGCCGGCGCTACCGCGGTGGCCTCGGTGCCGGCGAGGAGCTGCACCGAGGCGGGTGGCGGCGCGCTCACCGCGGCGGTGGCGGTCGCCGTCGTAGCCGTGCCGGTCGCGGCGGTGGACTGGATGTCGTGGTCGGGCACACCCCCCCGGGCGAGCAGGGCGTGCAGCACCTTCGCCTGCGTCTCGTGTATGCCGCTGAGCTGGCTCACGAGGGCGGGCGCACCGGGGATGCGCCCGGCCATCTGGGTCAGCGAGGTCGCCAGGGTGAACCCGGCGATGAGCTCCTTCTCGTCCGGCATCGACTTGCGCTGGAGGAGCGGCAGCGATGGGGCGTCGTCCTCGAGCCGGATGCTGCAACCGGCCAGTGCCGCGGTCGCAGCGGCGGCCAGCAGCAGGCCCCGACGGCGAAGGACGATCTGCCGGCTGGCCGAGAGTCGAAGCCTCACCCTCTCCGATCCGGAAACGGTGAGCCCTCGACTCTCGGGCGCACCGGGGGAAGGCGCGCCTGCTCCGGGGGACATGGGGCCGATCATGGCACGACGTCGCTGCTGCGCGCTCCCGTGCGCGGAGCTGCCTCACAACGTCGATAGAGTGGCCGACGGACCAGCCCTCGGGCGCGGTCCGCAGAAGGTCATTCGAGAACACCGGAAGGCGCCACCGTGACTGATCCGATCCGGCCAGCGTTGGAACAGCCGCTCGCCGACCTCTCCCTCGTCCTGGACGACCTCACCGTCACCCCGGCCGGCCGGCGCCGCGTCGTGCGGGTCGTCGTCGACCGCGACCTCTCCGGCCTGGACGCCGCGGACACGACCAGCCGGATCGCCCCGCTCAGCCTCGACGAGGTCGCGGAGGCAACCCGCGCCGTCAGCGACGCCTTCGACGACGGCGACCTCATGGGCGCCCAGCCGTACACTCTCGAGGTCAGCTCCCCCGGCGTCGACCGGTCGCTGCGCGGCCACCGCGCCTTCCGGCGCAACGTCGGACGGCTCGTCGCGCTCGTCCTGGAGTCGGGCGGCACCCTGACCGGACGGATCCTCTCCGTGTCCACCGATCGCCTCGAGCTGGAGGTGCCCGGGGCAGGGAAGGCCCCAGCCGGCCTCCGTGAGGTGGCCCTGGACGGCATCACGTCGGCCAAGGTCCAGGTGGAGTTCTCCCGACCCGCCGGCGAGGAGCTCGACGACGAGGAGGGCGACACCACAGACCTGGTCGACCGCGACGACGCGGGCGACGACGAGGCCGTTGTCGCGGCCGACGACGAGGAGAACCCCGATGGACATTGACCTGGCTGCCCTGAGGGCGCTCGAGCGGGACCGGGACATCAGCCTCGAGGTGCTCATCCCGGCCATCGAGCAGGCGATGCTCGTCGCGTACCACCGCACCGAGCGGTCCGTCCGGCTTGCCCGGGTCGAGCTGGACCGCAAGACCGGCCACGTCGTCGTCTGGGCCCGGGAGGAGGGCGAGCTCCTGCCTGCCCCGGAGGGCGAGCGCCCGGAGCGTGCCGAACCGGGACCGGAGTTCGACGACACACCGAGTGACTTCGGCCGGGTCGCGGCGGCCACGGCGCGGCAGGTGATCGTCCAGCGACTGCGCGACCTCGAGGACGAGCAGATCCTCGGGGACTTCAAGGGCCGCGAGGGCGACGTCGTCTCGGGGGTCATCCAACAGAGCTCCGACCCCCGGCACGTGCTGGTCGACTTCGGGACCGTCGAGGGGATCCTGCCGGTGGCGGAGCAGGTGCCGGGCGAGCGATACCGGCACGGCGAACGGCTGCGTTGCTACGTCGTCTCGGTCAAGCGCGGCCCCCGAGGGCCACAGATCGGGCTTTCACGGACCCACCCCAACCTCGTGCGCAACCTCTTCAAGCTCGAGGTCCCGGAGATCGCCGACGGCACGGTCGAGATCGCCGCGCTGGCCCGCGAGGCCGGGCATCGCACGAAGGTCGCGGTCCACTCGAAGACACCGGGCGTGAACGCCAAGGGAGCCTGCATCGGGCCGATGGGCGCCCGGGTGCGGGCCGTGATGACGGAGCTGCACGGCGAGAAGATCGACATCGTCGACTTCGTGGAGGACCCCGCTGCCTTCGTCGCAGCGGCCCTCTCGCCGGCCCGGGTGCAGTCGGTCGAGATCGTCGACGCCCAGGCGCGGGCCGCCCGGGTCATCGTGCCGGACTACCAGCTGTCCTTGGCCATCGGCAAGGAGGGGCAGAACGCCCGCCTCGCGGCCAAGCTCACCGGCTGGCGGATCGACATCCGGCCGGACAACCCGGTGGCCCCGCGGGCCGGACAGCCGGAGGCAGCAGCTACGCCTCCCGACGACGCCCAGGCGCCGGTCACCGAGTGACCACCGGCTCAGGGCGGCACCGAGGTGCCGGCACGGCATACGGGTGCCTGGGCTGCGCACGCGACGGACGACGCGGACGGGGTAGAGTTGATGGTGACCGACCGGACTGGACTCCGCGCTCGGCAGCCCGATGCCACGTCAGTGACGTCGGCGCGTCCCTCCCAGGGCGAGCCGATCCGCACGTGTGTCGGCTGTCGCACCACGGATAGCTGGTCGGCGCTGTTGCGAGTGGTCGCGGTGGGGTCCCACGAGATCGAGCAGATCTTCGTGGTGCCCGATCCGGGACACCGCTTGTCCGGGCGTGGCGCATGGCTGCACCCGAGCACCGAATGCTTCGAGCAGGCTGTGCGCCGCAAGGCGTTCGTCAGGGCGCTTCGACTGAAGGCCGGACCAGACGTCAGCGCGGTCGCTGCCCACCTCGAGCTCACTCGCTCGTCCACCGTTCCCATCATGACCAACCAGAGGCGGGTCAGACGCTGATGAGCACCAGATGAGTACTCAGCAATGAGCAAGCCCCACAACTAGGTCGCGCCCACGGAATCTTCTTCGCTGGGTCGGGACCACCCAAGAAGGAGAAACGTGGCCAAGGTCCGGGTCTATGAGCTCGCCAAGGAGCTCGGTGTTGAGAGCAAGATGCTGCTCAGCTACCTGAAGGAGAAGGGCGAGTTCGTCCGGTCGGCATCGTCGACCATCGAGCCCCCTGTTGTTCGAAGCATCAAAGAGACGTTCCCCGCAGAGCTGCGCGTCGGCGGCTCCGACAGGGCTTCAGCCGGGAAGGCGGCCTCTTCGGCCCCTGCCCCCAGGGCGGCATCGTCGGCTCCCGGGGCATCGTCGGCTCCGTCGACGTCCGTGCCGGCTGCTGCCGTCGTGCCGTCGTCGGCTGGCCCCGCTCCGGTCGCACCGGCTCGGCCCGCTCCCGCAGCCCCCGTCGAGGCTCCGGCCCGGGTGGCCGCCTCGGTGAGCCCAGCTCCCGCCCGGCCCGCTACTCCGGCTCCGGCCGCACCGGCGCCCGGTCCGCGTCCCGTGCAGAGTCAGGCGCCCCAGGGTGTCCCGGCGGCTCGCGACGGCGGCCAGTCCGGTCCCGGTGTGCCGTCCTCACCGCGGCCGGCTCCGCGTCCGAACCAGCCGCGTCCGGGCAACAACCCGTTCGCACCCAGCCAGGGCATGGGTCGTCCGCAGGGAGCTGCCGCCGCCCGTGAGGGTTCGACGCGTCCGGGCAACAACCCCTTCGCGCCGAGCCAGGGTATGCCGCGCCCGCAGTCACGACAGGGTGCCCCCGGTGCGCCCGGTCCGCGTCCGGCGGGCGCCGGTGCTGCCGGCCCCCGGCCCGGTGGCGCCGGTCGTCCGAACCCGGGCATGATGCCCGACCGTGCTGCGACCGGCCGTCCGGGCACGCGTCCCGGCGGTCCCGGTGGCGGTCGTCCCGGTCCCGGTGGCGGTGGCAGTCGTCCCGGCGGTCCCGGTGGCGCTCCCGGTGGCGGTTTCGCCGGTCGGCCCGGCGGCGGCGCGGGTGGCGGCGGCGGTTTCGCCGGTCGTCCCGGCGGCGGTGGCCCCGGCGGTCGGGGTGGCACCCAGGGTGCTTTCGGTCGCGGTGGCGGACGGCCTGTCCGAGGCCGGAAGTCCAAGCGGGCCAAGCGCCAGGAGTTCGAGCAGATGCAGGCCCCGTCCCTCGGCGGCGTGCAGGTGCCCCGTGGCGACGGCAAGACCCTCATCCGGATGCGCCGCGGCGCTTCGCTCACCGAGCTGGCCGACAAGATCAACGCCAGCCCCGCGTCCCTGGTCACCGTGCTCTTCCACCTCGGCGAGATGGCCACGGCGACGCAGTCCCTCGACGAGGACACCTTCCGCCTCCTCGGGGCCGAGCTGGGCTACGACGTCCAGGTCGTCTCGCCCGAGGACGAGGAGCGCGAGCTGCTCGAGCAGTTCAACATCGACCTCGACGCGGAGCTTGAGGCCGAGGACGACGACGACCTGCAGCCGCGACCCCCAGTGGTCACGGTGATGGGTCACGTCGACCACGGAAAGACCAAGCTCCTCGACGCCATCCGTTCCGCCAAGGTCGGCGAGGGCGAGGCAGGTGGGATCACCCAGCACATCGGCGCCTACCAGATCGTCGCCGAGCACGAGGGCGTCGAGCGGCCGATCACCTTCATCGACACGCCTGGCCACGAGGCGTTCACCGCCATGCGTGCCCGTGGCGCGCAGGTGACGGACATCGTGATCCTCGTCGTGGCCGCCGACGACGGCGTCATGCCGCAGACCATCGAGGCGCTCAACCACGCTCAGGCTGCCGGCGTCCCGATCGTGGTCGCCGTCAACAAGATCGACAAGGAAGGCGCGAACCCGGAGAAGATCCGCCAGCAGCTGACCGAGTACAACCTCGTCGCGGAGGAGTACGGCGGCGACACGATGTTCGTCAACGTCTCCGCCAAGACCGGTGACAACATCGACGCCCTGCTGGAGGCCGTCCTCCTGACGGCCGACGCGGCGCTCGACCTGCGGGCAAACCCCGACAAGGACGCTCGCGGGGTCGCCATCGAGACCCACCTCGACAAGGGCCGCGGCCCCGTCGCGACGGTGCTCGTCCAGTCCGGAACGCTCCATGTCGGGGACTCGATCGTGGCTGGTTCCGGCTTCGGCCGCGTCCGCGCCATGCTCGACGAGCACGGCAACAACGTCACGGAGGCGCTCCCCGCGCGTCCAGTGCTCGTCCTCGGCCTGACCTCGGTCCCCGGCGCCGGTGACACCTTCCTGGTGGCCCCGGACGACCGCACCGCTCGTCAGATCGCCGAGCGTCGTGAGGCGGCATCCCGTGCCGCGTCGCTGGCCCGCGCCCGCAAGCGGATCAGCCTGGAGGATCTCAACGAGGCCCTCGCCGCGGGCAAGGTCGACACCCTCAACCTCATCCTCAAGGGTGACGCCTCGGGCTCGGTCGAGGCGCTCGAGGACGCCCTGCTCCAGATCGACGTGGGCGAGGAGGTCGAGCTGCGGATCATCGACCGTGGCGTCGGCGCGATCACGCTGAACAACATCAACCTCGCCATGGCCTCGAGCGCGATCATCATCGGGTTCAACGTCAAGGCGGAGGGGCAGAACGCCGAGGTCGCCGACCGTGAGGGCGTCGAGATCCGGTACTACTCGGTGATCTACCAGGCGATCGACGAGCTCGAGGCCGCCCTCAAGGGAATGCTCAAGCCGGAGTACGAAGAGGTCCAGCTGGGCACCGCCGAGGTCCGGGAGGTCTTCAGGTCGTCCAAGTTCGGCAACGTGGCCGGTTCACTGGTCCGTTCGGGCGAGATCCGGCGTGGCAACAAGGCGCGGATCCTGCGAGACGGCACGGTCGTCGCGCAGAACGTCGAGATCACCGGACTGCGCCGCTTCAAGGACGACGTCACCGAGGTCCGCGAGGGCTTCGAGTGCGGGATCAACCTCGGGTCGTTCAACGACATCAGGGTCGATGACGTCATCGAGACCTTCGAGATGCGGGAGAAGCCCCGCTCATAGGTGAGTCGCGCTTCGTCGTGGGCGGGTCTCGGGCACCGATGGAGGCCTGACGACCCGCCCGCTTCGGTATGCCGTGACCCCCACCTCGCCGCGTGACCGACCGTACCACCCGTTGTCGCCGGCAGACGTCACGTGCGTCGGCTGCCGCCCTCCTGAAAGGAACGTCATGGCCGACCCGGCACGGGCGAAGAAGATCGCCGACCGCATCAAGGTCGTCGTCGCCGAGCACCTGGAGCACCGCGTCAAGGACGAGCGGCTGGGGTTCATCACCATCACCGACGTCCGCGTCACGGGTGACCTCCAGCACGCGACGATCTTCTACACCGTCTTCGGCGGCGATGAGGAGCGGGCAGCCACGGCGGCCGCCCTTGAGTCGGCCAAGGACAAGATCCGCAGCGCGGTCGGCCGCCAGATCGGCATCCGGCTGACACCCGTCATCGAGTTCATCCCCGATGCGCTGCCCGAGGGTGCGGCCCACCTCGAGGACGTCATCGCGGCCACCCAGGCCCGCGACGCCGAGCTTGCCCGGGTCCGCGCCGGCGCGGCATACGCCGGCGACGCGGACCCCTATCGGAAACCGGTGGACGAGGACGTCGACCCGGGCGCCGACGACGAGGTGGCCGGGGACGGTCTTCTCCGGCCGGGGGAGGGCCAGACCGCAGGCCTTGCCGAGGACGCAGGCCCGACGCTGCACACCGGCGACGCGGGCGATGTCCAGCGGGGCTGACGGCCTCCTCATCGTCGACAAGCCGTCCGGCTGGACCAGCCACGACGTCGTCGCCCGGGTGAGACGGCTGTGTGGGACGCGCCGGGTGGGCCACGCCGGCACCCTCGACCCGATGGCGACCGGAGTCCTCGTGCTCGGCGTCAACCGGGCGACCAGGCTGTTGACCTTCCTCGTCGGGTGCGACAAGACCTACTCCGCCACGGTCCGGCTCGGAGAGGCCACCGTCACCGACGACGCCGAGGGCACGGTCACGTCCTCGGCCGACGCCTCGGCGGTCGGCCGCGACGCGATCTCGGCCGCCGTCGCGACCCTCACCGGCCCGATCAGCCAGGTGCCCTCCTCGGTGAGCGCCATCAAGGTCAACGGTGAACGGGCCTATGCCCGGGTGCGTCAGGGCAAGGACGTCGACCTCGCCTCCCGGGCTGTCTTCGTCCACCGGTTCGACGTCCTGGACGTCCGGCCCCGGGGCCCGGTGCTCGACGTGGACATCGAGGTCGAGGTGACCTCAGGGACCTACGTCCGGGCGCTCGCCCGGGACCTGGGCACCAGCCTGGGCGTCGGTGGCCACCTCACCGCCCTGCGCCGGACGCGGGTCGGCCACTTCGACCTCGCCCACGCGACCGACCTGGGCCTCCTTGCGTCCGCGCCCGGACGGGTCGGGATCCACCCAGGCCCCGACGCAACGGACGTACGCCTCCTGCCGATGGGCGACGCCGCGCGGGCACAGTTCCTCGTCCACGAGGTCACCGTCGAGGAGGCGAGAGCGCTGAGCCACGGGCAGCGGATCCCCTCCGCGCTGAAGGGCCAGTCCCTCGTGGCGGCCCTGGCCCCCGACGGGACCCTCGTGGCGATGCTCGACGAGTCGAGGGACCAGGCCCGGCCCCACGTCGTCTTCCAGACCAGCTGACCGGCAACCCCGCGGTCGAGGTGGTGCTGCGTTGCCGGGGGCTCGCCTTACCACCGCTCCGCGTGGAGGTCAGAACACGAAGCGCTCAAGCTGACGTCTTGCGGGCCACCAGCAGGTCGCGGTGGATCCCCGCGTCGACGCGATGGGCCAGCTCGAGATAGGGCCCGTCGTCACACACGGCCAGCCCGGCGTCCGCGCAGATCTGGGCGAGGTCCTGGCGCGCGAGCCCGTGCGTGTTCCACGCGATGCCCAGGGCGCCGCCGGTGCGCAGGACCGAGGCCCATCCGGGGATCGCCGCGGCAAGAATCGCCGCGGGACTCCGGTCACGACCGGCGCCACGACCGGCGCCACGACCGGCGCCACGACCGGCGCCCGTGCCGGCTGACCGGCTGCCGTGGGCCACGCCGTACGGCGCGTCCGTCACGATGGCCTCGAACCGTCGCCGGCCGAACAGGTCGCCGGTGGCCATCGTGTCGGCGACGTAGAGCTCGAGCGACTGCCGCTCACCCGCGCGGTAGGCGTCCTTGTCGGCGCTGAGCTGTGCCTCGAGGAGGTCGGCCACATGCTTGCCGCCCCGGCGCACCGGATGGAGGTCGATCTGGTGCTTGACCCGCTTGCGCCGCAGGTAGGTCCGCAGGAACGTCGAGTAGGCCTCGACCTCGCGTCCCTCGATCTCCACCCCGGCCGCGTCGTGACCGAGGCTGAGGGCCCAGCTCAGCGTCGTGCCGCGGCCGGCCATCGGGTCGAGGACCGAGAACCGTCGGCTTGCCATGTCCGGCGCCCAGGCGGTCGAGGCAAGGGTGATGTTGAGCAGCACACGGGTGAGCTGCTCGTTGGTCTTGCCGGGGTACTTCGGGATGGACAGCAGGTCGTCGTCGAAGCGCTCGGTCCGGGTCAGCGGCACCGGCCTCAGCAGCGCGCCCTCCGGGCAGAAGAGCGCGTGCACCGAGGCGAGCTGCCCGAGGACCTCGGCACGGGGCGGGCCGTCCAGGCTGATCTCGAGGTAGGGAACCCCCGCGATCGACGTCGGCCGGACGTCCGTCACCGTGGCGCCGAGCGCCTGCCGCCCCAGCACCCGCAGCTCCGCGGACGTCACGGCTGGGGCGGCCCCGGCATACACCCGGTTGCTTGACGGGGTGAGGAGTGCGACGTAGGTGGCCACCCGCTCACCCTAGGGTCAGGCGACTTCCACCCGTCCGCCGTCCTCGCCCGGCTCGGGGGTTCGTAGAGTGTGCTCCGTGCACGTCTGGAACGGACTACCCGACATCCCCGCGGACCTGGAGCGGAGTGTCGTCACGCTGGGCAACTTCGACGGAGTCCACCGCGGTCACCGCGCTGTCCTGGCGCAGGTGGTCGAGCTGGCGTCGGCGGGCGACGCCCCGTCCGTGGCGGTGACCTTCGACCCGCACCCCGTCGCCGTCCTCTACCCGGAGCGGGCACCGCAGATGCTCACCTCGCTGCCGCAACGGCTCGCCCTCATCGGGGCCAGCGGTCTGGACGCCGTCCTGCTCCTGGAGTTCAGCGCCGACTTCGCGCAGCAGAGTCCGGAGCAGTTCGTCCGGCGCGTCTTCGTCGACGCCCTGCACGCCGGCGTGGTCGTCGTCGGCGAGGACACCCGGTTCGGCGTGCGGAACTCGGGCGACGTGGGGACCCTTCGTCAGCTCGGCCACGAGTACGACTTCGACGTCGTGGCCCTCAAGGACGTCGGTGAGAGCGCTCGCTGGTCGTCGTCGACGGCCCGCCGGCACCTCCTCGAGGGTGACGTCGAAGCCGCCGCCGCGGTGCTCGGCCGGCCGCACAAGGTGACCGCTACGGTCGTCCACGGCGACCACCGCGGCCGCGAGCTCGGCTTTCCCACGGCGAACCTCAGCCAGGAGGCCGAGGGCCTCATCCCTGCGGACGGTGTGTATGCCGGATGGCTGATCCGCCTGGACCTGGCGGACGACGCCCTCGACCGGGTCCTTCCGGCAGCGGTCTCGATCGGGACCAACCCGACGTTCGAGGGCACCCAGCGCCGGGTCGAGGGGTACGTGCTCGACCGGACCGATCTCGACCTCTACGGCGAGCGGATCTCCTACGAGCTGGTCAAGCGGCTGCGCCCGACGGTGAAGTACGAGGGCATCGACGCGCTCGTCGACCAGATGAACACCGACGTCGAACAGTGTCGCGAGATCTTCAAGTCCGTCGTCCCCACCTAGGGCCGGGTGACGTAGGGCGCGGTCACCCCGTATGCCGTGACAGGTCACCTTCGGTCGTGCCCGTCGCGCGGCGGAAGTGTGTCGGTCTGGTGTCAAAGTTCACCGAGCGTCTTCCGAGGCTGGCAGTCCGCTGGGAAGATCCGGAGACGGCGCCGGGGTGGTCCTGGCGTGGCGACCCCAAAGGAGCTGTCGTGGCAGAGCTGTCGGTGAGGGACGAGACCGTCGACCAGGGAGCGCTCGACAACCGGGCACCGAGCATCGCGCACCTGTTCCGGCACCGTGTCGCGCAGTCCGGATCCAGGCAGGCGTTCCAGTACTTCCGCGGCGAGGTCCTGGAGCACCTGACGTGGGACGAGACCAAGGAACGGGCCGACGCCTGGGCAGCCGGGCTGATCGCCCTCGGCGTGGGCCTCGAGGACCGGGTAGCCATCCTCTCGACCACCAGGCTCGACTGGGCGCTCGCCGACCTCGCCATCATGAGCGCTGGTGCGGCGACGACGACGATCTACCCGTCGTCCGCCGCAGCGGACGTCGCCTACATCGTCGCCGACTCCGACAGCAGGATCGTCTTCGCCGAGGACGACGTCCAGATCCAGAAGCTGCGCGAGCACCGGGACGAGACGCCCCAGGTGGTGCAGGTCGTGACCTTCGCCGGCTCGGCCGAGCTGGTCGACGGTGACGACTGGGTCATCTCGACCGATCAGCTCGCCGAGCTCGGTCGCGAGCTGCTCAGCCGGGACGCCGGCGCGGTCGACACGCGCGTCGACGCCCTGACGCCCGAGCACCTGTCGACGATCATCTACACGTCCGGGACGACCGGCCGGCCCAAGGGTGTGCTGCTGCCCCACGACGCGTTCGTCTACGAGGGCGCCGCGGTTGACTCCATGTCGATCCTCGGCGAGGACGACCTGCAGTTCCTGTGGCTGCCTCTGTCGCACGTGTTCGGCAAGCTCCTCCTCGTCCTGCCGCTGCAGATCGGCTTTCCCACGGCGATCGACGGCCGCATCGACAAGATCGTGGACAACCTTGCGGTCATCAAGCCGACCTTCATGGGTGCCGCGCCCCGGATCTTCGAGAAGGCGTACGCCCGGATCTCGATGATGTTCGAGCAGGAGAGCGGCGTGAAGCGCCGGCTCATCGACTGGGCCCTCGGTATGGGCGCCCAGGTCTCGGCGCTACGCGAGCGGGGCGAGGAGCCGTCGGGGATGCTCGCTCGCCAGCACGCCATCGCCGACAAGCTGGTGCTCTCCAAGGTCCGCGAGCGGTTTGGTGGACGGATCAGGTTCTTCATCTCCGGGTCCGCCGCGCTCAACCCCGACGTCGCCCGGTGGTTCGGGTCCGTCGGTCTGCTCATCATCGAGGGCTACGGCTTGACCGAGACCAGCGCCGCCAGCTGCGTCAACCGCCCCACGCCTGGTTGTTACACCTTCGGCTCCGTCGGCTGGCCACTGCCGGGCACGGAGGTGCGGACCGGCGAGGACGGCGAGCTGCTCATCCGCGGACCGGGGGTGATGCGTGGCTACCACCAGCTCGACGACGCGACCGCCGAGCCGCTGGTCGACGGCTGGTTCCGCACCGGGGACATCGGCACCGTGGACGAGCGCGGCTTCGTCCGGATCACCGACCGCAAGAAGGACCTTTTCAAGACCTCGGGCGGCAAGTACATCGCGCCGTCCGTCATCGAGACGATGTTCAAGGGGATCTGCCCCTACGTCAGCCAGTTCGTCGTCTACGGTGAGGGCCGCAGCTTCGCGTCAGCCCTGATCACGCTCGACGCCGACGCCATGACCGGGTGGGCGGCGGCCAACGGCATGGCGGGGCGGCCGTATGCCGGCATCGTGGGCTCCGAGGAAATCCGGACCATGGTGCAGGGCTACGTCGACCAGCTCAACTCCGGCCTCAACCGGTGGGAGACGATCAAGAAGTTCACCCTGCTCGATCGCGACCTCACCGTCGAGGGGGGTGAGCTGACGCCGAGCCTCAAGCTGCGGCGCCGGGTCGTCACCGACCGCTACCGCTCGGAGCTCGACGCGCTCTACTCCTGACCCGGCTCGATCAGGGGCACGAAGTCGTAGCGGCCGAGGTGCTCCTGCTCCTGCCCAGGACGCACCTTGAGCAGCTCCCCCCGGACCGGGATGACCATGACCCCGTCGGGGGCGAGCTGGTCGACCAGCGACGGGGGGACGGTCCGCGCCGCCGCGGACACGAGGATCCGGTCAAAGGGCGCGGATGCCGGGTACCCCAGCGTGTCGCCCTCCGCCTGCTCGATCGTCGCCCACGGGACATCGGCCGCCTCGACGTTGGCGCGGCCCCAGGCGGTCAGCTCGGGGACGAGCTCGACCCCGATGACCTGCCCGGCCGGCCCGACCAGACGGGCGAGCAGCACCGTGCTCCAGCCTGACCCCGAGCCGATATCGAGGACGCGGTGTCCCGAATGGACGTCCAGCGCGCTGAGCATGTTGCGGACGGTCCGCGGCTGGCTGTTTGTCTGGCCCAGGCCGATGGGCAGTGCACGGTCCAGCTCGGCATACCCCTGCTGAGCCGGCGGGAGGTGCCGGGTGCGCGGCGTGTCGCGCAGCGCGGCGTCGAGGGCAGCGGGGTCGGTCTCGCTCACGGCAACCAGTATGCGGCGGCCGGAGGGGGCGGACGTTTGTCAGCTCGCGTCGGCCGCCCGACGTCCTGCCCCGATTCCGGTCCTGCCTCGATTCCGGTCCTGCCTCGATTCCGGTCCTGCCTCGATTCCGGTCCTGCCTCGATTCCGGTCCTGCCTCGATTCCGGTCCTGCCTCGATTCCGGTCCTGCCTCGATTCGTCTGCGCTTTCGTGCGTGCCGGATCCGCTGGGGACCGCAGACGAATGCAGGGTGCCGAACTGACCTTGGACACCGTGACTGCCGCGGTGACGCTACGCAGTTGGTGTTGTGGATTAACCGTCGGTGTCGGTGGGGTTCGGTAGTCTGGACGTATGTTCGATTGGGAGGGGTTGGCGGGCCGGGTGGCCTCGGGTGAGGCCGCGCCGCTGGATGCCGTGCCGGGGTTGGCCGGGTTGGACGACGAGGCC
>JAABUP010003080.1_pt1 | contig 30267 bp, 33 predicted proteins | sample 5559201 | NCBI WGS metagenome assembly JAABUP01 (sample SAMN10711887, study PRJNA513373) | rock metagenome | isolation source: Antarctica rocks | place: Antarctica | reverse complement strand
CGGCGGTTATCCGTCGCCGTGTGGTGCCTGCGGCCACGCGTCGAGCACGCGTGGCCCCGGATCGTGCGCCTTACCGGACTGCGGCACTCCGTCGCGCAGGCCATCGCGTCGTTCTCTCCGACAGACTACTAGCTCTTTCCCACCGAGCAGGGCATGGATTGCTCCTGGAACATACCACTAGTTTACCATCCCCCCCTCACACCACGACCTCATGGATATTTCTCGGCGCAGTGGCCATCCCGCGACGGGGCTCACGCGCGAAGTCGCTAGCAGGCTAGAGTAATTGAGGTAATCATCCCCACATGGTTCTGGGTCCAGGTCACATTGACCGCGGTCGTCGAGCCTTGTGGGTTGTGCACCGGGTAGTCCGCACTACGTCGCACACAGGGCCATCATTGTCGCAACTGTCACCTACTCAGTCTGGCATCGGGGATAAATGGAGTTCGCCTACTACGCGAAGGGGGCGTGCGCGCGGGTTCCTGCCCACGCGCACGCCCCTTTTGGCGTTGCTACTTGAAGAGGCTTACGCCGCGGCCGCCGCGCCGCGCGCCACGTCGACGAGCGTCTTGAAAGACGCGGCGTCGTTGACGGCGAGCTCGGCGAGGATCTTGCGGTCGACGGCGACGTTGGCCCTGGCCAACCCCGCGATCAGCACGCTATAGGACATGCCGTTGGCGCGGGCGCCCGCGTTGATGCGCGTAATCCAGAGCCGGCGCATATCGCGCTTGCGGGTCTTGCGGTCGCGCGTCTGGTACGACAGGGCGTGCAGCAGCGACTCTTTGGCCAACCTGTAGATCTTGCGCCGCCCCTGCTGATGACCCTCGGCCTGCCGGAGCAGCTTCTTATGGCGCTTGTGCGCCATCATGCCGCGTTTGACGCGAGCCATTATCCCTCCCTCAGTGTTTCGTGACCAGTGACAGTGACCAGTGACCAGTGTTCAGTAACCCAGGGCGTCTAACCACGAGTCACTGAACACCAAACACTAAATACCCAGCATACTCTTGGCGTGCTTCGTGTCGCCGTCGGAGGCGACGCGCATCTTACCGGTGGCGAAGTGCACGCGCTTGCTTACGCGCGTCATCTTGCCGTGCGGCTTGAGGTGCATGATCTTGCCGCTACCGGTCACCTTGAACCGCTTGGCGGCGCCCTTGTGCGTCTTCATCTTAGGCATAATATCGTTCCTATTCCACTCAAATCCACTCACAACTTGGTCCGTGCTTTACTATGCCTGCCCTCATTATCCCAGGGGAACGAGGGTGCGCAAAGGCATAGGACACCCTGATGGGCGCCGGCCACCTTTCGCAAGGATATCAAATTAGGTGGACCATGTACAGGTACAGGTACGTGTATGGTTGACGCGCCCCGACGGGGCGCGGTACACTGTAACCAAACGACCGTTCGGAAGTAGAGCTGGGGCCATGATCGAGCAGCAGCGGGGCGCGGGGCAGCGCGAGCGCATCGTGGCCGCCACGGGGCGCCTGTTCAGCGACAAAGGCTACCACGGCGCCTCCATGGCCGACATCGGCAAGGCCGTGGGCCTGGAAAAAGGCTCCTTGTACAGCCACATCTCGTCCAAGCAGGACGTGCTGCGCGAGCTCGTGCTGCGCGGCGCGACCCTCTTCATGGCGGACATGCGCGCGGTCGCCGCGTCCGACGCCCCCGCCACGGTCAAGATACGCGACGCCATGCGCGCGCACCTGCGCGTGGTCGCCGAGCAGCCCGACCTGGCGACGGTTTTCCTGCAGGAGTGGCGCCGGCTGGAGGGCGCGGCGCTGGCCGAGGTCAAAAGGCTGCGCGGCGAGTACGAGCGGATGTGGCGCGCGATCGTCGAGGAGGGGGCGCGCGACGGCGCCTTCCGCGCCGACCTGGACCCGCGCTTCGCCGCCCTGCTGCTGCTCTCGGCCGCTAACTGGGCCTACCAATGGTTCGACCCGCGCGGCCCGCTCTCCGCGGACGAGGTGGCGGATAGGTTCACGGCGATAGCCCTTGAAGGAATAAGAGGAGCGGAGCGACAATGATGATCGACGAGCGCGAGACCGAGTTCCGGGCGCGCGTGGAGCGCGGCGAGTCTATAGAGGCGGGCGACTGGATGCCCGGGGACTACCGGCTGGGCGTGCTGAAATTCCTGGAGATGCACGCCAACAGCGAGATCATGGGCGCCCTGCCCGAGCGCGAGTGGATTCCGCGCGCGCCCACGCTGCGCCGCAAGATGTCGCTCACGGCCAAGGTGCAGGACGAGGTGGGCCACGCCCAGCTCATCTACTCCGTGGCCCAGGACCTCGGCAAGAGCCGCGACAGCATGATCGAAGACCTCATCGCCGGCAAGACCAAGTTCCACAACGTCTTCCACTACCCTACTGAGAGCTGGGCCGACGTGGCCGCGATCGGCTGGCTGATCGACGGCGCGGCGCTGGTGACGCAGCACGCCCTCCTGAAATCGAACTACGCGCCGTACGTGCGCGTGCTCAAGCGCATCTGCGCCGAGGAGTCGCTGCACCTCAAGCACGGCGAGGACGTCACGCTCGAGCTCGCGGGCGGCACGCCCGCCCAGCGCGCCATGCTGCAGGACGCCCTGAACCGCTGGTGGGAGCCGATCATGCATTTCTTCGGGCCCTCGTACGCGCCCAAGAACGACGCTCTGCTCACCTGGCGCTTCAAGACGCGCTCCAACGAGGAGATGCGCCAGGAGTTCCTCAACAAGTATGCGCCGCGCATACGCTCGCTCGGCTTCACGCTGCCCGACCCCGCGCTGCGCAAGGACGAGGCGACCGGCCGCTGGCTCTACACCGAGCCCGACTGGAACGTGCTCAAGACCGTCGTGTCCGGCAACGGGCCGGCCACGCAACGCCGCCTGGCCCTGCGCCGCGCCGCCCACGCCGAGCACGCGTGGGTGCGCGCCGCCCTGCGCGGCGGGACTGCCGCAGAGTCGGTAGCATAAGCCTGCGACCGCGGTCGCAGGTTCAGAGAGTTGATATGGTAAGCATCTACACCGTCTTCCAACGCAAGGGCGCGACCGAGCCGCTGGTCGAGGTCGGCACGGTCAACGCCGACGACACGCGCATGGCCCTCCTCCTGGCCAAGGAGTGCTTCTTCCGGCGCGACAACCCGGCCGAGCTCTGGGTAGCCCGCCGCGAAGACCTGCACCGGCTAGAGGAGACCGACGTGCTGGAGCCCGGCTCCGACAAATCGTACCGCTCTATCGAGGCCTATAAGGGCATCGCCAAGAAGCGCCAGGAGATCGAGTCGGGGCTACAATGAGCGCTAACAAACAGGACGAGGGTCGTCTATCTGTTGGGAACGCCGGCGCGACGCCGGCGCTCCCGGTGAACTACGATGCGCCCGCGTTGGATGCGTACACCCGCGACGCGCTCGCGGGCTACCTGCTGGCCTGGGCCGACGACGAGTTGATGCTCGGCCACCGCGACTCGGAGTGGACCGGCGTCGCGCCGCAGCTCGAAGAGGACGTGGCCTTCTCGTCCATCGCGCAGGATGAGATCGGCCACGCCACGCTCGTCTACGGTCTCGTCGCGGGGTTGACCGGCGACGACGCCGACCGTCTGGCGCTGCGCCGCCCCGCCGAGGAGTACCGCCACGCCGCGCTGCTGGAGCAGCCCAACGGCGACTGGGCCTTTACGGTCGCGCGCCACCTCTTCTACGATCTGGCCGACGCGCAGCGCACCGACGCGCTCTCCGACTCGATGTATGCGCCGCTCGCGGGGGCGGCGCGCAAGATGGCGCGCGAGGAGCACTACCACGCGATGCACGACGAGGCCTGGTGGGAGCGCCTGAGCGCCGGGACGGCCGAGAGCCGTGACCGGTTGATCGTGGCGACGCGAACGGTGGCGCCCCTGGTCGTCGATGTGTTCGGCGAGACGCCCGGCGAAGACGCGCTCGTCGCCGGCGGCGTCCTGAGCTGTCCGGCGCGCGCCCTGCTCGAGGAGTGGCGCTTGCGCGTACGCCCGCTCCTGGAGGGGCTCGACCCGACGCTGCTCACCCTGATCGAGTCCGAGCCCCGGCCGCGCGCGGCGCGCCCGGTGAGCGCCCTTTTCCGCGCGCTACACGGCGAGATGACGATGGTGTCGGCCTCCGGGCTCGGTGAGAAATGGTAGGGGCGCTCCTCGTGGGCGCCCGGTGGATGGTGTGAACGACATGACGACCGAGGCTAATCCGCTGAACGAGCAAGGCAGGCGAGACAGCCTGGAGAGCCTGTGGGAGGCCTTGCAGGACGTGGTCGACCCCGAGATCCCGGCAGTCAGCATCGTGGAGATGGGCATGGTCAAAGGGGTCGAGGTGGGCGAGGACGGCCGCGTGACCGTGGAGATCCTGCCGACCTTCAGCGGCTGTCCCGCCCTCGACGTGATCGGACAGAACGTGCGCGCGCGCGTGCGACGCGCGCCCGGCGTGTCGGACGTTGACGTGCGCTTCGTCTTCGATCCCATCTGGTCGACCGACCGCATCACGCCGGCGGGCAAGGAGAAGCTCCAGGGCTTCGGCATCGCCCCCGCGCCGCCCTCGCGCGACCGCCCGCTGCCAATGCTGCAGCGCGAGCCGGTCGCCTGCCCCTACTGCGGCTCGATGCGCACGGCCATGGACAACCTGTTCGGCCCTACGCCGTGCCGCTCCCTCTACCACTGCCTCGACTGCCGCAACCCCTTCGAACGATTCAAGGCCCTCTAAGTAGGCCCTCAAAGGCCCTCAAAGGCCCTCAAAGGCCCTCAAAGGCTCTCATTTAAGTAGGATCGGCGAGTGTGGGGTGCGCCCCGCACTCGCAAAGTAGTTGACATAGCGCCAGCAACCCTATATTATGGCATCACTACTGCTATTGTAGTGATTGCTGCGACCCGAGCGCGCCTACCCCTGCTTAAATGGCGTGCTCTAGTCTCGTGCGTCTGTTCGAGTACCGGCTTTCCGACGCCTCCTGTCATTGATAGCGCGCTCCAGGCCGCCCAGACCCGGGGATTATGCGCGCTGGTTGACCGGCCGGGCAGCCGTACTCTTTCTTTTGTCAAGCCGCTCTGCCGCGTCCTCGCCGCGTCCCCCGTGGTCGGCCTGCGACAAAGGAGGTGTCAACGAAGACACGGCTACCCTTGTGCTCGCGCGGCGCGTGATCCAAACACGTGTCTCGCGCGTATAACGTATTGAGGAGATAAGTCCACTCCCGACTATCGGCGCGGCCTTGCGACCCTACGCGCCACGGTCCGCATGCGATGGGCCGTTTCCAGCAGAGCGCGGGGATGGCGGTAGACCAAGACTAACTCGGGACGGCCCGAGAGGACGCGAGACGACATGCCTCGGTCGAGGCATGGACTGGGACTCATGAGTGAGGTGTAGAACATGGCAAAGTTGACGCGGAAAAGCCTCCTGACGAAGACGTCGACAGGGGCGTTGACGGTCGGCGCGCTGGCCGCCGTGCCCGCCGCGGCGGCGGTCGCGGCCACGCGGCCCGCGAGCGTGCAGGGTGCGGACCTGGAGACACGGCTGGCCGAGCTGAAGACGGCCGAGCCCTTCGTCGTGTCCGTGGGCGATCCCAAGACCGGCGAGATGACACTGATGATTGGCCACACGGAGGTTACGGTCCACGACCCCGCGCTCGTCGCGCGCCTCTGGCACGCCCGGACCACGGCGTCTCATCAATCTGCCAAGTCTGGTATGAGGTAAATATATGTCGTCGCATCGTGAAGCGCCCCAGAGCTCCAAGGACCCCGTGGCCGACAACACGGACGTCTACGCGTTCGTAAGCCCGGAACGCCCCGATACGGTCACCCTCATCGCGAACTTCATCCCTTTCCAGGCGGCGGACGCCGGGCCGAACTTCTATGAGTTCGGCGACGATGTCCTCTACCAGATCTACATTCGCAACGGCGCGGGCAGCCCGGACGCGGACATCGCCTACCAGTTCCGTTTCTCGACGACGGTCCGCAACAACTCATTCCTCTACAACACGGGCCCGATCAGCTCGCCCACCGATCCGAACTGGAACAGGCCCCAGACCTATTCGGTGACCAAGGTCACCGCGGCCGGATCGCAGGTCCTGGCGACGGGGCTGACGACGCCGCCCTGCAACGTCGGCGTGCGCTCCACGCCCAACTACGCGGGCCTGGCGGGGCAGGGCATCCATGGCCTGCCGAGCGGCGAGACGGTGTTCGCCGGGCAGCGGGCCGACGGCTTCTACGTGGACGTGGGCTCCATCTTCGACCTGGGGACCCTGCGGCCGTTCGAGCAGTTGCACCTGATCAAGACGCCCGCCGCGCCGGGCGTCAATAGCCTCGGTAACCTGAACGTGCACAGCATCGCGCTGCAGGTGCCCAAGACGCTGCTCACGCGAAACGGCTCCAACCCGACCGATCCCGCGTCGGACACCTCGGTCATCGGCGTCTGGGCCTCGGCCAGCCGGCGGCGCATCCGGCTGCGCGACCAGCGGCTGGGGATAGACCGCGAGTTCGGCAGCTACGCGCAGGTCTCCCGGCTCGCCAACCCGCTGTTCAACGAAGTAATCGTCCCCATGACCCGGAAGGACAACTGGAACGCGTTGTACCCCCGCAACGACGGCCAGTTCCTGCAGTACGTGCAGAAGCCGGAGCTCGCTGGCCTGCTCCCGGTCCTCTATCCGGGGGTCTTCCCCAACCTCGCCGCGCTCAACGCGAGCGGCGCCGCGCGCGCGGATCTCGTGGCCATCCTGCTCACGGGCCTGCCGTCCGGGATCATCCCGGGCTTCCAGAACTACACCGGCCCGTCGCCGATGGACCTGGTGCGGCTGAACATGGCCATCGCGCCCACGCCCACGGCGAACGCGGACATCCGCGGTATCCTGGGGGGCGACCTGGCCGGCTTCCCGAACGGCCGGCGCGTGTTCGACGATGTGACCACGATCGAGTTGCGCGCGATCGCCGGCGCCACCTATCCCCTGGTCGCGCCGTCGTACACCCCCGACGGGGCCGCTGGAGCCATCACGCAGTACAATAGCACGATGAATCCGGCGAAGCCGGCGAACGGAGCGGCCCCGCCGCTGACCCCGAGGCCCTCGGTCGACAACGCGGGTCAGTCCACGGGCACGGGCACGATCCCGATCCCGCCGGTCGGGTTCTATAGCTTGAACGCGTTCCCCTACCTGGGGACGCCCTACGACGGCTATTCCTACCCGTCCGAGCCCGCGTCGTAGCGGTCATCGCGTCTGTCGAGGCACAGGAGAAGCGAGAGGAGCCCGGCGAATTCGCCGGGCTCCTCTTGTGTAGGGGCGCTATACGGCTGCAGGCCAACACCGATGGCCCAGCCCATGGGTCCCACAATCGAGAGGAGGGTACGCCGGATGGCCGAGCAGTACGTCGACCGGATTCAGACCGGGTCCGCCGTGCTGGATATCGGGGGCGACATCGGGGCCTTGATCCTCTACACCCCCGAGTCGTTTCGTGGCAAGGAGATCGAGGTCAGCCCGAAGGGGGACGACGCGCGGCGGACGCACACGGCCATCTGGGGGCGGGAGCTCGACGGGGGCGTGGTCTTCGCGGGCCTCTACCCCGCGCTCCCCGCGGGAGACTACACGATCTGGTGGAACGCGACCACGCCCGGCGGCGAGGTCACGATCGCCGGTGGCGCGGTCGCCGAGGTGGACTGGCGCAATAGCGCCATCGAGGACGCCGCGCTCTACGCGGGGAGCCGCCACGACCACGAGCCCGGCGCGCCCGGACACCCGCAGATGCCGCCGGTGACGCCGGTGACGCCGGTGACGCCGGATATGCTCCCGCCGCGTAGGTCCGGCAAGGCGGTCAGCGCCGCCCCAATGGGATCGGCCCCCATGCGCTACGCCGACGACGGGCAGGTGGCGTGGGACGACATGTGGACCGATTTCTGCGACCTCGCGCTGGCAGGTGGTCCCCCACACCGCGACACCGTGCTGGGGCCGGTCGACCCGGAGACGGTGCGGGCCAACCCCCCCGCCTACGCGCGCGTGGTCGCTGAGATCGAGCGCGGGCTGCGCCTGGTCACGGGGCTGACCACCGTACGCGGCGATAGTCCCGGCTGGGTCGGCCTCGTTTGTCACGACGAGGCGATGGCGCGCTGGCTATGGCAGGCCATCACGGTGGAGAACGTCGGCGTGCGCCGAGAGGGCGTCATGCTGTTTTTCCCGGCCGGGCCGGACTTCCGCCTGGACGGGGAGATCAAGAACGTCGTCACCGTGGCGGCCAAGACGCACCACTACTGGACGGAACACATGTATGGGTAGAAGCTTGTTGGATAAAAACAACAGAGATACAAGGTATCCTGGCCGGGAGTGTACGATGAGTAAGACGGTAACGCTGACGCTGGACGACGAGATTGGAGCCTATCTCGAGCGCATCGCGGCGGACCAGGATCGCACGCCGGCTGAAGTAGCGGCATGAATCGTGTCCGAAGATCTACGTCGTGAGCAGGCCATCGATGCAGAGTTGCTGGCCCGGCTGGAGAACCCGGTGTTAGACACGCTCGGGCGGAAGGTGGAACCCGGGACCACGCCAAGCGAGGTAGCGCATCGGGAACAAGCACGCGCCTGTTCGGCAGATTCGCGCCGTCGACGCCGCTCACACCGATAGGGCGACGGGCAGGATCAGGGCCGAGGGGTGGGCGCGGTCGTGGTACACCGTCTGGTCGGCGGCGACCATCGCCGTTCCCGTGGCGATGGGTTCGCCAGTGCCAAGGTTGCGGCTCCAGCGCGGATGGGCGCCGCTCGACACCTGCAGCCGGAGGCGGTGGCCTCGCGCGAAGCGGTGCGCGGTGGCCCACAGGTCGACGGTGATGCGCCGGCTGCCGTCGGGTCGCGGCGCGCCGTTCCCCGTCCCCGGCTCCAGGCGCAGCAGCCCGTCGCAGATGTTGATGGAGCGGCCGTCGGGATGGACGTCGCACACCCGCCCGAAGAAATCGGTGTGCTCCAGGCTGGAACGGACGTACAGGTCCAGCCGCACGGGACCGATCATCTCCAGATCGGCGGTCAGCGGGGGCGTCGTGTAGAGGAGCACGTCCGCGCGCGCTTCGAGCGCGCGGTTGTCGCGCGGGCCGGCGGGCGGGGAGAACAGCAGCGGACCACCGACGGACGGCGTGGGGTCGGCGGGATCGTAGTGGTAGTGGTCGGGGGGCGTCTCGGTCGCCGGCGGCGCGGGGGACAGGCCGCCCGCCTCCTGCAAGAAATAGGGGGTCTCGCGCGCCGGCGGTGGCCAGCTCTCCAGATCGCGCCACGCGTCCGCGCCCATCACGTACAGGCGCACGGGCTGCCGGCGCAGGAGAGAAGGGTTGCCCTTCAGGTAGGCCTCGCCCCAGATAAGCGTTTCACGCAGCGCCGCGCGCCCGCCGCGCCCGTCGCTGTGCCACCAGGGGCCGACCGTGAGGTAGGGCGCGCGCCCGGCGTCGCGCAGCCGCGCGTAGTCGGCCAGCTGCGCGCGCAGGAAGATGTCGTACCAGCCGCCCACGAGGTGCACGGGCGCGCTCGTCCGGACCACGGAGGACCGATGGTCGATCGACCGCCAGTAGGGATCGCCGAGGTCGGGGTGCGCCAGCCAGTCGTGGTAGTAGGAGACGAGTTGATCCACCGCCGCCGTGTCGGCCTCGCGCAGCGGGAGGCGGCCGAAGGCGGGCGCGAGCCGCCGCTCCAGCGCCGCGGGATTGAGGCGCCGGACGATGGACCAGGCGGAGTTCTTAGTCGCGCCCCCCAGCGTATCGAGCGTAGAGATCCAGCGCAGCGCCAGGTCCAGGCCGAAGGCGCCGTCGGGGTACACCAGGGAATCCAGGTGCGAGGCGGTGATGTGCGGCACGAGGGCGCGTACCGTGTCGGGGTCTTCCGAGGCCGCGGCCCACTGGACGTAGCCGAGGTAGCTCTGCCCCATCATGCCGAGCGCGCCGTCGAACCACGGCTGGCCGCGGAGCCATTTCAGGGTGGCGCGGCCGTCGTCCGCCTCGTCGAAGAAGGGGTTGAACCGGCCGCCCGAGTCGAAGCGCCCGCGCACGGTCTGGGCGACCACGTGGTAGCCGCGCGCGGCCACGAGGCGGTGCTGGAAGGCTACTACTATGCCAAGGGGGGAGGGCAGATCCGAGCCGCGCCCGTAGGGTGTGCGCAGGAGAATGGTAGGGAACGAGCCGCGCCCCTTGGGAGAGTAGTGGTCGGCTTTGAGTATCGCCCCGTCGGACATCGGGACCACCAGGCCCCGTTCGACAGCCACGCCATGGCGCGCGGGCGGCAAGCCCAGCCAGCGCGCGATCAGGCGTCGCCGGGCGCCGTAGATACTTAGCGCCGCGCCGGCGAAGACCCCGATTGCCAGTACTGTCCCTCCGCCACGTCGCCCCCGTTCCATTACTGCCCCTCTCGGCCTTGTCCTAATACTCCTTTTGCATTGTACATGGGCTTGCATTGTACATGGGCGACGCCGGTGATCCTTCCCGATCTGACACAAGCTGATGTGGGTCGTCCGCAACCTCCACAGCGTAATACCATCGTAGATACTATTGGATCTCTGGTCAGGGCGCATGCGATTCACCCCCGGTGCGTTAGAATGGGGACGCACGATCAGCGGGTGTCCCTGCTAGAAGAAAGAGCGCCAATGGATACGCGACCACGGCAGCCCACGACAGCCTCGACCCACGCCCTGACGGTGGCCGGCAGCCCCGGGACGCGCGCCCGGCGTCGGACCCTGACCGCCCTCATCCTGCTGTGTCTCTGCGCCACCCTCGTCGTCGCCCCGGCGGACGATGTAACGAGGGCTGCGGTCCCGGGCACGACCTACTACGTGGCCCCGGGTGGGAGCAATGGTAACGACTGCCTCTCCTCCGGCACGCCGTGCCTGACCATCGGCGGCGCGCTAGCGAAAACGGCGGCGGGGGACACCGTGGCGGTCGGCGCGGGAACCTACCACGAGCGCCTCTCGGTCGCCCACGACCTGACGATCACCGGCGCGGGCGCGGGGGCGACCGTCGTCGACGGGAGCGGCGCGGTGACGGGGACGCTCCTGAGCGTCGGCCCATCCGTCGCCGCTACCGTGGCGGCCCTGACGCTCCAGCGCGGGCACGCCGGCGAGGGCGACGGCGGCGGCGTGACCACCGGCGGCAGGCTCACCCTCGCCGACAGCGTGGTGCGGGACAACACGGGCGGGGCGGCCGGCGGCATCTACCAGTACGGGGGTACGATGACGTTGACGCGCAGCGTGGTCGACGGAAACAGCGGCGACGTCGGCGGCGTCGACACGTCGTATGGCGCGCTGACGCTGATCAGCAGCACGGTCAGCGGCAATAGCGGCGGGACGGGCGGCATCGGCGTGGACAACGCGACGCTGATGCTCACGAGCAGCACGGTCGGCGGCAACGACGGGACCGGCATCCAGAACGGGGGCGCGACGACCCTCATCAACAGCACCGTCAGCGCCAATATCGGCATCGGGCTGGATAACCTCGTCTCAGCCGCGCTGTACAACAGCACGGTCGGCGGGAACAGCAAGGTCGGCGTCTTCAGCGAGGGCAGCGGCCTGGTCACGCTAGCCGGCACGATCGTCGGGGACAACATTGGCCCCGACTGCTCCGGCCCCCTGACCTCGCAGGGCTACAACTTGCTGGGCAGCGCCGCGGGCTGCGCGGGCCTGCGTGAGGGTGTGGACGGCGACCGCGTCGGCGTCGACCCACGCCTCGGCCCGTTGCAGGACAACGGCGGCCCCACGATGACGCAGGCCCCCGGCCCTGGTAGCCCGGCGATCGACGGCGGGAACCCCGCCGGCTGCACGGACAACAGCGGACGCCCGCTCACCGCCGACGGGCGTGGCGGGTCGCGGCCCGACGCGGTCAACAACCGCTGCGACATCGGCGCGGTCGAGATCCAGGCCCCGCCCTCGGGCGCGGCGGCGCCCCTGCCGGGCGCGCCGCTGCCGGGCGACACGCCCACGGCATCCGCGGCGCCCCCCTCCGCCGTCGCGACGGTCACGACGACCGCCAGCCGGGTCCTGCCACACGCCACCCCTGCTACCCCTGCCACGCCGCGCCCCCGCGCGACGGCCGTGCGGCCGCCCCCGCCCTCGCTCACCCTCCATCCCGGCGCGAGCGCCGTGGCATCCGGCGACACGCTGGTGATCCGCTTGACCACGGTCGCGCGCGCGCGCGTCCACATCACCCTGCAGGCGACGGCCACCGCGGAGGTCATGAGCGGGAGCGGCAAAAACCGTCGCCGGACCACGCGACGCGTCGTGCTCTACCAGGCGACGCTGAACGGGACCGCGGACGCGCGCGGAGGCTACGAGGGACGCCTGCGCATCGGGTACCGCCCGGCCAAACCTGTGCGCGCGGCGCTGGTGGCAACCGCCCGGACCGCGCGCGGCGAATCCACCCGCACGGCGACCGTCACCATCGAGCCCCCGCGCCCGCGTCGCCGGACGTGATTCTCGCCCTTTACCCATCCACACAGTTACCACACGGGCCGCAGGCGGAGGGGCGAGGCGCCGACACCGGCGGCGGCAACGATGCGCCGCAGGTCGACGCGCAGCCCCGCGATCCTGTCGGCGCCCACGATATCCACCCAACGCCGCTCAACCTCGGCGAAGATAGCCTCGGCCGCCCGGATGCAGTCCCACCCGTGCGCGGTCAGTACTACGACCTTCCCGCGGCCGTCGCGCGGGTCCGGCCGGCGCGAGACATAGCCATGTTCCTCCAGGTAATCGATCATCACGCTCGCCGCCTGCTTCGTGATGCCGAGGTGCTCGGCCAGGTCGTTGCCGGTGGCCCCAGTGGGGGCGAGACGCTGGAAGGCGAAGCCGTGCGCCGGCCGGATGTCGTCGAAGCCGGCCTCGGCCAAGCGCGTATGCACTTCGTTGACCAAGGCGTGCAGGGCGAGCATGAGGAGCACGGCCAACTCATAGCCGCCCTCGGGTTGATCGGTCACTCCCACACCTCACGCAGCACCGATAGACGCTCCTCGACGCGGGATTGGTCAATCTCTTTGACAAACCCCCATGCGCATTGTACACTATGCAAGTAGTCAAATTAATTGACTACTTGGACCGGATCAGGGCGCAGATCACCCGAGGAGGACACGATGACCGTCGTACGCAGTAGTGACATCGAGATGATGCTGACGCCGGGGGGCATGGCGACGGGGAGTTTGGCCTCGCCGGGCCGGGGGGCGACGGAGGTCCTGGTCCTGCGGCAACGGCAAGAGCCGGGCGGCCAGAACCCGTCCCACATGCAGGATCGCGAGGAGGTCATGATCCAGCTGTCGGGCACGGCCACGGTGACCGTCGACGACCGGCCGATCCAGCTCTCCGCCGGCGATATCCTGATCGTCCCGGCACACACGGTCCATCGCGTCGTGAACACGGGCGAGGAGCCGGCCGAGTGGTTGCTCGCCGCGCCCGCCGGGGTGCGCTTCTTCAGCCCCACCGGCCAGGAAGTCATGCCCGCGTTTATCGTTTAATTGAGGGCGGGCGCCGCTACCTGGCGCCGCCGTGGGCGCGCTACACGCTGCGCGTGGACGGCGGCGTGGCGCCCGAACGGGCGCGCTCGGTCCATGCGGTGCAACTGGCGTCGGACGGCGAGCAGGGCTTCGTCGCCGAGCAGTCGATCTACGACGGCGACGGCACGACCGCATACGGCACGGCGGGTCTGGCGCGATAGCGGTTTCGCCGCCGAAGGGTCTGATCTCGTTGTAGCCGCCGAGGAGTGTGCAGCCCACGGGCTGGTCGATGTGCGACGCGAGGCGCGCGACCGGCTAAGATGTGGATATGAGGTTTTGGGCTTGAGATTCATCGACGGGGCCGAGCTGGCGCGTTGCGTCCCCATGGAGGCGGCCATCGCCGCCCTCGATCGCATGTTCAGGGGCGAAGAGCCGCCGGACGCGCCGCAACGGACGCATCTGCCGGTCGCGGGTGGCGAATTGTTGCTGATGCCGGCGACGGGCGCGCGCGGGACCGGCGTCAAGCTCGTGACGGTCAATCCCTCCAACGCCGTGCGCGGCCTGCCCCTGATCCATGGGCTGTACGCCCTCTTCGCGCCGGATACGCTCGCGCCCGTCGCAATCGTCGACGGGGCCGCGCTGACGGGGCTGCGCACGGCCGCCGTCTCGGGGCTGGCCACACGCTACCTCGCCCGCCCCGACGCGCGCCGCCTCGTCATCTTCGGCGCGGGGGTCCAGGCCCGTGCGCACCTCGACGCCATGCGCGCCGCCCGCCCGATCGCCCACACATGGATTGTGTCGCGCACCCGCGAGAAGGCCGAGCGACTGGTGGCGTACGCCCGCGACGTGGGGCTCGACGCGGCGATCGCCGGGCCGGAGGCCGTCGCCGAGGCGGACATCGTGTGCGCCTGCACCACGAGCCCCACGCCTCTCTTCGACGGGTCACTGCTGCGCGAGGGGGCGCACGTCAACGCCGTGGGCGCCTACACGCGCGCAACGCGCGAACTCGACGACGCGACGATGAGGCGCGGCCGGCTGGTCGTGGAAACGCGCGAGGCCGCGCTGGCCGAGGCCGGCGACCTGATTATTCCACTCGACGCTGGGATTATCTCGCGCGACGACATCGTCGCGGACCTGTCCGCGCTCGCGCGCGGCGCCTCGGTGCGGCGCTCGCCGGCCGACATCACTGTCTTCAAATCGGTCGGCCTCGCCTCCGAAGATCTCGCCGTCGCGGCGGCCGCTGTCGAAAAGGCGCAGTAGAGGACTACCTATCGCCGCCTACACCTGGGGCGCCCAGTCGCCACGGGCGCGTGCCGACGCACGGCCTCGACGACCATGTGCGAAATAAAAGCGTGACCCTCAGCCGGCGCCGCGCCGGCCCACGACAATGTTGAATAGGATGAGGATGACCGCCACGATGAGGAGCAGGTTGCCTATATCGACCCCGATATGCGCGACCGCGGCGAGGAGCCAGAGGAACACCAGGATGGCGGCAATGGCGTAGACAACGTTACCCATGGCATGAGTCCTCACCACGACGACGAAACTCAAACAGCGTTGCGCCGCCCCATGACGAAGTTGTAGATGATGAGGATAACGGCCACGACCAACAGCAAGTGGATCGCGGCAAACGTGATATGCACGACCAACCCGATGAGCCATAACACAACCAGGACAACGGCGATACCGTACAAAATACTACCCATGGAGGGCCTCCTGAAAGGACCGATTGAGAACCACTTTATTCTATTAGTCGCGACGCATGAAGCGTACCACGCACCCCCGGCGCCTCGAACGCAGAGGTACGCTACACCGGCACGGCCGCGTACCTCAAGGCCGGTACGAGGGGAGCAGGGCCATGTCGTTCCCGGCCACGGCCGTCTTCAGGGAGGCCTGGGCGCTACGCCCCTACGAACGCAACAATGACATGGGGAGCGTCAGCGGCGATACTTCGGCCGGTGGTACGAGTAGGTGCGCTCCTGCGTCTGCGCCTCGTCCGCCTTCTCCTGAATCGTCGCGTTGGAGTGGCAGTACGAGCACTCCAGGCGGTAGATGCGGCGGCCGGCCAGCGTGAAACGGTCGATGATATCCGCGGTCGTCAGCTGCGCCTGCTTACAGTGCGGGCACTTGACGCCGGTCTGCTCGAAGTATTCGATGTTGATGGTGATGGTCATGATTGTAGTATATCCCTGTTCATTGTATCGGCAGCGCCAGCGACGGCCGCGACGGGAACAGCGCGCGCAGCAGGGGCACGGCCTCGTCACGCGCCCACACGTCGGGGAAGGCGTGGCGCAGCTCGTCGAAGTCGCGGTACCCGAACAGCAGTTGCAGGAACACGAGCGGAGGAAAGGCCGCGTTGCGCTCGTCCCACGGGCCGCGCCTCCACCCCTCGGCGCTCGCCAGCCGCCCATCCTCGAACACGAGGCGCAGGCCGTCGCGGTAGAAGTCCAGCGTCAGTTCGCCCGTGTGGCCGGCCAGCGCCGAGTTGGACAGGCGCCGCTCCAGCGCGGGGGCCACGCGCAGCATGAAGCGCGGCAGGTCAGGCACGCGCACGTACCACGCGTAGGGCGGCGTCACCGGCGGCGGCAGCAGGTCGCCCAGGGCCTCGTAGACGGGGTGCGCGCGGCCCAGCCCGAACAGGACGCTGTCGGCGGGCCGGGCGGACGCGCCGGGGTTGACCAGGACCGTGTCCGCGCCGGCCTCGACGGCGCGCAGCACGGAGGGCAACGCCGCGGCGAGCGAGACGCCCGGGGCGACGCCGAGGTCCCACACGCCGACCCGGTTGTCGTAGCGCCAGCGCGCGACGAATACGTAGCCGGCGTCGCGCCCACCCGCGTCGACGATGAGCCGGACGCCGAAGTTCTCGGCCGACTCGGGGCTCTGCCCCTCGAACAGCCAACGCCAAAAAGGCTCCTCGATGCGCGTCGACACGAGCGACATGCCCCTTGCCTCATCGTAGAGCGCGCGCGCCAGCGGTATATCTGCGGTCGTGGCGTCGCGCAGGCGGAAGGGCTCGGCCGCACCCTCTTTGAGGCGCGGGATGGCGGAGAAGGGGAGGCTGCGATTGCCGCCGAGGTCGAGCGCGTACTCGTAGCCGAACTGGCGGTAGTAGTAGGGGATGCCGGTGATGCCCTGTACGAGGTCGCCCCGGTCCGCGCTGCGCGCGTGGATCAGTTCGAAGATCGCGCGGACGAGACCGCGATTGCGGTAGGCCACGTCCGTGCCCACGATCTCCGGCCGCCCCAACGGACAGGCGATCCCGTCGTACTCCCAGGTCTGCGCGAGCAGGCAGGTCGCCGCGACGACGGCGCCGCTCCGCGTGTCCTCGACGAGGGCGAAATGGGTGGGATCGATCAGCGGGTGACGTCCGCCCATCAGATCGCGCGTCCACGCCGTCATGAAGGCGTTAGGCGGGTCATCGGCCCCCTCGCGGAACACCTCGGCGTAGAGCGTCGCCAGCCGCCCCGCATCGTCCGGCGTCGACCAGCGCAGCGCCAGACCGTCCCCCAGCTCGCGCCGGTAGGCCGGATCGCTCATCGGGACCGACACAGGCATCTCCTCTCCAACGAATCAAAAGCTTAATCAAGACGAGGGCCGCGATCTACGAGCGCCCGTAGCCGCGCGAAGTCCCCTTGTTGCGCCTCGAACGGGCGGTGCAATTGGGCGCGCGGGCCGGGGTGGTAGAGGGGCACGAGCGTGCGGCCGGCCCACGGCAGGGGCAGAGCGACGTCGCGGCGCAACGCGGCCTCGTGCGGGGCGATCAGCGCGAGCGCGGAGAGCGCCACGCGGCCGAGCGCGACGACGTAGGGCGGATCGAGGATCGTCAGCAAGTCGCTCAGGTGCGCCGAGCACGCACGCGCTTCCGCGCGGGAGGGCGCGTCGTTGCGCCCTTCCGCGTCGCGCGGGTTGCATAGGACTGCGTTGCTCACGAACACCTCGTCGCGCCGCCAGCCCGCGCGCTCGAGCAGGCGCGCGAAGTTGCGCCCGCTCTGGTCGCTGACCAGCGGCACGCCCGTCCTGTCCCCGCCCAGGCGGCCGGGCGCCTCGGCGACGAAGAGCACGCGCGCATCGAGCGGCCCGTTGTCCGGACCCAGGACGCGCCGCCGGCCCTCCATGCGTGGGCACAAGCGGCAGGCCCGCGCCCGCGCCACCAGCGCATCGTAGTCCGCCGCGCGGTCGACATCGCCCATCGGCGTGCCGGCATGTCGTTTCACAGCCTCCATTGTAGCGCGTGTAGCGGGGCAACGACCGAAAAGTCGATCTACTCGTAGCGTAGCACCTCGATGGGGCGGACGCGTACCGCCTGCCAGGACACGAGCGCGGCGGTGACGAGGGCGATGACGGTCACCAGCAGGATCAGCGCGAGCACGGTCGCGCCCGGCACGGCCAGCGTGGTCTTGAACAGGATCTGCGCCAGCACCCCCGTGGCCACGGCGACCAGGAGCATACCCAGAATGCCGCCCAGCCCCCCGATCACGCCGTTCTCCACCAACACAGAGGCCAGCACGCGCCGGCTGGTGTAGCCGACCGACTTGAGGATGCCCTGCTCGCGCCGCCGCTCCAGCATGGATAAGGCGACCGAGTTGGCAATAATGATGACGCCAGCGAACAGGGCCAGGCTGGCCAGCGCCACCAGCAGCACGATCAGGTTGCCCAGCACCTGATCCACGATCGCCCCCAGGCTAGTCAGGTTGATCGTGATCGCGCGTGGCGCTCCATTGTTGAGCGCGGCCATGGCGCGGTCGATGCGGTGCGGGTCGACCTTCAGATTGTAGATGAGCTGCTCGTCCGTGCCCCCGAAGCGGCGCACAAGGTCGCGCGGGGCCAGGATCGGCTCGAAGTGGCGTGTGTTGACGAGGCCCGCGGTGTAGAAGCCCACCACGGTCACCGTCGCCGGCCGCTTGGGCGTGGCGCTCGAGCGCGCGAAGCCGGCCGAGAGCGGGCTGAGCGTGACACGGTCCCCTATTTTTATGTGCAGGGGACCGTAGGTGTGCAGGTAAGCGTTCAGCAGCACGTTGGAGGTCCCCGCGTCGCGCGCGCTTAGGTCGCGCCCGTCGCCCCTGGCGATCGTGACGTCGGTCGACTGGTGGCGTGCCACGTCGTAGCCTCCAAGGCCGGACAGGAAGGCGATGGTCCCGTTGAGGCCGAGGTCGCCCTTCTTGATGGAGCCGCGCCGCGCGTGCAACCGGAACATGGTGGAGAGGAAGGGTTTGCCGTCGATCGCCTGCGGGAAGCTCTGCACCGCGTTGACCACCTCATGCTTCTGCAGTCCGGGCAAATGCGCGAGTTGTCCATTGACCTGATAGGAGAGGCGCGCCGGGACGACGGAAACGATGTTGTAGTCGGAGAGGCTGGCCAGGGCGTCGGCCACCTTGGCGCGCACGTCCTGCCCCAACACCACGATCTGCCCCACCCCAAACACGCCCACGAACAGGGCCAGGAGGGTCATGGTGGCGCGCGCGCGCCCCCGCCCGATGTTGCGCAAGGCCATCTTGACCGTGGCCTTCCACGCGCGCGGCAACAGGGGCACACCGTAGCCCAAGACGATCGCCACGAGGGCCGACAACAGGCCGATCGACGGCAAGAGGGGCGCGAGCGCGAGCGCGAGGAGCAGCGCCAGCGTGGAGAATACCACGCGCCGGAGCCCGAGCGACTCGGGGACGGGTAGCCGGCCAACCAGGACCACCACAAGCCCAAACAAGAGGCTGAGCAGCCCCAGCACGATGAAGGTACCGTAGACCACGCCGATGCCCCACACGGGGTCGCCCAGGATCGCGGTGGCCAGCACGCAGAACAAGATCGAGAGCAGCAGGAACAGGCCCACGCGCCCCAACCGCGTGCCCCAGCTCGCGGGCTCGGGCACGTCGCGCAGCACGGCCTGCGGGCGCACCGCCGCCGCCTGCACGATCGGCAGCAGCCCGAAGATGAGGGCCGTGCAGAAGCCGACCAGCACGCCCGCGGCCACCGAGGGGAGGTCGACCACGTAGGGCAGCCGCAGCAGGAAGGCGCGCTCGATGAGGGTCTTTACGCCGTACGACAGGGCCACGCCGATGGCGGCCCCTAGCACGCCGCCGACGACGCCGAGCAGCGCCGCCTCGACCCCGAACAGGGCGTAGAGGTCGCGGCGCTGGTAGCCCGCCGTCTTGAGCATGGCGATCTCGGTGCGGCGGCGCGCCAGCAGCACGGTCATGGTGTTGACCACGCCGAAGCCGCCGATGAGCAAAGCCAGGATGCCAATGACCTGCAAGAGTTGATGCACCTGCGTCGTCTGCTCCTGCCGCGCCTTGAGCGCGTCGGCGACCGTCTCGACCGTGGCCAGGGGATAGCGCGCCTTGGTGCCGGACGCGGCCCGCGCGGTGGCCGCGTCGTCGGGCGTGGTCAGGTACAGCTCGTTGTAGGAGAGGGCGCCCTTGATGCCGCGCTGGTAGACCGCCTGATCCATGAAAGCGTCGACGCCGCCGGAGAGGCCGCCGCTGTCGACGAGGCCGGCCACGCGCAGGAGAAAGGCGCGGCCGTCGCTGGCGTGCACCGCGACGCGGTCGCCGACCCGCACGCCCAAGCTCGTGGCCACGGCTGTGGAGAGCACCGTCGCCCCGGGGTCGGCCAGCAGCGCGTGCAGGTCGCCGCGCGCCGGCGTCGCGAAGTCCGGCTGGCCGACGAGCGGGTAGGTCTTGGGGTCGACCACGCCGATCACGCTGGGGTAGGCGTGGCCGTTGCGCGCGGAAGCGCCGCGGCCCCCCGTGACAGAGCCGCGGTCGCGCGTGAAGGCGGCCACGCCGGTCACGACGCCCTGTCGCTTGAGGTCGTCGAAGTAGCGCAGGTCGGACGCCTGGAAGGGGATCACGTCCTGATGCACCGAAACGTCGCCGCCGTTAGCGTCGCGCACGTTGCCGATCAGGTTGTTGGTCACCATCAGGCTTGCCAGCTGTAGCGCGACGATGGCCATCACGCCGACGGCGATGCAGAAGATGGCGAGGACGCTGCGCTGGCCGCCGCGCCGCAGCGAGCGCGCGCCGTACGTCCAGTAAAAAGAAGCTTTCATCGATTTGTTAGTCCGTCAGAGGCTAAGCGATGGGCGATGGGCGAATCTACTGGGAGCGCCGGGGCTCCCAGTAGCCGGGGTTCCCAGTAGCCGGGGTTCCCAGTAGCCGGGGCTCCCAGTAGCCGGGGTTCCCAGTAGCCGGGGCTCCCAGTAGCCGGGGTTCCCAGTAGCCGGGGTTCCCAGTAGATGGCTATAGCTGGAGAACACGTTAGCCGACCAGACGGCCGGCATCGTCGGCGGTGTCGGAGGCGACGAGGCCGTCGACGATGGAGATGGAGCGCTCGGCCGCGGCAGCGACGGTCGGGTCGTGCGTGGCGATGATGAAGGTCGTCCCCGTTTCGTCGCGCAGGCGGCGGATCAGGTCGAGCACCGTCTGGCCGTTCTGCTGGTCAAGGTTCCCGGTCGGCTCGTCGGCGATGACGATGGCCGGCCGCGCGGCGAGGGCGCGGGCGATAGCTACGCGCTGCTGCTCGCCGCCGGAGAGTTGGTTGGGCCGGTGGTCGAGGCGGTGGCCCAGCCCGACCAGAGTCAGCAGTTCGCGCGCGCGCGCCGAGGGGCTGCCTGGGTGCGTCCCCACGTAGAGCGGCGTCTCCACGTTCTCCTGCGCCGTCAGCGTGGGAATCAGGTTGAAGGCCTGGAAGACCATACCGATCTTCTCGTTGCGGATGCGCGCCATGCGCGACTCGGGCAGGCGGGTGATGTCCGTGCCGTCGATCAGGACGCGGCCGCTCGTCGGTTGATCAAGGCCGGCTATGATGCCGAGCACGGTGCTCTTGCCGCTCCCGGACGGACCCACGATGGCCGCGAACTCGCCTTTCTCGACGCGGAAGCTGATGCCCCTGAGGATGTCGATCGTTTCGCCGCCGAGCGGCAAGCTCTTGCGCACGTCGTGCGCCTCGAGCGCCGCCTGTCCGGCCTGCGCGCCGGTCCTCGCCTGTTGAAAGCTCATGTAGGTTTACATCTCCATAGGCCGTGGTACGGCCCTGCTGCCTCTATTATCCTGTACTTGAGAGTACCTAGCCGTGAGGGAAGGAGTGTTGCTCGCGCCGAAAGTGCGCGATGTCATTAAACTGGTAGAGGATGATGGTTGCTACGGCCGACACACAAACGTGTAGATATGACATAGGATGAGGACTGACGATGACGGAGGACGAACAAGGGCAACCGGGGATAGACGGTCTGGAGCTGGCGCCGGACGTGGCGGGCGAGGGGCAGGCGGAGGGGGCGGACGGGACGAAGCCCGCGCCGACGGCGCTGCCGGATGGGCCGGTGCTGGTGGTGGCCGCGCACCCCGATGACCCCGATTTCGGCTGCGGGGCCACGATGGCGCGCCTGACGCAGGAAGGGAGACACGTCGCCGTCGTGGTGGTGACCGACGGCACGGAAGGCGGCGAAGACCCCGCGACGCCCGACGAGGAACTGCGCGACCGCCGCGAGAGGGAGCAGCGCGCTGCGCTGGCGGAGCTTGGCGTCCACGACGTGGAGTTCCTGCGCCAGCCCGACGGGCGCTTGCAGCCGGCGCTGGAGGTGCGCCATGCGCTGACACGCCTGATCCGCCGCTACCGCCCCGCCACGGTCTTCGCCCACGATCCCACGGCCCACCTGTTCGACGGCTACATCAACCACCCCGACCACCGCGCGGCCGGCCTCGTCACCCTCGACGCCGTTTTCCCGGCGGCCGGGAACCCACGCGCCTTCCGCGACCTGCTGGCCGAGGGGCTGGCGGCCCACAAAGTGAAGATGGTCTACCTGTTCTACACCGCCAACGCCAACGCCTGGATCGACGTGGCTGGCGCGCCGCTCGACCGCAAGATAGCGGGGCTGGCCCATCACGAGAGCCAGCTCGGCCCGGACTGGGACTACGCCACGTGGATGCGCGAGGGGGCGGCGCGTACGGCCAAAGAGGCCGGCGAAGAGGCCGGCCTGGAGGCCGCCGAGGGCTTCCGGCGCATCATCCTCGGCGACTAGACATCGAAGGGCTCACGCTCGCCAGAGGTCAGGTCGCCGTCGATCGGGTTGCCGGTGGCCGAATCGTAGGGCTGCCGGTTTTGCGAGTCGCCGTCGCCCTCGGGGGGCTGGGGATCGGGGATCGCGGGCGCGTGCGACGGCGGCGTGCTCGCCGGCGCGTCGAGCGGCTCGTAGGCCGCCGTGCTCGCCGCGCCGCGCGCGCCGGCGAGCACGGCCGTGCCGCCCAGGGCGAGCGCGAGCAGGATGAGCAGGATGACGCCGTTGCGGGGCCAGGAGGCGACGGCGTCGCCCCAGACGAGCAGGGATGCGCTGACTGTGCTGTCCAACGTGGTCCTCCAACAGAGTGTTGTGCGCCTATAGCTTAACAGGGCCGCGCCACGTCGTGATGGGCTGGCCCCAAACGTGCATCGTGATGGGCTACGCGCCTTTGGCGCTTCAGATCGCGCAGCGCGAGCAAGGGCGCACCCCCCTGGGGGCGTCGGATTTCCCGGAAAGTACGCATCTTTTGGCGACAGACGTGAGGCCAGGGCGACGCGAGACGGCGCGCCGACGACGGGAGTCGCGGCGCGGCATCCTTTTCCGGCGCATCTACGCCGCGGGCCTGATTCTATGCGCGGCCGGTTTCCTGGCCCTGGTCATGCTCGCGGATACCCACACCATCCTGACGTTCGACGTGGTGGTCACCCGGGCAATCCAGGCCGTGCATTTGCCTCTATATCGCTGGGCGCTCGTGCACGAGAGCGACCTCGGGTTCGCGCCGCTCAGCCCGCTCACCTTCATCGCCGTCTTCGCCCTGCTGTATGCGCTGGGGCAGCGCCTGGACGCCGTGCTGGCCGTCCTCTCGGCCGCGACGGCCGGCCTGCTCGGCGGCGCCGTCAAGCTTCTGGTCGCGCGGGTGCGTCCGGCCCCGATTGTCGTCCACGTCACGGGCCATGTACAGGGATACGGCTTCCCGTCCGGGCACGTCATCCACTACACGACGCTGTTCGGATTCGCCTTCTACGCCATCCTCGTCGCCCGGCCCCGCTCGTGGTGGCGCGACCTCACGCTCGCGGTCCTGGCCCTGCTCATCCTCCTGGTGGGGCCGTCGCGCGTCTACCTCGGCCAGCACTGGCCGACCGACGCGCTCGGCGGCTATCTGCTCGCGGGCCTCTGGCTCGCCGGTACGATCGAGGTACAAAGACTTGCCTTGGGCCGCCGGCAATTAGCTAACCACTGATTGCCGGTGGCCCAGAGCTATCGCAGGCGTTGCACCGCAATGTAGACGCCGGCCACGATGCCGAGGACGTTGACGCCGAGCGACTGCCCGCTCACTGCGAAGCGCAACGCCGCGTCGAGGCGCCCACCCGCGCGCACGACGTAGAACATGCTGCTCGCCAGCACCGTGAGGACGACCGTGGCGCCGGCGACAATCTCTATCTCGCGGCCCTGCTTGTAGCCCGAAACGCGCCGCAGGCCCGTCCCCACCAGGTAGCCCACGACGATGCCGCCCAGGAAGCCGAGCCCGGGATAGGCGAAGCTCAACAGGAAACCGATGCCGAGCGCGAGCAAGAGCGCGCCGGGGATGACGCGCGCGTAGACCCGCGGCGTCAGGACGTATTGCGGGAGACGTCGCAGCTGGGCGCAGGAGGGACAGCGCACGCCGACCGGCGTGAAGATCATGCAGCGCGGGCAGACCGGCCGGTCACAGCGCCCGCACGACACCACGGTTTCGACCGAAGGGTGTCGCGCGCAACGTCGCACGCCCTCCGCCCCCGTCCCCTCGCGCTCCCCGATCACCAAGCCCCCCGAGCTATCGGCCATCAACCAGGGTAGGCGCAAGTCCTAACCCTTGTACGCGGTGGCGCCTTTTGTAGGGGCGCCTCTGTGGGCGCCCCCGCCGATAGCTAATTGCCAACCGCTCACGACGGCACGACCTCGTCGTCGTCCAAATCGTCGTCTGCCAGTGCTTGAGTTGTCGCGCTCCCGGCGGAGACCTCGGCCGGCGGCGCGCCACGGTCACCCTCGGTCGCGCTGCCGAGCCCGCCGTCCTGCATATCCCGATCGTCCGTTTCTGTAGGGGCAGCCTGCGTCCTATCACCCTGGGCCATGCTATCACCCTGGGCCATGTCTATCTCCTCTCGCGGCATCGACCGCTCATAATCTACGGCGGGAGCGCGCCCCCGTCACGCTGCATGTGCCCGCGCACAAGGCATGCTACAGACGGCGACATACTACGCAGGGTATCACGTGAGGGGAGTCGGGAACATGCCGCGCATCGTCTCGGGGTCGCCGCGCGCCGCCAGGGTGAAGACGAGCATGTCGAGGATGAGCCGGCGCTCGTCACCCGGCCGGCTCTTGAGCGCCTCGTCGGCGATCACCAGCGACTGATAGCAGCGCGGCAGCTCGCCCCGGGCGAACGAGGCCATGGCGCGCGATACCATACGATACTTGCCCGGATTCCAGCCCAGCCGCTTGATCGCCGCGTCCTCGGGCACGCGCTCGGACTTGAGGGCCGCCGCCAGCGTCCAGTCGCGCACGCGGCCCACCAGCATCGCCAGCACCTGCTCCTCGACCATGCCGCCGTCCATCAGCCCGTGCAGGACGGCCAGGGCGCGCGCCGCGTTCTTGACCACGATCGCGTCGCCGAGGTGGAACACGTTCTCGTCTTCCTCGGGGGTGACCATCTCCTCGACCGCCGCGCGCGCGATGGCGACGCCCGGGCCGGCGTACGAGAGGAGCGTATCGATCGCCTGCGAGACCGGCCACAGCGAGGAGGGCAGGCGCTCGGCCAGCAGCGTCGCCGCGGCGGCCTCGATCGTCCCGCCGCGGCGCTTGACCTCGTCCCCGATCCACTGCGCGCGGCCGCGTCCCTCCAGTGTCGGGCACTGCCGGATCTCCTTTGGAATGTCCAGCGCCGCGAGCGCCTTGAGGTGCGGGCTGGCGGCGTTCAGCGCGCCCTCTTCCAGGATCAGCACCGTCGTTTCGGGCACCCCCCGCGCCAGCCCCGTCAGCGCGTCGGGACTGGCGCCGGGCTTGGCGTTGTCGTCGCCGCTGGCGGCCCGGCGGCGCGCGGAAGCGCCGATCAGCCCGGAGACGCGCACGACCTGATGCGGCGAGAGGAAGGGCAACACATGGCACGCGGCGACGATCTCACCCCACGGCGCCGCGGCGCCGTCCAGGCGCTGCGCCGCGAAAAAGCTATCGTCGGCATAGCGCGCCGCGGTCGTAGCCGCCAGCGCGCGCGCCGTGTAGTCGTCGTCGCCGTAGAAAAGATAGAGCATGTAGCGATTAGCCGGTAGCGATTAGCTCTCTAGAATGGAGAATCAGGATCTGCGCGGCGACGACTGTGCAGCGAGGCGGCATGGTAAGCGTGCGCCCGATGGCTTGTTGATCATGCGCCGCGAGTTGGCTGATCGCCACGTCGGCTTCCCCCGCGATGACAATCCGCCATCCGCCCTGATCCGCTGGCGTGCTCGCCTCCAATGTTGCCATATCACCACCTTCGCCGATGTGGACGGCCATGTTCTCTCCTTACCCTATATAGACCATTGCCGACTGGGCCGAGCACCTCGACTGTGATACCGGCATTATACTGGTATTTGGTCGGGGCACTATCCTGAATCAAGGAGATGACGCCATGGAAGCTCTCCAACATCAAGGACGAGAGAACGGGCACGACGCGCATAGGGTACGTCTGTGAGTGGTCACTCGGGACACCCTGCCTCTCGGGAGTCTCAATGAGCAAGCCTTATGTGCATGGGTACGATCCAAGAGAGGCCGTGCGGCTGCAGGATCAGGCGACTACTTTGGTCGAACTATTGCATGCGGATACGGCCTACCCCGAAGGACACACCGTCCTGGAAGCTGGTTGTGGAGTTGGCGCCCAAACAGTCACCTTGGCGCGCACTAGTCCGAAGGCCCTGATCACGTCTGTAGACGTAGCCGAAACCTCAGTTGCGGCAGCCAGAGAAGCGGTACAGGCGGCGGGGTTGAGCAACGTCACGCTACGACAAGCGGATATATTCGATCTACCGTTTGCACCCAAGTCGTTCGATCACATCTTTCTGTGCTTCGTTCTGGAGCATTTGGCGCGGCCGGTAGAGGCGCTGAAAGCGCTGAAAGGCGTTCTGAAGGTCGGCGGGACCATCACGGTAATAGAAGGCGACCACGGTTCCGCCTATTTCTATCCCGACAGCGCGTTTGCACGACAGGCTGTTCGTTGCCAGGTGGAGGCGCAGGCACGGGCAGGCGGCAATGCTTTGATCGGGAGAGCGCTCTATCCCCTGATGAGGGAAGCTGGCTTTGACGAGGTTCGTGTTTCTCCGCGCATGGTTTACGTCGACTCCAGCAAACCCGATCTGGTCGAGGGTTTCACCAAGAGAACATTCACCGCAATGGTCGAGGGAGTCCGCGGACCCTCGATTGCCGATGGACTCATCAGCGAAGCGGACTTTGATCGGGGCATAGGCGACTTGTACCGAACCGCAGAGATAGATGGCGTTTTTTGCTACACGTTTTTCAAGGCCTTCGGAACGAACAACCCGAATGTCGAACAACGCGCTCCAGTGTGAGACGTCGCCACATGCGGTTACTCGTCGCTGCTGGTGACGGGGTCGCGTAGCGGCCGGAGGTCCTGACCGGAGGCGAGGCTGAATGCGTGACGGCGCCCCCTCGCCGAGGCCCTGCGCTACCAACGGGCTCGTCTATCTCGTACACTGGCGGTACACGCGCCGTTTAGCGAGAAGCAAGGCGAGAAGAGAGGGAGGGATACACCATGACCATCGAGACCGAGCCGTCCACGACGATGCTACTCCGGCAGGACCACGATCATCTGGTCCACCCGCTGCAGGATCAGCAGCAGCCCATCGTGTTCATGCGCGGCCAGGGAGCCATCTTGACCGACAGCGACGGCAACGACTATATCGACGGGCTGTCCTGCCTGTGGAACGTCAACGTCGGGCACGGGCGACGCGAGCTGGCCGAGGCGGCCGCCGCCCAGATGGAGAAGCTGGCCTTCGTGACCAGCTACGCCGGGGCGACCAACGAGCCGGCTGTCGCGCTGGCCACGCGCCTGGTGGAGCTGGCCTATCCGAACATGCGCGCGGTCTATTTCACCACGGGTGGCGCGGAGTCCAACGAGTCCGCGTTCAAGACGGCGCGCTTCTACTGGAAGACGCACGGCCGGCCCGACAAGGTTAAGTTCATCTCACGCGTGCACGGCTACCACGGCCTGACCATGGCGGCGGCCAGCGCCACGGGCATAGCCGCGTACCACAAGATGTTCGCGCCGCTGATGCCGGGCTTCGCGCAGGTCCCGCCGCCCCACCCCTACCGCTGGGCCGACTACGGCGGAACGGACGGCGGGACGAACGGCGGCGACGTCGGGCTGGAGGCGGCCGCGGCGGTGGAGCGAGCTATCCTGCGCGAGGGACCCGAAACGGTCGCCGCCGTGATCGCTGAGCCCGTGATGGGCGCGGGCGGCGTGATCGTGCCCCCGGCCTCGTATTTCCCCGCGCTGCGCGAGATCTGCGACCGCCACGACGTCCTGCTCATCGCCGACGAGATTATCACGGGGTTCTGCCGCACGGGTACGTGGTTCGCGCTCGAGCATTGGGGCGTGCAGCCCGACATCGTGTCGTTTGCCAAGGGCGTGACCAGCGCGTATCTGCCGCTCGGCGGCATCATGCTCTCCGAGCAGGTGCATGCGGCGATCCAGGAGGCGCCGCCCGATCTGAAATACATGCACGCGGCCACCTACTCGGGCCACCCGACCTGCTGCGCGGTGGCCCTGCGCAACATCGATATCATGGAGCGGGAAGGCCTGGCCGAGCGCGCCGCCTCGACGGGGCGGCGCCTGCTCGCGGGGCTGGAGACGCTGCGCGAGCACGCGGCGGTGGGCGACGTGCGCGGGCTGGGCATGATGTGCGGGGTCGAGCTCGTCGAGAACCGCGCGACGCGCGCGCCGGCGATCGGCCTGGGCAACAAGGTGGCCGCCGAGGCGCGCAAGCGAGGTCTCTTCATCCGCAACCGCGGCGGCGCGGGCGGCGCGTACCCCATCGGCGACACGCTGTGCATCGCCCCGCCGTTGATCACGAGCGACGAGGAGGTAGATCGCCTCGTCGACATCCTGCACGATGCGATGCGCGCGGCGACGCATTGAGCGCCCTACTTGCCCGATAGCTATCGGGCCAACCGCGGCGCGCTATGCGCGGGCGCGTGTGTGCGCGACATGTAGCGGTAGGTAGCGCGAGGGCAGGCTTATGAGGAGATCGGCGCTCTGGCTCGGCGGTGTCCTGTGCGCGGCCGTCGTGACCGGGGCCGGCCTGCTGGGGATGCGCCATGCGCGCGCCGGCCCGGTCGTCGCCACGGTCGCGGTCGGGCGCCTGCCCTGGCGCGTCGTCGTCGACGAGCGGCGTGGGCGCGCCTTTGTGGTGAACCGGGGCGACGGCACGGTCAGCGTGCTCGACAGCGGTACGGGCGCGCTCCTGCGGACGGTGGCCGTCGGGATCGATCCGGTGGCTGCGGCGGTGGACGAGGGGACAGGCCGCGTTTTCGTGGACAACGGGGGCGACGCGACCGTCAGCGTGCTCGACGCGCGTAGCGGGGCCGTGCTGGGCGTGGTCGTCGTGGGCACCTCCCCGCAGGGGCTCGCGGTGGATGGGCGCGCCGGGCGCGTCTTCGTGCCCAATAGGTCGGACGGCACGGTCAGCGTGCTCGACGCGCGCAGCGGCGCCGTGTTGCGCACGGTCGCGGCCTGTCTGCTACCATCCGCTGCCGCGGTGGACGAGCGGACGGGTCGCGTCTTCGTGCGCTGCAACAGCGGACAGGTCGCAGTGCTCGACGCCAGCGACGGCACCCTATTGCGCGCCACGGGGGTGGGCGCCGCGCCGTGGGGCCAGGTCGCGGTGGACGAACGGACCGCGCGCGCGTTCGTGACGAATCCGCACGACAGGACGGTGAGCGTGCTCGACGCGCGCAGCGGCGCGCTGTTGCGCACAGTCCCCAGCGGCATCGAGGGCTACCGGGCCGTCGTGGACGAGCGGGCCGGGCGGGTCATCGTGGTGGGGCCGGTCAACGGCCGGAGCGGGGCGAGCGTGCTCGACGCGCGCAGCGGCGCGCTGTTGCGCACGGTCGCGCTGGGCTATACCCCCTGGCCCGCGGCCGCGTCCGTAGGTAATGGGGATGTGCTGGTCGGCGCCGCGGGCAGGACGGATAGCATGGGCGACGCGACGGGCGCTGGGACCGTGCGCATGCTCGACGCGCGCGGCGCGGGCACGCGCACGGAGCAATCGATCCCGGTGGGCGTCTTCCCCGTCGACATTGGCGTGGATGCCGAGAGGGGGCGAGTGATCGTCCTCAATTATGGGGCGCGCTGGTCCGACGGCGGCCCGGTCGCGACCGTCACCGCGGAGGGTTGGTGGGTCCCGCTGCAGCGTTGGCTGGCAGCGCGGTCGCCGCTGGTCCCGGCGCCGCGGCGGCCACGCCCGTCCTTGAACGGCAGCGTGACGGTGCTCGACGTGTCGGGCCTCTGACCGGCCGCCGGGGCACGCCTTTCCCCTGCTTCCCCTCACAAGCTCGTGAAAAGTCGATGTCGCCCCCGTCCCCGCGCGCGCCCTGGTTGGCAGGGGTCCGGGGGGAGGCGTCTCCCCGGGCTCCCCCGGAGGCGCGCCCCACCGTCGGACCCGCGGCTAGGGTCCGGGGGACCAGTCAGCCATGGGCGGGGGGGGCGAGGAGGGCGAGGAGGAGAACCCCCGTGGGGACGGGGGGCCTTTTAGGGGTAGGTTTTTCACGAAGGAGGGAGGTTCGGAGGGCACAGCCCTCCGAGATACCTCTCGTTCGGAGGGGTGGGGGGGGGGGGGGGGCCCCCCCCCCAACAAAAACCAAG
>JAABUP010003079.1_pt1 | contig 30276 bp, 32 predicted proteins | sample 5559201 | NCBI WGS metagenome assembly JAABUP01 (sample SAMN10711887, study PRJNA513373) | rock metagenome | isolation source: Antarctica rocks | place: Antarctica | reverse complement strand
GTCGCTCGCGTGCACGTCATTTGATCCGGTGATGGCCGTTCGGCCCTCCACGGCCAGCTCAGCGCTTAGCGTATTGTCCGATTCGTTCCTGGCTCCGAATCGGGGCCGTTTGGCACCAGCCACCTAGTGCCGGTTGACCGTTGAGGAAGGCACCTACTACGCCCAGAGGTCCGCGACCCATCACAGCGTCGGCAGGGTCGGCGGCGAGGGCTGTGAGCGCAAACCGGATGACGTCGGCCTTCGTGCGTCGGCTGCCGTCGAGAGTTGCACCGGCGACAACGTCGAGGTGTTCGTCCAGACCGAAGTGCTCCACGATGCGCTCAGCGAAGGGCGTCGGCTTCGACGTCGCCACGGTTAGGCGGAGCGGGACGGCGGCCAGCGCCTTCAACGCCTCCGGCACGCCCTCGTACACGCGGTTCTCGTACAGGCCCTGGCCCCGAAACCGTTCGCGGTACAACTCCACGGCCCGTGCCACGTCGCCCTCATCCAAGCCAAGGGCCGCGAACTGGTCGTGGAGCGGCGGTCCGATGAACGACCGGAGTTGTCGTTCCTCCAGCCGCGGCAGGCCCAGGCCATCGAGGGCGTACGTGACGCTCCTCGTGATGCCCTCATAGGGATCGGTGAGGGTGCCGTCGAGGTCGAGAAGCACAAGCACCCCCGGACGGTAGTGCCGGCTATCCACCGCGGCCGTCCCGATGGCCGAACATCAACTAGGGCACTCCGGACAGGCCCGACAGGTCGGGCGCTGCGTTCCCGGTAGCCGATCCTCGACCGGTCAGCAGCAGGTTCTCCCGTCAGCCGGAGTCGAGTTCGGCGACGAGGCGCGTCGCCGCGGTGTTTCGGTAGGAGGAGTCGATCAGTTCTCGCACCTGCTGCCATGCCGCCTCGGCTGCAACGAGGTCGAAGCCGATCCAGCCGTCGCCGCCGAGGTAGCCCGGTACGTACGTCCGAGAGTCCGCGAGGAGTGCCGTGCGCTCGCTGTGGTCTGGCAGTACCAGTAGCGACTGGTCGTGCTCGACCCAGACGCCGTCGACCTTCACCGACCCGCCGTAGTAGGCGAAGATCTTGGTCGTGTAAAACGCCGGACGCCCGTGCGAGATCTTCTCTGCGCTGCCAGGCAAGCTGAGCGCGAGCTGCCGAACCCGGGCGAGCACCGAGTCGTCGTCGCGGAACATGATCGGGTGGCCCACGTCGTCCTGTATGCAGGCGCGAGAGATCAGGCGGTTGCGGCTCGCTCGTCCGGCTACAAGCACCCAGCACGCCCGCGAGTGGATCTGTCCGTAGCGACTGGGTCTCAGGAGCCGGCCGAGGAGGCGGTCCAGTACTCGACGAATCGGCCATCCTCGACCCGCAGAATGTCGTTGCCGAAGAAGCTCATCTCACCGTCTGCCGTCTGGCCGCGCCCGGTCCACCGAGCTGCGGCAAGGTCGCCCTCGACGACTGGTCCGACCTCGAGGCTGAAGCCGAGCGTGGTGAACATGCCTTGGGTTTCCCCGATCACCGCCGCAAGCTCGTCCGGTCCCGAACCTCCCGGTCGGGCCAGTGGCCGACGAAGTCGTCCGCGACCAGTTCCCTTCTGCGCTTGGGCTTCCATTCCACAGCTCGCCAAGCCACCGGCGATACAGATCATGCGTGAAGGTGGAGGACATACAACCAGTGCACCACACCATCGAGGTAGATCGACCGCTCGCGCGTGCGTCCCGTAGCTCCATGCGGCTGTGGGATGGCTTCCCAGCAACGAGGCGGGTTCAAGGGTTGATGTACCCTCTTTAGTAGTACCTCACTTGTACCTACCCCGGAGGTGGCGGATGGAGACTGTCGGAGTGCGCGACCTTGCGAACCACGCCTCGGCCGTGCTCGACGGCCTGGCGGAGGGTGGTCAGCCCGTCATCGTCACTCGGCGTGGGCACCCGGTCGCGGTGCTTTCGGCGATCGACGCCGAGGAGTTCTACGACTACGTCCTCGCCCACTCGCCAGAGTTCGTAGCCGGGCGCAAGGCCGCTGAGGAGCGCTTTGCGGGTGGTGAGTACGGGGAGCGGCTCGACGACGTGCTGGCAGAGCTCGACGCCGAGGACACGCCGGATTCGCGGGGTGCCTGAGGTCCGGGTCGAGCGAGCCGCCAAGAAGGATCTCAAGCGGATCGGCCCGGGCCCGGAACGCAATCGCGTCGTTGCCGGGCTGCGACGGCTCGCCGAGGATGCCCCCAATCTCGACATCAAGACCATCACTGGCACAGCGCCCGGCTGGTTCCGGCTGCGCATCGGCGAGTATCGGATCTGCTACTACCGAATCCGAGTCAGCGGACCGGCCGGCGCAACGACGATCTGCGCTGTCGAGCGCATCGTGCCCCGGGGCGCCTTCGACGCGGCTGCGCTGTCGTTGCCGGAGTAACAGTAGGTCGTGACCCAGGTGGCGAGCGCGTCGGAGTGCGGGCCTGGCCAACGTCGCGTCGGGGTCGTACCCCGCCCCAGTCGCTATCCTCTTACGGGACCATCTTGGTGACGATTCGACGATCGAGCGGGCGAACACGACGCGATCCAGACCGGGCCCGTCGTAATCCTGATGGACCGAGACGCCGGCGGCGAACCCGGCGCTCCCGATGACGGTAAGCCGATGGGTGTGGAAGGCGATCGAGTCCGAGTTCCCGGGGCTGGTGATGCACTGCACCTCGGCGGCGCCGCGACCGCGAGCCTCATCGGAACCCCCGCCGGGCGTAGCGTTGTCAGCCATGGCAGAGCTCAAGGCCCGGTTGCGGACCGACCTGACCACCGCGATGAAGGCCCGCAACCCGCTCGTCGTGTCGACCCTGCGAATGGCGCTGGCGGCGGTGCGCACCGCGGAAGTCGCCGGTAGCGCGGCCCGCGAGCTGACCGACGCCGAGGTGCTGAAGGTGATCGCCAAGGAGGCCAAGAAGCGCGCCGAGCCGGCGGAGGCCTTCGACGCGGCAGGTCGCGGCGAACTCGCGACCAAGGAACGCGCGGAGGCCGACGTGCTGGCCGCGTACCTGCCCACCCAGCTCACCGACGACGAGGTCACTGAACTGGCTGCACGGGCGGTCAGCCGGGTCGCCGCAGAGTCCGGGTCCGCTCCCGGGATGCGCCAGATGGGCCAGGTGATGGCCTTGGCCGCCGGCCTCGCAGCCGGGCGGGCCGACGGCGCCAGGGTCTCGACAGCGGTGCGCGCGCAGCTGCAGAACTAGACCACCTGCGCCGATCGGTCAGCCGGGCGGCGCCACTCCGGGCCGCGGCGGTGCCGTCTGCAGTGGTGGCAGGGTGGGAGGCGGGGCCAGGGTCCGCGGACCGCTGGGCCCGCTGGGAGCGGTCGCACGCTGGTCTGAACCGTTGCTCAGATACAACGTCACCGGTGCCCCCGGGATGCTGACCCCGGTGATACTTTGCCGCACCACGGAGCCCGGCGTGGCTGCACTGTCCACGCTGGACTGGGTAACCTTGAACCCGGCCGATTCCAGCGCTTTCGTGGCGGCCGCCAGCGTCTGACCCACCACGCTGGGCACGTTGCCCTGACCGAAGCCGTTGACGTACTTCGGATCAGTCGGCGGTAGCGTCATCGGGCCGAACTTCTCGATCACCGGCCGCAATGCGCTATACCAGGTGTGGGCGGGGGTGGTGCCGCCGGTGATGTTGCCGCAGTCCAGCGTGCCGCACGTACTAGGGGCGAACCCCGCCACCCGGATGCCCTGCGGCCGGGGGGAGTCGTCGTAGACCGAGCTGGCGGCCGCCATGGTGCTGGTGAAGCCTAGGAACGTCGCGGAGCGGAAGGTCTCGGTGGTGCCGGTCTTACCGCTGGTGGGGAAGCTCCACCCCACCTTGCGGGCGGCGTCCGCCGACGTGCCGTTGATGTCGTCCTTGCTCATGGCATTGGCCAGGGTGTTCGCCAGCCCGGCTGGAAACACCTGCGCGCACGGCTCGGTTTTCAGGGTGACCGGTTTGCCGTCCGGGCCGGTCACGCTCTCGATGGGCGTGGGCGGACACCACATTCCACCCGACGCCAGTGTCGCTGCACTGTTGGCCAACTCGACCATGTTGACCTGGTTGACGCCGAGAGTGAACGACGCGGAATTCTCCGCCTTGACCTGCTCGGCCACGCTGCGATTGGGGTTGTCCTTGGTCGCTGCCGACCCGGGGATGGCTAAGGACCGCATACCCATGTTCACCGCCATGTCGACGGTGGGAGTCACCCCGGTCTGGGCGATGAGGTTGACGAAGGTGGTGTTCGGTGACTGCGCTAACGCGTCGGTGACCGTGTACTGCGGCTGGAAGTTGGTGTTGAAGTTCTGCACGCAGTACGTCTGCGGCGGGCACTTGTCCGCACCACCGACGCCGAAGCCCTTGATCTCCACGCGCTGCGGGGTAGGTAGCACGGTGTTGGTTCCCATGCCCTTGGCCATCGCGGCCGCGGTGGTGAAGATCTTGAACACCGACCCGGCACCGTCCCCGACCCCGGTGTAGGTCTGCGGCTGCACGGTCTGGCCGGCTCCGCCGTCCAGGCCATAGGTGCGGCTGGAGGCCATGGCCAGCACCTTGTGTACCTGCTGGCCCGGCTGCACGACGTCCATGACATTGGCGACCTGCGGCTTGTTGGCCGGGACGTCGAGGTTGACCGCCTGCTTCACCGAGTCCTGCACCTGCGGGTCCAGGGTGGTCTTGACGACGTAGCCACCCCGGGTGAGCTGCTTCTGGTCGATGCCGGCGTTGATCAGGTACTGCTTGGCGTAGTCGCAGAAGAACCCGCGGTCGCCGGCGGCGATGCACCCGTTGTTGGGCGCTTTGGCCTCGGGCAGCACCCCCAGCGGGGTCGCCTTAGCCGCGGTGGCGGCGTCGGGGGTGACGATGTTGTTGGTCTGCATCGTGTCGATCACCAGGTTGCGGCGGGCCAGCACGGCGTTGGGGTTGGTGTAGGGCGTGACCGAACTGCTCTGCACCATCCCGGCGAGCATGGCGGCCTGGGGGACCGTCAGGTCGGCGGCGTTGACACCGAAGTAAGTTTGGGCGGCCTCCTGGACGCCGTAGGCGCCGGTGCCGAACGGGACGATGTTCAGGTAGCGGGTGAGGATTTCGTCCTTGCCCAGTTCCTTGTCCAACGCCAGCGCGATCCGGATTTCCCGCAGCTTGCGCGCCGGGGTGGTCTCGACGGCTTGACGCCGCTCCGCGTCATTCTGCGCCACCACCAGCAGCAGGTAGTTCTTCACGTATTGCTGGGTCAACGTCGAGGCACCCTGGGTGCCGCCCCCGGAGGCGTTGTTGGCGAACGCACGCATGGTGCCCCGCCAGTCCACTCCCTGGTGATCGTAGTAGCGCTTATCCTCGATAGACACGATGGCGAGCTTCATTGCCTCGGAGATTTGACTGCTCGGTACCGGGGTGCGCCGCTGGTCGAAGAACGTGGCGATCGTCTTGCCGGCCGCGTCGAGCATCACGCTGGTAGTCGGGACCTGCCCCTGGGCGAGTTCGGCGGAGACGCTGTCGACCGTGTCCCCGGCCCGGTTGGACAGCAGGCCCACGCCGCCGACCACCGGGAACAGCAGCCCGGCCACCAAGACCCCGGCGAGCGCGCAGGAAGCCAGCAGTTTTATCAGCGTTCGCACAGCAGCCACAGGAAACAGAGTACGCATCGCGTCCGGCACCGCTGTGAGGTCACGACAGAGTGATTGCTGCGCCAGAACGAGGTCAAGGTGTTCCCAACACCTGGGAAGCCCTTTATCGTGGCGAGGTGCCCCGCGGGGCGAGGGGTCGTGGCGCTGCGTGCGCGGCGGAAGGTCCAGGGCGAGCTCAGGGGGAGCGACGTGGCGACAAGCGGGTTTCGGGCAGTCTGGTCCGGGGCGATCGACGACCGCCAGGCGTGGGTGACGCGCGCGGCCTGCCGCGGGGTGGACCCCGAGCAGTTGTTCGTCGAGGGGGCCGCGCAGCGGGCGGCTACCGCGATCTGCCGGCACTGTCAGGTTCAGGTGCAGTGCCTGGCCGACGCCCTCGATAACCAGGTGCCGTTCGGGGTGTGGGGTGGGCGCACCGTCCGCGAACGGCGGGCGCTACTCCGCAGCCGCCCAGACGTCACCTCCTGGAGTGACCATCTCGGTGCCAGTCGCCGCGGGGCAGCGCCCCCACCGCCGACGGTGGGCCTCACTCGGTCCCGGTAAGTTCGTCGCCCACCGCCCGCAACGCTTCCAGGTCCACCACCTCGAAGGGCAACGCCGGCACGCCGACCAGCGGCACATTGGGGTGGGCGCGGGTGAAACGGGTCAGCAGCCGAACCTCTCGTTCGGCGGTGACGGCTCGCTCCGCGTGTACCCGCAGCACCGCGGCGGCCAACGGTGCCGAACCGTCGGCCTCCAGGGTGTCGGCGGCGTCGGTGGCACGCGGCGCGGAGAGCGCGGCGAGGGTGGGGTGGGTGCGGTTGAGTACCAGACCGGCCAGGGGCATCCCCTCCCCGGCGAGCCGATCCACGAAGTAGGCGGCCTCCCGCAGGGCGTCGGGTTCCGGCGCCGCCACCACGATGAAGTAGGTGCCGAGCTTGCGCAGCAGCTCGTAGGTGGTGCGGGAGCGTTCCCGGAAGCTGCCGAACATCGTGTCGAACGCCTGGACGAACGCGGAGGCGTCGTTGAGCATCTGCCCTCCGAGGATGGTCGACACCGCCCGGGTGGCCAACCCGACGGCGCCCCCGACGACGCGGCGTAGTCCGCGCCCACCGACCCGCGCCGGTCCCGACAGCAGCCGGATCATCCGCCCGTCGAGAAAGCTGGCCAACCGTTGCGGGGCGTCGAGGAAGTCCAACGCCGACCTGGACGGGGGGGTGTCCACCACCACCAGATCCCACTCGCCGGACGCGGCGAGCTGGCCGAGTTTCTCCATCGCCATGTACTCCTGCGTACCGGAGAACGATGTGGCGATGGTCTGGTAGAAGGGATTGGCGAAGATCTGCTCTGCTCGGTCCGGGTCGGCATGCTCGAGCACCATGTCGTCGAACGTGCGGCGCATGTCCAGCATCATGGCGTGCAGTTCGCCGGGGACGTCGGGTCCTAGGTCGACCGGCTGCGGCCGGTTCGTCAGGTCACGGACCCCCAGGGACTGGGCCAGCCGTCGAGCGGGGTCGATGGTCAGTACCACCGTGCGCCGACCGTGCTCGGCGGCCCGCATCGCCAGCGCGGCCGCGGTGGTGGTCTTGCCGACCCCGCCGGCGCCGCAACACACCACCACCGAGGTCTGCGGGTCGGCAAGCAGGCCGGCAACGTCCAGGCGCCCAGCACTCACCGGGCACCCTGCTGCGCCAGCAGGTCGGCCAGCTCGTAGGTCGCACCGAGGTCCACCCCGTCGGTCAGCAGCGGCAACTCCACCATGTCCACACCGGAGCGTTCCAACCGAGCGCGGCTGGCCTGCTGGGCCTGCACCCGAGCGGCGTGTTGCACGGTCTCGGTGATCAGCCCGGCGACCTCCGCCTCGGCCAGGTGCAGGCCTGCTCGCTCGAGCCCGTCCCGTAAGCGGTCGGCGTCTACAGTGCCCCTGGCTGCCGGGGCCAGCGAGCGGGCTGGCAACAGCGTGGGGTGCACCCGGTTGACGATCACCGCACCGGTACGCAGATCCGCCGCACGTAGCTCCTCCCTGGCATCCATCGTCTCTTGCACGGGTAGCTCCTCGAGCAGGGTCACCAGGTGAACGACGGTCTGCTCGCTGTGCAGCAACCGGATTACACCCTCACTCTGCGAGCGGATCGGACCGCCCTTGGCAAGGTCGGCCATCGCGCGGGTCACGTCCAGGAAGTTCACCACCCGGCCGGTGGGTGGAGCGTCCACCACCACCGCGTCGTAGGTGTACCGGCCGTCGGGCTCGGTCCGCACCGTGCATTCCTTGATCTTCCCGGTGAGCAGAACGTCGCGTAGACCGGGCGCCAGGGTGGTGGCGAACTCGATCGCGCCGACCTTGCGCATGGCCCGACCGGCGAACCCCAGGTTGTAGAACATGTCGAGGTACTCCAGCAGCGCGGTCTCCACGTCGATCGCCAGTGCCCGCACCTCGCCACCCCCGGTCGCGACGGCGATGCGCTTCTCCTCGTGCGGCAGGGGTGGGGTGTCGAACATCTGCGCGATGCCCTGGCGGCCCTCCACCTCCACCAACAGCACCTTCCTGCCCCCAGCGGCCAACGCGAGGGCCAGTGCCGCGGCGACCGTGGACTTCCCGGTGCCGCCCTTGCCGGAGACGATGTGCAGCCGCGCGGCGCCCGCCGCCACCGGCCAGACGGCGGTGGTCGTGGCGGGGGCTGTAGTCATGACGGGCAGCCTAAGTCGGCGGCCACGGCGGTGCCGGTTCGTCGTCGCCCGATCGGCCCCAGACGCTGTCCGCCAGCGATACGCTGACGCCCATGACCACCTGGGAGTACGCCACCGTCCCGCTTCTCACGCACGCCACCAAGCAGATCCTCGACCAGTGGGGCTCGGACGGGTGGGAGCTGGTGGCGGTCCTGCCCGGGCCCACCGGGGAGCAACACGTGGCCTACCTCAAGCGCGCCACCGCGTGAGCTCCTGGGGTGGGCGGCTGGCCGAGCTGGGCATCACGCTGCCAACCGTCGCAGCGCCGGTCGCCGCCTACGTTCCGGCGGTGCGCACCGGGTCGCTGGTCTTCACCTCCGGGCAGTTGCCCTTCGTCGAGGGTGCGCTGGCGGCCACCGGCAAGCTCGGCGCCGAGGTGGACGCCGTACAGGGTGCGAGGTTGGCCCAGATCTGCGCACTGAACGCGTTGGCCGCCGTGCACGACCTGGTGGGTATCGACGCGGTGGTGCGGGTGGTCAAGGTCGTCGGATTCGTCGCCTCGGCGCCGGGTTTCACCGGCCAGCCTGGCGTCGTCAACGGGGCCTCCGAGCTGCTGGGGGAGATCTTCGGCGACGCCGGGGTGCACGCCCGTTCCGCCGTGGGAGTGGCTGAGCTGCCGCTGGGTGCGCCGGTCGAGGTGGAGCTCATCGTCGGGGTCACCTGAGCGTGGCTTGCAGCACCTACTGGCCGACCCACTGCAGGTGCCTGCCCCGGCGGACCCCCAGCGGGTGTGGTGCGCCGGTGCGCGCGCAGTCGATCAACTCGTCCAGCAGGGTTCGATAGCACTCCAGAGCCGAGGTGTCCCGAGTGGTGAGTTCGACCAGCCCCCCGGCGCCGTGCACGCCGACCCGCAGCACGCTGGGCACCACCGGGGTGCGCAACGACAGGGTGGCCGTGCTGACCCGTCCGCCGGCGTGCTCCAGCCCGACCTGCCAAGTGTCGGAGCGCGCGCCGCGGTGCGCGTGACGCACCGCGGTGATCGTGCCCAGCGCGGCGTCGAGCAGATCCAGCACGTGCGGGCCGACGTCGGCGAGCGCACCGAGCTGGTGGCGCCAGGCCGACGCCGCGCAGGGTCCGCCCAGGGCGGCGCCAGACAGCCAGACACCCGCACCGCCGGCCCAATCCCCGTCCTGCGCCGCGGCGAGGAACTCCCGGGTCTCCCGGGCGAACCGCCGGGTGAGCACCACGACCGACACCACCCCGGCGTGCTGCACCGCATCTGCCAGGTCCTCGGCGGCGGCGAGGTCGGCCGCAATCGGCTTGTCCAACACCAGGTGGCGACCCGCCCGCGCCGCACGCACCGCCAGCGGGGCCTGCACGGCCGGGGGCACTGCGAAGGCCACGACGTCGACCGCCGCCAGGAGATCGTCGAAGCTGGTGAACACCGGGGCCCCGAGTGCGGCGGCCGCGTCGGGGCGCCGGGCCCACACCCCAGCGAAGTCCACCTTGGGGTGCGCCCGTAGGGCGGGGGCGTGGGTGGCGGCGGCCCACGGCCCGGCGCCGACTAACCCGATGCGCAGCATGGGAGGTCCTTCCCGGCGGGTGACGCCCTAGGGTGCGGGTGTGATGAGGCTGCCCAAGGACATGGTGCTTGCGCCGCACATGATCGCACCCGAGTCCCCCGCGGTCCCGGTACCGACGCGTGATGCCGCCACCGTTGCCCTGCTGCGCGACGGTGCGGCGGGCCTGGAGGTGTTCCTGCTGCGCCGGGTGGTCGGGATGGCCTTCGCCGGGGGGATGACGGTGTTTCCCGGCGGGGGGGTGGATGCCCGCGACGACGAGGTGGAACTGGGCTGGGCAGGTCCGGAGCCGAGTTGGTGGGCGCAGCGGTTTGCCACCTCCGTGGACACCGCGCGCCAGCTGGTCTGCGCCGCGGTGCGGGAAACCTTCGAGGAATGCGGTGTGCTGTTGGCCGGGCTCACCCCCGAGACGGTGGTTGCCGACACCTCCTCCTACGGCCGCGCCCGGCAGGGGCTCGTAGACCGCGAGCTGTCCCTGGCCCAGTTCCTCGCCGAGCAGCAGCTGGTGCTGCGTGCAGACCTGCTGCGGCCGTGGGCGCACTGGATCACGCCCCCGGAGGAGCCGCGCCGCTACGACACCCGATTCTTCATCGCTGCCCTGCCCGGCGGGCAGATCGCGGACGGGGTGAGCACCGAGGCCTCCGACGCGGGCTGGCAGCGCCCGGCGGAGGCCATCGGTGACTGGCAGTCGGGGTTGCGGGGGTTGCTGCCCCCCACCTGGGTGACCCTGAGTGAGTTTGGTGCTTACGCCAGCGTCGCCGAAGTGTTGGCCGCCGAGCGGATGATCGAGCCGGTGATGCCCCGGGTGATCCGCGACGGGGACGTGCTGCGGGTGGCGCTGCCCGGCGACGAGCGGTACCCCAGCGCAACCGGGCACCTGGACTCAGCACCGGGTGAGCGGCTGGCCGGGCCATGACCGCGGCGCACCCTGCCTACGGCGAGCTCCGAGAGGTGACACCGCACGCCGCCGTGCTGCTGTGCGACAACCCGTCGGTGATGACCTTGGAGGGCACCAACACCTGGGTGCTGCGGGCGCCTGGGTCCGAGCAGTGCCTGGTGGTCGATCCCGGACCCGACATCGATGAGCACCTGCACCGGGTGGCACGCGTCGGCGACGTGGTGGCCACCGTGCTCACCCACGGCCACGCCGACCACGCGGGTGGCGCGCGGCGGTTCGCGGAGCTGACCGGCGCCCCCGTGCGGGCGGTGGACCCCGAGCACCGCTACGGCAGCGAGGGGCTCGTGGAGGGCGACGTGCTGGAGGGGGCCGGGGTGGTGCTGCGGGTGTTGGCCACCCCCGGGCACACCGCCGACTCGATCTGCCTGACGCTGCACGCCGACGGCGAGCCGGCCAGCGTGCTCACCGGGGACACCGTGCTGGGGCGGGGCACCACCGTGATCGACCCCTACGATGGGGAGCTGGGGGCCTACCTCGCCTCGCTCGGCCGCCTGGCCGCGTTACCCGCCGCCACCACAGTGCTGCCCGGGCACGGCCCAGAACTAGCCGACGCCGCGACGGTGGCCCGGCAATACCTGGCGCACCGCGAACAGCGCCTCGAACAGGTGCGGAGCGCGCTGCGCACCCTGGGTGCCGACGCCTCCGCCGCGCAGGTAGTGGAGCTGGTGTACGCCGACGTCGACCGGGCGCTGTGGCCAGCAGCGGAATGGTCGGTCCGCGCTCAGCTGGACTACCTGCGCTGACGCCGGGTCAGCGCACGTGGGTCTTCAGGGTGTCCAGGGTGCGTGACCAGGCCAGCTGCGCCTTCTCGGCGTCATAGGTGCCCAGCAGGTTCTCGTCGTTGAAGAGTGCCCCACCATGGTGGCGGTGATCCCGGACAGGTCAGGCTCGCCCTGCACGATGCCGTAGAACGGCACTGCTGCGCTGACCTTGTCCCCGAGCTGGACGGCCATGGTGATGACGAAGCCACCACCCATGCCGAAGCCCACCGCACCGACGGTCTTCGAGGTCACCGCGTCATGGGCGAGAAGGAAGTCCACCGCGCCGGCCAGGTCGCGGGCAGCTGCTCCACCGGTAGCTGCTGCATCAGCTCACCGGCCTCGGCGGAGTCGTGGGTGGTGCTGCCGTACGGGTCCGGGGCCAGCGCCACGAAACCCTCGGCGGCGAGGCGGTTGGTGACGTCGGCGATGTGGCTGGTCAGACCCTACCACTCCTGGGTCACGATGACCCCAGCTCCGGAGCCGCCCTCCGGCAGCGCGGGGTAGCCGTGCGCGGTGGTGCCGTTACTGGGGAAGGTCACGTTCTGCAGTGGGTTCTCAGCCATATCCCCATCTCAGCACGGGTCGTTGCGTTGTGCGCGACCCGGGTCGGTCAGGCGCGGGCCATCCGCTCCACCTCGGGTTGGGATCGGTTGGCGATCCACCTGCTGATCACACCATGCTCGGCGGGGCGCGCCAGGTAGTAGCCCTGGACATAGGTGCACCCGAACTCGCGCAATGCCTGCCATTGCTCAGCAGTTTCCACCCCCTCGGCGGTGACCGGGATGCGCAGGGCCTGGCCGAGATCGATCAGCAGGCGGACGACCGCGGCGTCGCTGGGCTTGGTGAGCATTCCGGCAATGAAAACCTGGTCGATCTTGATCCCGTCGATGGTCATGGCGCTGAGGTGCCGCAACGAGGACGCGCCCGTCCCGAGGTCGTCGAGGGTGACCCGCACGCCGAGCTGCCGGAGTTCGTGCACCTGGCTCGTCGCGTCGCACAGTTGGCGCAGCGTGGCCCCCTCGGGCAGCTCCAGCACCAGGCGACCCGGGTCCAGCCCGTGCCGCCGCAAGGTCTGCTCCACCATCGCCACGAGGGCGGGGTCGGCCATCTGGCGGATCGCCAGGTTGACGTTGACCCCCGCCGGCGCATCCTGTCCCAGGGCACGGTCCCACTCGGCGAGCTGGCCGCACGCCTGGTCGAGCACCCAGGCCCCCAGGTTGGCGATGAAACCGGTGCGCTGCGCCTCGGGCAGGAAGTCCGCCGGTCCGCGCAGCCCTGCCGTGGGGTGCTCCCAGCGCACCAGCGCCTCCACGCTCATCACCCGGCCACTGGTGAGGTCGACAATCGGCTGGTAGTGCACCCGGAACTGGTCGGCCTTCAGGGCGCGGGGCAGCGTGTCATCGATGTCCAGCAGGCCGAACTCCGCGCTGCCCAGGGCGTCGCCGACCTGGTCGACGACCACCACGGTGTTGCCGCCGGCACGCTTGGCCCGGTACATCGCCAAGTCGGCTTCCCTGATCAGCGTCTCGCCGTCGGCATGCGGTCCGCCGATGGCCGCTCCGATACTGACTCGTGGCCGCAACTGGCGACCTGCCAGCAGCAACGGGCACTCCACCGCGGTCAGGAACCGCTGACCGACCTCGGCGATGAGCTCCGCCTGCTGCGGTGCGGCCGGCGCCCGTAACAGCACCGCGAACTCGTCGCCAGCCAACCGTGCGACCAGGTCACCAGGGCGGGCCGCTGCGGTCAACCGCCGGGCGACGTGCTGCAGGACGCGGTCACCCGTGCTGTGCCCGAGCTGGTCGTTGATCTGCTTGAACCCGTCCAGGTCGAGGAAGAACACCACCACCGTGCCCGGCTCCGCGGAGGCGGCGGCCCGGCGCAGACGGCCCAGGAACAGTTCCCGGTTCGCCAGGCCGGTGAGGGTGTCGTGCAGGGCCTGCTGGGCGAGGCTGCCGGCCAACGCGGTGAGGACGGCGGTCGCGGTCAGCACACCGACCACTGCTCCGCCCGGCTGCTCGACGAGCGCATCCGGTTGCCAGCTGTAACCGCTGCGCCCCAGCACCGCCACCGCCGCCTGCTCCACCCCGATTCCGGTGGGCAGCACCAACGGAGACCAGTCGGCGAGCACCGCCGCGCAGCGGCGCCCGTACAGTGCGCCGCCGAAGCCCAGCCGACCCGTCAGGGCAGCCTGGAACGGCAGCCGCGAGATCAACCCCAGCCGTCCGCCGCTGCCGTGGATCAGCACAGCCGGCACCGACGCATCAGATCGGAAACACGCGTTCACCTCATCGGAGCTCGCCCCTGCCGGCACGGTCTCCACAGTCGTGACCAGATCCTCGATCCGTTGCCCGGTTGCCAGCAGTGGCAACAGGTCCATCGCGTGTGGCTCGCTCATGGCTGCTACATCGGCTGGTAGATGTCAACCCAGCACCCCCGCATCGGGTGACCGGCTTCACCCTTCGGTGCGGTCAGGATCAGCTGACCGTGCAGATGCTCAGCGCACCGGCATCAGCCCGCGGCTCGGGCCAACCGCCGTGTCACTGCGTACGCAGGCATCAAGGTGTGCCGACGGGTCCATACCAATACCGCCATCCCCACCCCGGCCACGGCGGCGGAATAGAACGCGGCGTCGATACTGACGTGTTCCACCAGCTGCCCGGATACCGACTGGCCGGCGGCCAACCCCAGGGTGACAGCGGTGATGACCCAGCCGAAGGCCTCGGTGTGGGTTCCCGCGGGGGCAGCGGTGTCGATCGTCGCGGAGTGCGCGGTGGCCTGGGGGGTGATCATCGTGCCGACGACCAGTAGGGCCAGCGCTAGACCCCACAGGGTGGCGGGTACCGCCAGCAGCGGGACGAGTACGGCGAAGGTGGCCAGCAGCACCGGGAGCCGAACGTGCATCGGCCGCGGCCACGGTCGGGTGCTGTAGGCCACCCCGAAGATCACCGAGCTCACCGACCACAAGCCGAGCATGACCCCACTGAGCGCCGGAGCACCCGCGGCAGCGGTCACCGCCGGAACGCCGACCTCGACGAACCCGATGACCATCCCGAAGCCCAGTGCGGCCAGCGCCAGAGTTCGCATCCCTGGGGTGCCCAGGGCACCCAGGCCCCGGGGGTGCACCGTCGCTGCCGGGGCCGGGCCCCAGGCACGCACGGTCCGTGTGCCGGCGAAGCCGACCCCCCCGATCACCATCGCCGTGGCGCCCACGACGATGCCGGTTCCTCCCCACGGCGCGTACAGCAGCATTCCGGCCAGCGCCGGACCGAGGATGAAGAACACCTCCATGCTGATTGACTCGTACGCCAGCGCAGCTTGGCGGACCGGACCCGCAGGGACCAGCCGGCTCCAGGTGGACCGAGAGGCGGCACCGATGGCAGGTTCGGTGAACCCGGTGAGGAACCCCATGCCCATCAGGACCCCGGTGGGCAGGCGGAGTTCGACCCCGAGGACCGCGGCGGCGACCGATGCGGCGAACATCGCGGTCACCACCAGCAGCGGCCGGGTGGGGCCGAACCGGTCGATGACGCGGCCCTGCACCACCGACCCGGCCGCCACGCCGACCAGCACGGCGGCCGACACGAGCCCGGCGATCGCGAACGATCCGGTGCTGGTGCGGACGTAGAGCAACATCGCTAGCCCGATCATGGCGATCGGCATGCGTCCGAGCAGCGAGAACAGCACCGGACCGCGAGCGCCCGGTGCGGTGAGGGCGCGACGGTAGTCAGCGAGCCCGACGGATGCAGACATGCCGCACAGTGTGCCATATAACGGTACGAACGTACCACTTAACAACGAGGTGGTTGCCCAAGACGATCTTTCATCACAGTGTGGTCACAATGGGATTAACTTTGGCTCCGGCAACGACAGATCTGCAGTGCGTATGCCGTTGACTACGCCGGAGGCACGACGGGGGTCGGCCTCACCCCGGATCGACAGGTGCGAGCCAGTCGCCGGGGGCTCGGCGGGGCCGGGGTGAGACATCGGGGGTCACATCTCGGCCCTGCTGCGCGCGCTCATCGCGCTCTGGCTACCCGGTCGCGCTCATCGCGCTCGGCGGGCCAGCCGTTCGGGGTCGGAGATCACCACGCTCTTGCCCTCCAGGCGCAGCCAGCCGCGCTGGGCGAAGTCGGCCAGCGCCTTGTTCACCGTCTCTCGTGAGGCCCCGACCAACTGGGCGATCTCCTCCTGGGTCAGGTCGTGAGTCACCCGAAGCGCCCCGCCCTCCTGGGTACCGAACCGCTGGGCGAGCTGCAACAGCGCCTTGGCCACCCGCCCCGGAACGTCGGTGAAGATCAGGTCGGCCAGGTTGTTGTTGGTGCGCCGGAGCCGACGGGCGAGTACCCGCAGCAACTGCTCGGCGATGTCGGGGCGGCGGTTGATCCAGTCCTTCAGCGCTGCGCGGTCCATGCTGACGGCCCGGACCTCGGTCACCGTGGTCGCGCTGGAGGTCCGCGGACCGGGGTCGAAGATGGACAGCTCACCGAACATGTCGGACGGGCCCATGATGGTCAACAGGTTCTCCCGGCCGTCGGGGCTCTTGCGACCGATCTTCACTTTGCCGGACGTGATGATGTACAGCCGGTCACCGGGCTCGCCCTCATGGAACACCGTGTGCCCACGGGGGAAGTCCACTGGCTGGAGCTGTTCGGTCAGCGCCTGCACGGCCGCGGGCTCCACGCCCTGGAAGATTCCCGCCCTGGCCAGGACCTCGTCCACGTCCGCTCCTCCTCGTGGGACGAGCAGCCGACGTCCTCGCCGGGCCTGCTGCGCCACCGCAGTTGTTGATCGTTGCGCAGTCTAGGACGAAACCGTGCCGGGTATCACGTCGCGACCGGGCGCGCGCGTTTTACCTCCGCATCAATGCGCACGGGTGGGTTGGCGCGCCGAGGTGCGGGCGCCGCGGCGTCTGCGCCGGAATACATCTGATGCCCGAGCCGGTCCGTCGGGTGCGGGGGTGCCCGCCACGGTGGCATCGACCTCCTCCAGTCCCCCGGTCAGCTCCTGGTCTCGATCGGCCTGCCGCCGCAGCCGGGCCTCCACGCGCTCCATCGACAACGCGAACATCATCAGGAGTACGGGAAAGAACACCGCGGCCAAGCCCACCATCACCCGAGCATGGCATGGGGTGCGGCGTTAGCAGCCGTGGAAGTGTCGGTCGGCTCCGTACTGTTACCTCGTGAGCAAGGTGCGGACGCGATCGCGGGCGACGGAGACTCCGCTCGGTTTGGTTCGGCGGGCGCGTCGGATGCACCGAGCGCTCGGGGTGGCCTTTCCCGAGGTCTGGTGCGAACTGGACTTCCGCACGCCCTTCGAACTGGCCGTTGCCACCGTGCTGTCCGCGCAGTGCACGGACAAGCGGGTCAACCTGGTGACGCCCGCGCTGTTCGCGCGCTACCCGGACGCGCGTTCCATGGCCGCCGCCTCCCGTGCGGACCTGGAGGAGCTGATCCGAAGCACCGGGTTCTTCCGCGCCAAGGCCACGTCGCTGCTGGGGCTGGCCTCGGCCGTCGTGCAGCGCTTCGACGGGGAGCTACCGGGCACCCTGAACGAGCTGGTCACGCTCCCAGGCATCGGCCGCAAGTCGGCCAACGTCGTGCTGGGCAACGCCTTCGACGTTCCTGGCATCACCGTCGACACCCACTTCGGTCGCCTGGCGCGGCGTTGGGGATGGACGTCGGAGACCGACCCGGTCAAGGTGGAGCACGCAGTGGGTGCACTGCTGCCGCGTGCGGAGTGGACCCTGCTCTCCCACCGGGTGATCTTCCACGGGCGACGGGTGTGCCATGCCGCCAAGCCGGCCTGTGGGGTCTGCGTGCTCGCCGCCGACTGCCCCTCCTACGGCACCGGACCGACCGATCTGGCGCAGGCGGCCTCTTTGGTGCGCGGGCCGGAGACGGCGCACCTGCTCGCGCTAGCCGGGTGGGAGTCGGGATGAGCAGGTGGGAGTCGGCATGACACAGCCAATGGTGGCGCCGCCACAGTGGCTGGCCGGGTTGAGCGCCGAGGCGGCGGGGGCGGCGCTCGCGGGCCTGGCGCTGCCGGCGCCGCAACCAGGACGGGCGGCCGCGGTACTGGTGCTGTTCGCCGGCACCGGGGTCGACGACGGCGATGTGCTGCTCCTTGAGCGCGCCGCAACCCTGCGGGCACACAGCGGACAAGTCGCCTTTCCCGGCGGTGCGCTGGATCCCGGTGACGACGGTCCGGTGGGTGCAGCGCTGCGCGAGGCGCAGGAGGAGACGGGTCTGGACCCAGCAGGGGTAGATCCGCTGGTGGTGCTCCCGGAACTGTTCCTGCCGCCTTCGGGGTTCCAGGTACGCGCGGTGCTGGCCCACTGGCGCGTGCCCAGCCCGGTGCATGCCGTGGACCCCGCGGAGTCTTCTCGGGTGGTCCGGGTTCGGTTGGCCGAGCTGATGGACCCGGCCAACCGCTTCCGGGTACGCCACCCCTCCGGAATTGTCGGACCCGCCTTCGCGGTGGACGGCCTGCTGGCATGGGGTTTCACCGGGGCCGTGCTGGCCACCTTGGCGGCGACAGCGGGGTGGGAGCTGCCCTGGGACAGCACCGACGTTCGTGACCTGGCGGCCGCGATGGACGTGGCCCGTGGTTCAGTGATCGGATGAGGGGCGTTTCGGCGTGAACTGGGTGGATCTGCTGGTACTGGTGCTGGCCCTGCTGGCGGCGGCTTCGGGGTGGCGTCAGGGCGTGGCAACGGCGGTGCTGGCCTTCGCCGGGGTGCTGCTCGGTGCGGTGGCCGGGGTGCGCCTGGCACCAATGCTGGTGTCGTCGGTGACCGGCACCGCCTCCCGTACCGCCCTGGGCGTGGCCGTCGTGGTGGCGTTGGTGGCGGTGGGGGAGACGGCCGGTGTTTTGGTCGGCCGGGCGGTGCGCGGCAGCATGCGGCGGGTGTCGGTGCGGCGGGTGGACAGCGTGCTGGGTTCGGTCGTGCAGGCTGCTGCCGTCTTGGTGGCTGCCTGGCTGCTGGCCGTACCGCTGACCTCCATCGGCGGCAATCAGCTGGCCAGTGCAGTGCGCACATCGGCGGTGCTTGCCAAGGTCAACGACGTGGTGCCAGCCCAGGCCCGGCAGTTGCCCGCGGGGTTCGGTGCGCTGCTGGACACCTCGGGTCTGCCGAACGTGCTAGGCCCGTTCGCCCGCACGCCGATTACCGAGGTCGCCCCGCCCGATCCGGCGTTACAGGGCAGCCCGGTGGTGCAGAACCTGGCGCAGAGCGTGCTCAAGGTGCGTGGGGTGGCGCCGTCGTGCTCGCGGGGTCTGGAAGGCACCGGATTCGTGGTGGCCCCCGAGCGGGTGATGACCAACGCACATGTGGTCGCCGGCACCGACCAAGTGGGGGTGGAGGTCGGCGGGAACCTGCTCACCGGGTCGGTGGTGCTGTACGACCCCAACACCGACGTCGCAGTCCTGGACGTGCCCGGGTTGCGTGCACCTGCACTGAACTTCGTACCGGCGCCCGCCGTGACCGGCACGCCGGCGATCGTGGTGGGCTACCCCCTGGACGGCCCTTACACCGCCAACGGGGTTCGCGTCCGGGAGGACATCAGTCTGCGCGGGCCGAACATCTACGACTCCCAAACGGTGGTCAGAGACGTATACACCGTGCGGGGCTCGGTGCGCAGCGGCAACTCTGGTGGCCCGATGGTCGACGCCGGCGGCCAAGTACTCGGCGTGGTGTTCGGCGCAGCTGTGGACAACAGCGAGACCGGGTTCGTGCTCACCGCGCAGGAGGTCGCGAGCGAACTCGCGCAGGCCGCCCAGCTGAGCCGGGCGGTGAGCACGGGCCGCTGTACGGCCTGAACGTCCAGCCGCCGCCTGTCAGTTGGTGGATGCCGGCGGGCGAGGACCACTCGCCGGGTCGGTGCGGGGTGCGTCGTCGGCGTCAGCGGCATGCCTTCGGTGTTCGGTCACGTCAGGGTCGACCTCGTCGGCCCGCCGAAACTGGGCGTCCTGCTCGGTTCGCTGGGCCGTGGCGTGCTCACCGCGCTCCTGGGCCTGCAACTCCAACCGCTGCGCCGCGGCCGCCGAGCGGTCCGCCTCAGCGCGGGCCTGTCGGGCCACCGCCTCCTGCTCGGTGGCCTCGGCCTCCTGCACCCGGACAGCCCGCTCGTCCCCCGCGGCCCGGGTCCGGATCTCTTCTGCTTCCTGCCGGCGACGGTCCTGGGTGCGTCGGGCGCTCAGCCGCGCCGCGACCACCGCTAGTACCGCGAGCACCACCACAACCACGACGATGACGACGACAACCGTGCGACTCATGTGCATCCTCCTGGTCGGGTGCGCGCGGATCGGTGCACCTGCTGGGTCGAGGATTGACCATCACGGGTGCTGGTGGCAACAGCAACAGTCGTCACAGGGCATCGGTTCGGGCGGAAAGAGTTGGTCAGGACACCGCCCGGACCAGCTGCGCCAGCGCGGAGCTGACCTCCTCGGGGGCTTCCTGGTGCGGGAAGTGGCCGACCCGCGCGAGCATCCGGTAGTCGCGTTCCGGCGCCCACGGCAACGAGGCGTCGGCTGTACCGGGGAGCAAGCAGGGGTCCAGGGCGCCGTGCACTTGCACCACGGGTACCCGCACCCGCCCAACAACGTCGACAGCGAAGCGGCGACCTTCGTTGCGCACCTGGCTGCGCAGCGCCCAGCGGTAGTACTCCATAGCCGAGTGCGCGACACCGGGCACCTGTACGGCGGACCGGTTTCGGCGCACGACCTCGGCGAACCCCGGCGCCGTTGGCCAATCCGGGCCCGACCAACGCCGCAACAACACCTCGACCTCAGCGCCGTCGTGGCGGACCAGGGCCCGCTCCGGTCGAAACGGCAGCTGGTAACCCAGCGCGTATGCCGAAGCCCGGCCCTGACCCAGCGGCTGGGACCGGACGGCCCGGCGTAACGCCACCGGGTGCGGGGCGCTGATCAAGCCGAGACCGCTGATCAACCGTGGGTGCAGCGCGGCGACCGCCCAGGCAATCAACCCACCCCAGTCGTGGCCTACCACCACCGCCCGCGGGGCACCCAGTGCGCGCACCAGTCCGGCGACGTCCCCGGCCAGGGTCCAGCCGTCATACCCGCGGGGAGGTTTGTCGGTATCGCCGTAGCCGCGAAGGTCCACGGCGACGACGCGCGCACCGCCGTCGGCGAGTGCGACCAACTGGTGGCGCCAGCTCCACCAGAACTCTGGGAAGCCGTGCAGCAGCAACACCAGTGGGCCGCCCGCGTCGGCACCGTCAACTTCGGCGATGTGGAACCTGATGCCGTTGGCGTGCACGTCGCGGTGCGTCCACGGGCCGTCGATCCGCACACTGGAGGGGTTCGGCGGCATACGGGCGGCGGACTCAGTGCGAGCCGGGCAGGACCTTGGCGTTGTCCTTCACCGCGTCGATGGTCTTCGCCGGTTTGCGCACTGTCCGGACCTTGCGGTAGCCGAGCAGGCCCGCAATGGCGGCCAGGACGACCATGACGGCGAACACGATGGCGAAAGCCGCCCAGCGCGGCAGCCACGTGTCGAGCAACTCGGCGAGGGTGTAGAACAGGAAGAACGTGCTGTACAGCCCGATGACCCCGGCGACGATGAAGAAGATCCCGCCGCGTACCGCCTTCTTGGCTTCGCCAGTGACCTCCGCCTTCGCGAGCTCCACCTCCGCGCGGACCAGGGTGGATACCTGGGCGGTGGCATCCTTGACGAGGTCGCCGATGCTGCCGGTGCCTGCCATCCGCACGTCCACGTCGGACAGCGGTATCGAGGCGACCGTCGTCGGCACCCCGTCCCGGGTGGTCTGGTCTGTTGCGCTCAACTCGGCCCCTCCAGATCGCTGCTGCCAGCAGCTGCCCGGGGGCCGGCCGCTGATCGTCGTTGGGGTCATGGTGCCACGAGTGGCCAGCCCCCGGGTGCCCGGCGGCTACCGCATCGCCTCGGGTCACTCGGGGGCGTCGAACACGTCGAACGCGTCGTGGGTGCCTGGCGCAGTCTCGGTGGCGGCCCGCCGGGCCGCGAACACCCGACCCCGGCGCACCAGCAGCGTTGCACCGAGCAGGGAGGCAATGCCGGAGGCCACCAGGATCGCCGCCTTCGCCGTGTCAACCTGCTGCTGACCGGCACCCGCCAGGCCCAGCTCGGCGATCAGTAGGCTCACGGTGAACCCGATGCCGCCCAGCACCGACAGCGCAAGCATGTCGCGATTTCCCAGGTAGCGGGGCCGCTGGGCGAGCCCGATCCGCACCGCCAGCCACGACACCCCGAAGATGCCCACCACCTTTCCCACCAGCAGTCCGGCGATCACGGCCAGCGCGATACGGTCGGCGCCCAACGAACCCACCAGGTCGGGAGTCAGCGCAACCCCTGCGGCGAACAGCGCGAACACCGGGACGCACACCGCGGCGGAGAACGGCTGGACCCGGTGCTCGAGGCGCACGGCAGGCGATTCGGTCTCGCCGTCGTCGGTTCGCACCCTGGTGAGCAGGCCCAACGCGACGCCGGCCAGGGTGGCGTGCACTCCCGTCTCGTGCACCGCGTACCAGGTCACCAGCGCCAACGGCACATACAGCAGCGGGGTGGTGATACGTCGGTGCTGGGCCCAGGCGTAGAGGAGCAGGCACCCCACCGCGGCGGCCACCCAGCCCAAGGCCAGCCCGGCGGTGAACAGCACCGCGATGATGACGATCGCCACCAAATCGTCCACCACGGCCAGACTCAGCAGGAACACCCGGGCGCTACTGGGCAGCTTCGACCCGGTCAAGGCCAGGATTCCCAGCGCGAACGCGATGTCGGTGGCCACCGGGATCGCCCAGGCCTGCCCGATCCCCGGGGTGCCCCAACCCACGCCCAACGCGACGAGCGCCGGGACGCCGACCCCGCCGAGCGCGGCGACGATGGGCAGCGTGGCGCTCTTGCGGTCGGCGAGTTCGCCGACGACGAGTTCGCGTTTGACCTCCAACCCGGCGACGAAGAAGAACACCGCGAGCAACCCGTCCTTGGCCCAGGTGCCGACGGTTAGGTCCAGGTGCAGCGCCGACGGCCCGATGCGGTACTCGCGCAACGTCAGATAGGAATCGCTGAGCGGGGAGTTCACCCAGATCAGCGCGACGGCGGCGGCAACGAGCAACAGCGCGCCCCCGACGGTTTCGGTGCGCAGGAAACGAGCTAGCTCTGCGGCACTGGGCGTCGCGGCCCGGATAGCGGCTGCCGGGCGTCGGGGTAGTCGGGGCAAGTCGTCCTCCGGAGGTGGGCAGCGCAATCTGGCTGCCGACCAGACTTCCCGGCGCTCCGTGCATGATCCTATCGGGTGTCAGTCGAGGGCTCCCGCCACTGCGCCTGCCGCCCCACCGGCCACCCGCCCGCCGCCACTCGTCCCTCGGGCGGTGATCCAACCCCTGCGCGCTCAGTCTTCGGCTGGCTTGCTCAACCCCGAACTGATCAGCGACATCACCGTGGCGTCGGCCAGGGTGGAGGTGTCACCGACCTCTCGGTTCTCGGCGATGTCGCGCAGCAGCCGGCGCATGATCTTGCCCGAGCGGGTCTTCGGCAGTTCCGGGACGACCATGATCTGGCGGGGTTTCGCGATGGGGCCGATCTCCTTGGCAACGTGGTTGCGGAGCTCGGTGATGTAGGCGTCACCGTCCTGAGCCTGCCCGCCGCGCTGGATGACGAACGCCACGATGCCCTGACCGGTGGTCGCATCCGCCGCCCCGACCACCGCGGCCTCGGCCACCGACGGGTGGCTGACCAGTGCGGACTCCACCTCGGTGGTGGAGATCCGATGCCCGGACACGTTCATCACGTCATCCACCCGACCGAGCAACCAGATGGCGCCGTCGGCGTCGTACTTGGCGCCGTCCCCGGCGAAGTACCAGCCCTGCTCGGCGTAGCGGGACCAGTAGGTGTCGCGGTAGCGGTCCATGTCACCCCAGATGCCGCGCAGCATCGCGGGCCAAGGCTTGTCCAGCACCAGGTAGCCGGTGACCTCCCCGCCGTCGGCGGTGTCGAGCACGGTGGCGTCCTCGTCCACGATGGCCGCGGAGATGCCGGGCAGGGTGGCCATCGCCGAACCCGGCTTGCAGGCGGTCAGCCCGGGCAGCGGGGCGATCATGATGGCCCCGGTCTCGGTTTGCCACCAGGTGTCCACGATGGGGCAGCGTCCACCGCCGATCACGTCGCGGAACCACATCCACGCCTCAGGGTTGATCGGCTCACCGACGCTGCCCAGTACCCGCAGGCTGGACAGGTCGTGCGCGTCAGGGATCTCCCTGCCCCACTTCATGAACGTGCGTACCAGCGTGGGGGCGGTGTAGTAAATCGACACCCCGTACTTCTCGATGATGTTCCAGTGCCGGTGCTCGTCGGGCGAGTTCGGGGTGCCCTCGTAGACGACCTGGGTGACGCCGTTGCTCAGCGGCCCGTACACGATGTAGCTGTGCCCGGTGACCCAGCCGATGTCGGCGGTGCACCAGTAGACGTCCCTGCCGGCCTTGTGGTCGAAGACGTTGTGGTGGGTGTAGCTGGTCTGGGTGAGGTACCCGCCGCAGGTGTGGATGATGCCCTTGGGCTTACCGGTGGTACCAGAGGTGTAGAGCACGAACAGCGGGTGCTCGGAGTCGAAGGGCTCGGCGGTGTGCTCCGGGGAGGCATCGGCCATCAGCTCGTGCCACCACAGGTCGCGGCCTTCGGACCAGCTCACCTCCGTCTCGGTGCGCCGCACCACCAGCACGTGCTTGATGCTGGCGGCCCCGTCCACGGCTTCGTCGACGGCGTCTTTGATCGGGGCCGGCTTGCCGCGGCGCCACTGACCGTCGGTGGTGACCACCAGCTTGGCGTCGGCGTCGTCGATCCGGGAGCGCAGCGCACCGGCGGAGAACCCGGCGAAGACGACGGAGTGGGTGAGCCCCAGCCGGGCGCAGGCCAGCATCGTGATGATCGCCTCCGGGATCATCGGCATGTACACCGCGACCCGGTCCCCACTGAGAAGGCCCAGCTCGGTGAACGCGTTGGCGGCCTTGCTGACCTCGGCCAGCAGGTCGGCGTAGGTGAGGTCGCGGCTGTCGCCGGGCTCGCCCTCCCAGTGGATGGCCACCCGGTCCCCGTTGCCGGCCTCGACGTGGCGGTCCACGCAGTTGTAGGCGACGTTCAGCTTGCCGCCGACGAACCACTTCGCGACGGGGGCGTCCGACCAGTCCAGCACCTGGGTCCACGGCTCGTGCCAGTGCAGGCGCTGCGCCTGGGTGGCCCAGAACCCGTCCCGGTCGGCGTCGGCGGCGGTCTGCAGCTCGGGCCCGGCGTTGGCCTGGGCGGTGAACTCCGGGCTGGGGGGAAAGACCCGTGCCTCGGCGTGGCCGTGGTCGGTCTCGGACGTCGTCGTCATGGGGTCAACTTATGCGGCACACGTCACACGGGCCACACCCGTTCAGCCGGCGTTTCGGTGAGCGGGACGTGTGCTGAGCCGAATGGCCTACCGTGCCGGGTCGTGCCCGCCGACCCGCTCGCCCCGTTGCTGGACCTCCCGGGTGTGGCCGAGGCGGCGGACTCGGCTCGCGGCGCCGTGCACGCCGTGCACCGCCACCCGGCCAACCGCCGTGGTTGGGCCGGTAATGCCAGCGAGGCGTCGGTGCGCGCGGCCCGATCCTCATCGGGGCTCGACGGTGGGTTGACCGAACTGGCCGCCGACGTCAGCGACCCGGTGCTGGCGGGCGCGCTGCGGGTGGCGGCGGCGCTGGACGGGCAGGTGCTGCGGTGGCCGCGGTCGCCGTTGCAGGTGCTGGCCCGGCTGCACCTGCTGGCCGCGGCGGACCTGGCCCCGCAGGCCGAGCTGGGGCGTCCCCGGCCCGGCGCGGGGCAGCGGTTGGAATTGCTGGGCCAGCTCATCACCGGCGGCACCCGGGTGCCCGCGGCGGTGCTGGCCGCGGTGGTGCACGGCGAGCTACTGGGGTTGGCACCGTTCGGCACCGCCGATGGCGTGGTGGCCCGGGCAGCGTCACGTCTCGTGCTGGTGAGCACCGGACTCGACGTGCACAACTTGACGGTGCCGGAGGTGAGCTGGCTACGGCACCCGACGGAGTACCGCTCCGCGGCGGCGGGTTTCGCTGCTGGCACACCGGAGGGGGTGGCGGCCTGGGTGATCGGCTGTTGCGCGGCGCTGCAGGCTGGGGCGCGCGAGGCCGGCTCTATCGCGGACGCCGCCGCGAGCTGAGCTCGGGTAGCGCCCGGTCCCGGTCCCGCGCCCGCCCACTCACCGGGACTAACCTCGCAGCCATGCAATTCCGACCCGCGCGCCGCGACCCGAGCAAGCTCACCGAGGCCCCCGGCTTCCGGGAGTACGTCCGCGACCACTGGTGCCCTGCCGACCGCGAGCCCCGGGTCCTGGAGGGTCAGGCGCTCGCCGCGGCTGAGCACCGCGCCAAGCTTTCGCACGCCTTCCCTGGTCAGCGTATCGCCGTCGCTGCTGGGCGCGCCCCAGTGCGCTCCAACGACAGCGACTACGAGTTCCGGCCGGACTCTGACTTCCTCTGGCTCACCGGGTGCACCGCTGAGGGGGCGGTGCTGCTCATGCACCCCAGCGGCGACAGCCACGACGCGGTGCTGCACCTTCGCGAACCGGCCGGCCCCAGCGAGGCGGACTTCTTCGCCAGCGCCCGCGACGGCGAACTCTGGGTGGGTGCGGTGGCGGGGTTGGCGCAGTGGAGCACCGCGCTGGGTATCTCCTGCCGTCCGTTGGAGGAGCTGCCCGCAGCGCTGCGCGGCAACTACCCGGCGCTGCTGGCCACCCGCGGGGTCGAGCCGCTGCTGGACGCGCTGGTCACCGGAGGGGGCGGGCAGCTGCGCCAAGCGCTGGGCGAGCTGCGCCGGGTCAAGGACGACTGGGAGGTCGCGCAGCTGCAGGCCGCGGTCGACGCCACAATCGTCGGCTTCGGCGAGGTGGCGACCGAGTTGGCGCACGCCGAGCGCGCCGGCGGTGAACGCTGGCTGCAGGGCACGTTCGACCGGCGGGCACGCACCGCGGGCAACGGCGTGGGCTACTCCTCCATCCTCGCCGCGGGCGCGCACGCCCCGGTGCTGCACTGGGTGCGCAACGACGGCGCGGTCCTCCCGGAGGACCTGCTGCTGATGGACGCCGGGGTGGAGGCCACCTCCTACTACACCGCCGACGTCACCCGCACGTTCCCCGTCGGCGGGCACTTCAGCGACGCCCAGCGCCAGGTGTATGACCTGGTGCACGCCGCGCACGTCGCCGCGATGGCCGAGGTCAAGCCGGGCGCGCCCTACCGAACCTTCCAGTCCACTGCGATGCGGGTGCTCGCCGAGGGCCTGCACGACTGGGGCCTGCTGCCGGTGAGCGTGGCGGAATCGCTGGAGCCCAAGGGTCAGCAGCACCGCCGCTATATCGCCTGCGGGGTCGGGCACTTCCTTGGCCTGGACGTGCACGACTGCGCGAACTCCTCCGCGGAGGCCTACCACGACGGGGTGCTGGAGGAAGGGATGGTGCTGACGGTGGAGCCGGGGCTGTACTTCCACGCTAACGACCTCACCGTGCCGACTGAGCTGCGCGGTATCGGTGTGCGCATCGAGGACGACCTGCTCGTGACGGCGGCCGGTAACCGGGTGTTGTCGGAGGAGTTGCCGATCTCCGCCGACGGTATCGCGGACTGGGTCCGTACTCGCCGAGGTTGACCGGGCTTGCCACGTCCTAGGGTGTGCGCACCGTCTGACCTGGAGGACCTGTGGGCTCCGATCCCCGTAGCAGCACCGTGGACGATGTACTGCGCCGCAGCGCCGGGCGCCACCCGGACCGCACCGCCCTGGTGTATGCCGACCGCAGCTGGACCTACGCACAGCTGGACGACGCCGTCTCCCGGGCTGCGGCGCACCTGCTGTCCCTGGGCTCGCAGCCGGGGGACCGGGTCGCCACGGTAGGCGCGAACTCCGACGCCTACCTGCTGGCCTTCCTCGGGTGCGCCCGCGCGGGCCTGGTGCACGTCCCGGTGAACTACGCCCTGACCGGTCACGAGCTGGCCTACCTGCTGGCCCAGTCCGGCAGCCGGGTGGTACTGGTAGACCCCGAGCTGCGCGCTGGGGTGCTGGGGGTCCTCGCCGACACCGCCGTCGAGCAGGTACTGACCCTGCACGGCGAAGCCGACGCCGCGCTGCAGCATTGGCGGAGCGGGCCGGTGCCCGAGGTCGCCACCGTCGTCGCCGACGCCGACCTCGTTCAGCTGCTCTACACCTCGGGTACCACGTCGAAGCCCAAGGGCGCCATGATGACTCACCGCGCCCTGGTGCACGAGTACGTCTCCGCCGTGCTCGCCCTGGGATGCTCACCCGAGGATGACCCGCTGCACTGCATGCCGCTGTACCACTCGGCCGGGATGCACGTGTTCCTGATGCCCTACCTCGCCGTCGGGGCGACCAACCACCTGATGACTCGCCCGGACGTCGGCGAGGTGCTGCGCCGGGTGGAGGCTGACCGCCGCGGCGCCCTCTTCCTGGCTCCGACGGTGTGGGTGCCTCTGGCTAACCACCCGGACCTGGGCACCCGCGATCTGTCGTCGTTGCGCAAGGCCTTCTACGGCGCGTCCATCATGCCGGGACCTGTGCTTGCCCGGTTGCGCGAGCGGCTACCCACGCTGGGGTTCTACAACTGCTTCGGCCAGTCCGAGATCGGGCCGCTGGCCAGCGTGCTCTCCCCAGTTGAGCACGCCGACCGGCCGCAATCCTGCGGTCGCCCAGTGCTCTTGGTGCAAGCCCGGGTGGTCGATGACACCGGGGCCGATGTAGCGCCGGACACCGCCGGTGAGCTGCTCTACCGCTCCCCGCAGCTGTGCACCGGCTACTGGGACGACCCGCACGCGAGCAAGGAGGCGTTCCGGGACGGGTGGTTTCACTCCGGTGATCTGGTCCGCCAGGACGCTGCGGGATTCATCACCGTGGTCGACCGGATCAAGGATGTGATCAACACCGGCGGGGTGCTGGTGGCCTCCCGGGAGGTGGAGGACGCGCTCTACACCCACCCCGCGGTGGCCGAGGTCGCCGTGATCGCTTTGCCCCACGAACGGTGGATCGAGGCTGTGACCGCCGTGGTGGTGCTGCGCGAGGGGGCTAGTGCCAACGAGGCGGAGCTGATCGAGCATGCTCGGACGTCGCTGGCGCCGTTCAAGGTGCCCAAGGCGGTGCATCTGGTGGCCGAGCTACCCCGTAACCAGAGCGGCAAGTTGCTCAAGCGGGTGCTGCGCGACGAGCTGAGCGTCGGCCCACCGGGCTAGCGGAGCCCGAGCCGGGCGCACCACGCACGAGGACCCCGGACCGGCATGGTCCGGGGTCCTCGAGCACGAGCAGCCTGGTTACCAAGCGTGCAGTGGGCGCCGTGTGCGTGGCCTCGGCGTCCTCCGGGCGTCATTACACCCGGTGCGCAGGCCCACGGCGTCAGTCTGGCCAGGCGCGCTCGGCGTGGGTACCCGGTTGCTCGTGCTGGGCTTCTCGAAGGGGAGCCTGGACCTTCTCTTCCGGTCCGGACTTGGCCTTTCGGGATGCCGTCCTCCTGTTCTACCCCGTGATCGTCGTCACAGCAAGAGCCTTTGTGTGGGGATCGTTCAGCGGTTGCGTCGACGGCGAGCCAGCCCGTACCAGGTGGCGAAGGCTGCGGCAGCGCCCAGTCCTAGCGCAGCGGTCGCTACCGCCGAGCTCGATGCCGTGGGGATCCGCGCCCGCAGCGACACCGGGTCGGAGAAGGTCAGCACCGGCCAGCCGCGCAGGACTGCTTCCTTGCGCAGCGCACGATCGGGGTTCACCGCTGTCGGATGGCCCACCTCGGCGAGCATGGGCAGATCGGTGACCGAATCGGAGTATGCGTAGCACAGGCTGAGGTCGTAACCGCGGACGGCTGCCAGCCGCCGCAGTTCTGCGGCCTTGGCCTCGCCGTAGCAATAGAACTCCACGTCACCGGTGTACAGGCCGTCCACCTCGACCATCCGAGTACCGACGCTGAGGTCAGCGCCGAGCATCGCCGCGATCGGGGCGACCATCTCCTCGCCGGACGCCGACACCACCACCACCTCGTGGCCCTGAGCGGAGTGTTCAGCGATGAGCGCGGCGGCCTCCGCGTACACCAGCGGGTCGACTACGTCGTGCAGGGTCTCCTCCACCAGGGCACGCACCTGACGCACCTCCCAACCGGTGCACAGCGCGGTGAGATGAGCGCGCATGCGTTCCATCTGGTCGGAATCGGCCCCTGCCAGCAGGAACATGAAGTGGGCGTAACTGCTCTTGAGCACCGCGCGCCGATTAATCAGCCCCTGGTGAAAGAACGGCTTGCTGAACGCCATCGTCGAGGACCGGGCGATGATGGTCTTGTCCAAGTCGAAGAACGCGGCAACCGGGGTGTCGGCTGGCGCAGTTGTCAGGGACACCCGGCGAGCATAGGTGCGCGGCCCGCGCCAGCCCCGGTGAGACCGGGAGTGCCCAACTGACGATCATGTCGGGGTAGAGTCGGCGGCTGTTCGGGCTTGTTCCGAACGAGTTCAGCCCGACCCCCCGGGGCTGAACTCGACGACCCCCACCCCTCCCCCGTGGCGGGGGTCGTCCCATCACCGGAAGTGAGTGCCTTAGAGCTCGCGCGGATAGGTCCTTCAGGGGTCCGGCTGAGTGGGATCGTCCTTGGCCTGTTGGAGTGCCAAGGCCTCCAGTTCGGTGGTGAGTTCGCGGAGCCGTCGGGAGTTGTCCAGCAG
>JAABUP010003078.1_pt1 | contig 30278 bp, 30 predicted proteins | sample 5559201 | NCBI WGS metagenome assembly JAABUP01 (sample SAMN10711887, study PRJNA513373) | rock metagenome | isolation source: Antarctica rocks | place: Antarctica | reverse complement strand
AATGAGACTGACGCTCAATTGATAATTTCTAAATACAAGAAGAATACTATGAAGAGAAAAAGAAGAGCTTTGTACAGAAGCAAAAAGATAATGTGCTTTAGTCTTAGGGTCTTAGTAAGCAACTAGATCATAAGACCTTAGTATGGGTTCAACTCATGACAGTCAGCTAGATATTGATGCAGTAGCTGACATGAGTGTGACAGCTGGCTTAAGCATATCAGCTGTGCAATCAGTGTCTTAATATGTCAGCTAGATATCAGTGTATCAGCTGAGCATGAGTGTAGTGAAAATGTATAAACATATCAGTTAAAGATGAGATTTACAGTGGTCTGAAGGTATCTGCACATCAAATGTTGACACTTTTCATAAACAGTCTATGTTGTTATTGTCACACATCATGGCCTTGTCCTCAGACATCAGATTGTGCATTAACTGCAGCTTTGTTCAATTCATGAGATAGAAGAAAGTAACAGCATGTATGAGTCAACATCTGTATTCTTGAGCAGTTTAAGTCAGTGTTGATTTCATTAATGATGATGCCTTAATGTGCATTGACTGCAGCTTGTTAAAGTGATGCTGCATTTTTCTTAATGCTCAAGCATTTTTCTTTTCAATTTGACATTGACACTTCTTTCTTGTCAGCTTTTCTTATTTCTGTTATCTCTTCTGACTTGACACTATACTTGAAATTCTATCATTCAGATGACAATGTGTTCATTATCTCTGTTATCTTTTTCTCAGTGCTGCACTATTTGTATTGTCTGTGACATTAATCACTCTGTTACACAAACATGCTTCAATTGATTTAGTAGTCTGCTCTCAGAAAGAACAGCATAGTAGGGTTTGCATAGCTCTTAAGCTGTGTGCAGAAGAAGAGTAAGATTGCAGCACAGACAGTAAAACAGAGTGTAATATGTTTGAATGTATAATGTAGTAATCACACCTTAAGTTGAAGAAGAAGAAGCAGTCAAAAAGTAATTGATCTCAGTATATAGTATGAGCTGACATACACAAAAGGTTCTGAAGACACATAAAAGTTAAGTGCATGATGTGCTGACAAAGATGCACTGCATGAACAAGGTTCTGTGAATTTAGTGAGTATACATGCATCAGGGATTGTGCTGAATGAACATGTTTGAGTTGATATGGCTGCAGTGCTTCTGCTTTGTGAATTGAAAGAGTCATCACCTTTGTATGTTAACAAACATGTAAGGTATGCATTAGATTACAGTAAAAAAACATCACCTCACTGAATAACCAAGGGCAATTCTTTACAGTAGGGCTGTGTCTAAATATAAAATTGAAAAGCACATCTTAAATCAGCTTCAACACCATTCGAAAGAGAAGATCCTTTTGACTGCACACAAAGTATCCGCGGTTCGCGTCATCTCATAAGGAAGCAGAAAGCACAAAGAGACCGTGAGTATCAGAAAGCAGAGAACCACGTGGTGAAGGAGGCTTTTCAAGTCCTTCGGCACGACAGGTGAATATGCATGGGCTGTTTCTTCAGAATATTGAGCCGTCTCTTTGAGGACTTCTGGGCAGTGGGCATGTGATAATTCTCAGCCTTCTTCAGACATACATATATAATAAGTATATGACGGGGCCAACAAGATACAAGATCATTGTTAGGACCGCGGCGGCAATGCGCATCTTTTGCTAGCCAGAGACAAGGAGAAGAGCAACAGCAGCAAGACAGGGAGAAGAGTGACGGCAGTGAAGCAGAGAGAAAAGCAACAGGCAGGAGGCAGAAAGAATGACAACAGCAGTAAGGTAGAAAGAATTACCTTAGTATGACGCGACTATCTAGATCGCGTGGCAACGGCGTCTTAGCACCCTACTACCGAGCCGTGTCCATAGAAACTCCTGCTGTGACCCTATAAAGACCCTACCGTATCTATCCACATGGCTTAAGGCTTAAGGCGCAAGTCAAGCCCCTAGTTTAGCGCTGAGTAGTGATTATGTAGAGTACATGCTTGAGACTAACGTACCGGTATAGAATTGATATTAGGACAGGCCTGCGATCAGAAGGGGATGCTTATCGTGATAACGTGAAGTCATCTCAAGTTACAGGTACGGATATCGACGACGCAGAAGCCAGAACATTGTGACTAGCCTGGCCTTGATGTAGACAGCTCGACGGTAGTTCATTACATGTACTTTCAAGCTGCAATGGTAAGGCATCATGCACGTTGCTTCGCCTGTGCATCGCTGACAGGCCCACATTAAACACATGTGCCTACTGTGCCAAATTTAGATACGGAATTAAGATCGGTAGGTCCGGTTTGATGTGCATATCTTCGTTTCATTTGTTCAGCTATGTCGACCTCGCAAGGTCCTCGTAAGCTACAGACAGGCCTAAAGCCATCTCCCTCATCTCCCTTAGCCATCAATAACCGTTCTGCCGTGTTCAATCTCCATGGCGTGCCATGAGAGCCAATCTGTAAAAGGAGCAAAGAAGAAGACAGCCACCATATCCAGATACAGATATTAAGAAGCCACAATGTGCTATCCAGATGGTGAAGGTCGCGACCTAAGGAAGGAGTGCCGTGTGTGAATCGAAAAGGTGTATTAGGAATACGTATTGTAAAGACAGGAAGCATTTTGCAAATCAAGGTCATAAATTCCAAGCAGCAGCATCCATAGGACCTGTGCTAAGGAGTAGTCGTGAATTGGGCATAAAGCAAACTCGATGCCAGAGAATATCGAAAGTAGAAGGCAACAAGAGATTGTTGGCCATATCATCCTAGCGGGCACCCTTTAGGATCTACCTCAAGGTGCCGAGGAACGCTGTTCCTCTTTGCTCACGATCCTTAAGCAAATGACATGTGCGTCCAGGCAATCTAAAAGAGAGAGCTCTTGCGCTTTTCGGCACTTGTAAGCACCAACATCGGAGTCGTCCGTCTTTCGTTCGTGGCTTTGATCTCATCAACCCTCACCTCCACAAGCTTTCCACCAACAACGGCACCCTCATCGCTGCTGACACTGGTGGCAGAGAATTGGCTGTCAACAGAGCCTCTCTCGCGTGAACGCTCTTTCAAGTCCCTCCGTTCAGAACCAATGGCACCGTTGGCCGCAGCACGCAAGCTACCAATACTCGGCTTGCCAGACAAACTACCGCTCCCGATGCTGTCGGAGTCGTTATCGGAGGAGATGGAGAAGGTGATCTCGCCCTCGCTCAGAGGAGTCACGCTACCGGTGCTGGGAGCACTGCTAGTAGAGACGTTTCCCCGAGATGCACCACGTCGCTCCATCCCAGCGCGGACCAGATTGTGTACAGCTCGGCGACGCTGACGTGTGGCGAAGTTTTTGCTTCCTTCATGTTTGCTGGTAGGCTTGGCGACGAGCTCATCAAGCGACGGTGGTCCACGAGGCTGACGAATAGGATGCTCGCCAGCACGAGCTTGACCTGGCCCGAAGGATCCAGTGAGCGGAGTCTGAGGGTAACCAGCAGACTTGGGGACACCGGTCTTCGGTCCATCGTTCGCGTGTCCAGTGTTGGTGTCGATGGCAGAAGCGAAAGACGATGCCTTTTTGTGGCCCCGACGAAAGGCGTTGGCCGACGGGGGTGGAAGGGGGTTGACGTCCTGGGGTGGTGACGCAGTCGGTTTTGGAGGTGATCCACTGCGACGGGTGCTCATCGGTGCTGGAACAGAATCTGGAGGAGGAGAGACCTGAGCTCGAAAGGTTGGCGTTGGTGGAGGCGGCGAGTGGCTCAGTTCCTGCGTCGTAATTGGAGAAGATACAGAATACTGAGGCTGCTGAGCGTTCTGATCCATGAAATACCCATGCTGTCCGGTCATGGGATTGTAGACCGAGTAAAGACCCGGCTGATTTGGGACTGCCTGGATAACAGGCTGAAGCCCGTTTTGCAGCTGCTGGTTGTAAAGACCGAGGTTCGGCGTAACGGGTGGTTGAGCGTATTGTTGCTGCTGACCATATCCTACACCATTATGCGAACCCAACCCCTGGAATTGCTGAGCAGCCGCGGTGACATTGATAAGCTGCTGCTGCAGACGCTGCTGTTCCTGTGCAAGGTAGAGGTTCTTAGCCAAAAGCTCGGCATATAGGCTAGGGTCCATGTGCTCCTCGCCTTGAGCGCCGCCAACTTGGATTGCCGGCGGAGCAAGTACCTGCTCGGGAAGTGAGTACATCTGGCGGTTACCGTTCATGCTGTAACGGTTCTGGCTATGGCCTGGAAAGCTAGTACCAGTGGCGGTTTGAGGCACGCCGCGGCTAGCGGAACTGTTTGCCTGCTCGCCATATTGGCTGCTCCCGAGTCCAAAGCGCTGTGGAGGTTGTGAGAGAGGAGCAGACGATGGAAAGCCTGGTGACTTTGGAGCAGTCCTTAGGCCAGCAAGGAGATGTGAGCGACTAGTTCTGGGTGTCGGGGTTGCGTTCGCTTGCTGAGTCTCATCGATGGTCGAGATTCTGGGTGCAGGTGGGACGCTGAGGCGCTTGATATGGGACCCTTTTCCACGTGAAGCAAATCCAGATCCTGGTACACCAAGAGCGCTGTTGAAGGGATTGTAGTTGTATGTCATCTGAGCAAGACCGCCAGCGTCCATACTCATGGTGATCGAATATGATGATGGTGGTATTATATGTGCAGGAAGTACGAGGTAATGACGAAGCTGGATCGCTCGCTACTGCTAACAGCAACAAGCTAAGATTGAAAATCCGAGTCGAGGGAGCGTTAGGTGTTGCGCAGAACTCTTGAGTTCTTGGACTGAAACTCGGCGTGGAGTGGTCGTGATGAACACAGGTTGCAGAGTCGAAGGCTAGAGTAGGACGGTGTGAAGGTATTGAACTTGGACACGATTAGAGATTATTAGAGGACCTCCGAGATCAAACGAAGTGCAACGCTCAAGAGTTGGTTCGACTGTAGCACGAATGGTGTCCCAAGCCAAATGTCGGAAGCTCTATCTCGTCCGCGTCAGAATCCAGTGAGGTGGATGCAGGTGGAGGATTTTTGGTAAGAATCACCTTGTGAGGACACGCTATTGACTGGACTGAAATTTGGCGACACGCGAATATTAGGCCGAAGGTGAATTACAAGAATTGGCAATTGTCGGTTGAAAGATGGACGAGAAATTGAAGATTCGAAAGGTGCGCGGAGCGTTGACAGAGCTCTTGTGTTGCACTGCAAACCACAAGGGGTGATCGAACGGAGGTTGGCGAACAAGAATCGCATGCAGCAAGGGGGCGTAATCTCGAGTGATAAAGCGCCCGCAAATAGGTTGGACAAGGTGTTGGGACGAAGAAGCACTCCTTCTAAAGATGCAAAGAGGACAATGGCGACAGGAAAGGAAGGCGAGATGGACGACAAAGAAGGTATGTAGGAGGAGTTGTATGAGAGAAATGACCGAGTTTGGATGTGCAGCGAAGTTGAAGTGGGAGGAAAGAGAGCTTACCTCAATCAATCAATAATACCATGTAATGATAGGTAATAATGGCCAATATTTCCGATGTGGATTGATCGTGGCTTGGCAGTTCTGTTCTTTGATTGGTTCATTCGCAGCATTGGTTCGGCTAAATCAATAGGGGGCAACAATAATACTTGTAAGTGTAGGTTCTGCACCTGAATCGTATTTTACTTCACCAATAACGACGCACCTCTCTGTTGGCTTGGATAGGAGTTCCAACTCTGATTTGGTAGAAGTCATCACAACGATGCCCCGCGAGTTCCTAACTGTACAGAGTACGTAAAGAACAAGCGGTGAGTCTCACCACTCTGCGCTGGACCACTAGAAGAAGCAGATGATGGTAGTCAGGATTGGCGGGAAGATCCTTTGAGCTCTTATTCGTAGAGCACATCAATCTCTAGCACAGTCGCGATGGCGGCTAGGCACGCTTATCAATAATACCGCGACTCAGATCCATAGCTGGCAGTGGGGTAGAGTGTGTATAATTTATAATAGATTACCTTACCGTATGATCGCTCCGTACCCTACCACAACAACGCAAATCCCCTAAACCCTACCTTAAGGTAAGGTAGGTAATCCTTCCACCGAAAAAGAACGTGGGCGCCCATGAGCCAGTCACAGAGGAATGCTAGTCTAAGGCACGCGCTTAGAAAGTCGATGCTGATTCAGCCGTTTCCATATGCTATGCAACACCGCAAAGATCAATCAATCTGAAGATGGCACAAATCCTTTGCGCTTTTCGTTGCTGCTGCTAAACTACTACCGAAAGAATTCGTTTCAGAAGTAAGACACAGGCGCGACTGAGCATACCTTACCTGATCGAGCGTTTCGAAACATCGGTGCCGGAGACCCCTGGCTGGGATGTTTCATACGCCCAGGGGCAGTCACACTCAGCCGTGAAAAGCCCTCATACATGTACTTTAGAGAGGAGGTAAGCGCATGAGGTCTATGATCCAGGTCATAGATGATTGCCGATGTCAACAGATGAGCGCGATTACCGATGGTTATGTATAGATGACCCAGTAACGTTTATGTCGGCGAGGTCTATGACGGTGAAATCCAATAGATTATTACATGCTTGTGGATGCCTAGGTCATGGGTCTACATCCACATGGTGTTGACGTGCTCTGTGTTTATGGACATCGCCAGATACAGGAGCGGCAGACGTTCATGACCTAGAACTATCAGCGTGTTCTGGAAGAGAGTTGTAATGGCTGGTGTGGTCATTATGGGCCGTCTTCCGATTAAGGTGGGGTTGAGTGTGATATATTCTAGCAAGATTGTGAGATGTACTACATCGACCTCAGAGTCATTCAAGGGTAGGATATCGAAAGGACTACGATCACAGTGTATGGAGGATATGTTGAAGGTGGATCTGAAGACGAGCCATCCATGGCCGTCAATTGCATTAGCTACTGGTCAGCTGATGTGTTCTAGCGTTCACATATTCGGGTATCTTCCAGACGCCTCGCTGAAAGATCATGATCGTAACATCGTGAAGTCGTGTCCAGTCACCCCTTACTCGGCGCCACCCGGAACGTCCTTCAAAATCTCCCAACCATACTCGTCCTCGAACTTCTCCGGCTCCATGCCCATGGCGTTGCGGTAGGCGCGAACTTCATTCTGCAAACCAGCCACGACACGAATAGGTACGTCCTCCTCGTCACAACGGAGACGGTATGCCTTGCGGATCCTCCCGACGGCATCGATGAACTTTGCTTCCCATTGCAATCCTTCCATACGGGAGGCAAAATGAGCATCACGCTCGATCTGCAACAGGCCATTGTAATGCTTCTTGACTTTAAGAATCTCCGTCTCGCGAGTGTAGGCGTAGTTACGGATCAATTCGGTGATGTGGCCAAGCCCTGCCTCCAACTCTTTGATGAGCTTGAAGTCCTCGCGACGTTCGTAGAGGAGTTCGTCGTTGGAAGAGTTGGCATTGGAGAGCTGACGCTGAAGATCTGCAACGCGGGCGGCTGTTGACCAGGCGAGATTTGTTAGCAAATTTCTGTAAGCTATATATATGAAGGTTGGACGTGGGGAGGAGATCTCGCACCCATGATCTCGTTATTGGCTTGCTGCAAGGTGGGATTGGCTCCGGAGGCGGCAGCACGAGTCTAAAGAGACGATTGTCAGTAAAAGTTCTGGAAGGAGCATGGCAGAGTCCAACGTAAGCCGAGCTCAAGTGTTGAGGCTCCGACAGATGCTTGTCCATATGAGCAGTGCTAAGCTTCAGCTTGGGCACCAACTTCGAGGCTCTTGAGCTGTCGTCAAGAGCTAACAGGTGAGAGGTTTGAGTGATCTTGGAGTAGATATGACTTACCGCAAGCTCTTCCGCGCTGGCGATGATGGCTTGAGTCTTCTCGCGATTCTCCTTCAAAAGCTGGCTCAAGTCTTCCACCTGGTTGTAGAGAACGTTGAGGTCCATTTGATGTCCCGCATTCATGGGCAAACCGACATTCATGCCATTCATACCGTTCATGCCACCTCCATTGGCCTGCTGGTTGACCTGATGTTGCGCGATCGGGGAGGGAGCTTGACGCGGCAACGCAGCAAGATTGCTGGAGCTGGATGAGTTGTCGAGGAAGGCAGGAAACATGTTGGAGTTACCCAGCGACATGTCTTCGAACTTGGCTAAAGCTTTATCGAGCGCATCGACGTTGAGAGGTCTTGGAGTGCTGAACGAAGTGCTGCGACGACGATTTGGCTTTGGAGTATTGGCGCCGGAAGAATCCTCGGCCGAACGTGCTGCCGATTGGTCAGAATTTGCAAGACTTCTAGGGCTAGGAGGACGCCAGTCAGGATGGCCCCAGGGCACATGTGGACCTGACATCACTTCAATGTCATGTTTGGTGTCGTTGGTCGCCATGATGTTGATTGTGGGAAGTTGACGATTTTGAAGTGTTCATGTTTGGTGTCGTTTTTCTTAGTATACGCACCGCCGAGCCAAGCTCCCATTGGCCGCTGACTCTTGGAAGGCGATCATACATGTAAACAGCGACTTCAAACACGAAAAGCTCTACAAAACAGATCGAATAGAGTACGCATAGAGGACGATACTAGGTATATGTCTCTGAAAGAGTCTTTCATTCAGTCCAGTTCCAGGACTCTCGTAGATCCCAAATATTTCCACCAAAACTCCGAGAACAGCCAAACAAACACCCAAAAAGACTGTCATTGCATCCCCAACACACCCGCCAGCTTCTCTTCTGTGCTTCTCTCCGATTCCTCCTCCCGTTCCTCGTTCATAGTTCCACCTTCCTTAAGCCCCTGCATCCCATTCGAAACCCTTGCAATCAAGATCCTCATCTTATCCAGCTCCTTCCCAAGCTCCCCATCCTTGGTCACCAAGTTCGGCTGTATGTCGGCCTGCGGATGCTTAAATGGCTCGAGCAATCGCTGCAGTTGCCTGTACTGAGCAAGCTTGTGCTTCTGCGTTTGCCGCTGGGCGTTCAAGGCAACAAGGCGAGCTTGAAGTTGCTGATACCTGTACATTTTATGGCATTAGACCTTGAATGAAACACGCGCAGTCGATGGGCTGAACCTCTTCGATTCCCCAAACCTCTCCAGCCCACTTTCATCTTCTCCGCCGTCGTCTGGCCACTCTTCTGGCAGATTGGCAATATTCCTGTATTCCACCACTATATTAGCCTTAAATGTCTCCAAGCAACCTGTGTACAATGTCCTCCTATCTCGCCAATTTCGGGAAGCCAAGGCCATCAGCACCTACCCCGCCGTGCTTAGATCCACACCCTTCTCCAAGACATCCTCTCCATGAACCCTCGCCTCTCGATCCGGGGCGGCAGAAGCCCAATATAGCGCATCGATCTGCTCTGCAACATGTCGGAGTGCTTGTGAGGAGTACACTGCGCGATTGTGATGGCGAGCTATGGTATTGACTATGCGGCCGCGCCAACGAACGTTTAGTCAGTCCTCCACGGAAACCCTCGAGAGAAGAGGAATACATACGCTTATACAGTACCTCCTGAACCACCTTCTCCTTTAGCTCGCCCTGCTCAGGTACAGGCGCACGGTCCCGCCAATTGCGTGAGGGTTGCAAAGGTTGGCTTAGGAGGCGGACCTGAGTTCGCAGAAATGATTCCTTGAGGCTTATCACTGTATACGTGGCGGCCATTTTGGCAGAGTGATGAGCGATCACATGTTGTGTGGGTTGTGATGGACTCCGCGAGTTGATCTAATGATTGCTAGGAAGTAACACAGGTTCTGTCGCGAGAACCGCGTCGGATGCCAACATCGACCACAATATTTGACGCCTGATTTGCCTTCATTTACCCCGTCATGGTAAAACATGAGTCAAATGGGTATCGCGTGTCACAGTAACGCTACCCTACCTTACCTTAATCTGTTGGATCAATCAACGAGCAGACGGTCTAAGCTTCTCATTCAAAGTGGGGTTATCATGTTGATCGCAGGGCTAGGCGTCTTCAAGAAATACAAGTTTGTATTTCTACCGAGCCAAGACTGCGCCCAGTGCGGAGACTGAAGGCCGTTTTGGATATCTTACTTAAGAGGGAAAGCAATTCCACAGGTCTTGATATTGGTATTAATATGGTGAACAACACAGAGATCTTACCCCTTTCCTGCTCGACCTAGGATTATCGACTATCCACTTGCACACAATGTTCATCATCTACGGCAACCTCAACTTCGTCCCAGGCAAGTACGACGACGTGAGTGCCGATCAAGTCCACTCCGACCATCAACCGCAGCCAGCTTGCTAATACGATCTATATCCGTTCCCAGTGGATAGCCGCGTACAAGGATCTCGAGGCATATGTCATCGACAATGAGAAGAAAACCACCCTGAGCTATTACTTCGGCGTGCCGGAGGAGACGTCGAACGACATGTCATCCTCGACGCAAATGCTGGCCTTCGAAGCCTACAACGTGCGGGCCGATCTGTACGAAACGCATTTCCACTCGCAGCCCATGGACGTGTTCCTGAAGAAGATCCCGGCGACCATGACGACCGGACTGGATCTCACGCATTACGAAGACGTGGCCGGGTATCTCGATAAGGCGGACATGAAGGAGTGTGGCATCTTCCACGACACGCGCATCACGGCCGCGGCCGGCGAAAGGGACGAGGTCGTAGCCCGTCTGAAGAAACTGGCCAAGTGGGTGGAGGAGAATGAGAAGGACACTTTTACTTACCTGGTGCTTAAGAGCCTCGACAATGACGATCAGGTTCGAGTTTTTGAGCGGTATGCGAGTAAGAAGGCACTCGAGGCGCATCAGAGTGGCAAAGAACTTCTCAACCTTTTGGTGGACTCGAAGGAGATTATCAAGAGTACGGAGGGGAGAGGCTACATTCCGAATGGACATGGTTGGCTGCACCGATAACGGAGATTGTTCCGTTTCGCTTGTGTACAAGTACTCTACCTATGTACCTTAGCTCGAAGCTAATCAAGCCATTCTCGCTTATTGAGTTGAGATGTGGAGAAGGCGGACTTCGATCACCGAGCCCTTGGTGTAGACATCAGCCGGGCAAACCAATGGTGTGCTCTTATCACTTAAGGGGAAAGACTCAAGACTTGCATACATCGTAGGGAAAGTATGGTGGCTAAGACAGACGTCTGTAACAATTCATGCAAATCACCAGGAACTACATCACTCCCTACGCTAAAAGAAACATCTTAAAATTAGATAAGCTTAAGAGTGAGAAAATAAGTACATTCAAGGGTGTCAATGGTATTTGTTCCGATTGGCAAGCTCCGTGTTCTCCAAGTACACCTCGATCTTATTATTCATCTTCGAATCCACGTCTTTGCAACAAGCGCATGCTATGATGCCGATGATGCCAAAGGCGAGCGAAGTGAACGCGACCATCCTGTGGCACATGGATTAGCATTGTACTTGTTGGATTGCAGGTATCAGAGCTTACTGGATTCCGTGCACATAGGCGCCCTGGTAAGCTTTGCCCACAGCTGCAACGATAGCGGGGCTATAGCTCGCGGCAAGCGCTGGTGTTCCCACAACACCCAAAAGCTTGGTCACAGCGGAAGGCGAGAGACCAGCTGCTATGGCGGCAGGAGGGACGAGCCGAACAGTGTACTTCGCGACCGTGTTGCTGAGGACCGTGGTGTAAACCGCGGCGCCAACTTTGTGACGTCGTTAGCCGGCCCGCTGCGATATATGTCAAGTAGGATAGATATGACTTACTCGAACCGGCAGCAAAGCGGGAAACTCCAGCGATTCCTCCGCTTAAACCAAGATCCTTATGGTCCACGCCCATCTGAGAAACCGCGATGGAAAGGTAGATAGCCCAACCGTACCCTGTTTGGGAGAGAAACACAAAGGCAACCATTAGGCCTTTGTTGTCAGGCGTACCGAGTGCCAACAGGGTACCGAACAGGACCATGACGAAGACCGAGCCAGTCAGCTGCCACTGCCAGTGTCTTATCTTACTGCCGAAGTATGCGAGCAACACGGCACCGAAACTGATGGCCAGTCCCTGGACTATAGACAAAATGACAGCGTATCTCCAATCGGTGCCCCCGTTGGTGTAGAAGACATAGATCATGGTAGGCCAGATGATACTACTGGAGTAGTAGAACATGTTCACCACAGCGAGAGCAATGCAAGGTGCTGTAAGGTCCCGTCCGTGAGAAGACTTGAAGACGTACGTCGGGGTAAGCGGATGCTTCAGGTTGCCGTAGGTTTCCCACAGTGCAAACAGGACCAGGAAGAAGAATCCGATGCAAAGAGGAGCTATGACGTGGGCGTCGTGGGATGGAAATACGGTGGTCCAGACAATACCCATGAGTACGGGAAGAGCGCCCGCCGTAAACAGTAACCCCCCTGATCATGAGACGTTAGCCAGAGCCCGAGTCGTTCAGTTAGTAATTTGAAATGTCTTACCGAGATAATCAAGTTCCCGGATGATCTGCCTGAATGGGATGTTGTAGGGATGTGCTGGCGGGTAGTAGAGGAAGAACAATCCAAGGAAGGAGAGGAATTGCGCGATTGCAGCAGCATAGAAGTTCCAGCGCCAAGTGCCAGTCTGCCATCCAAACCTTGCTGTGATAGGGGCGACAATGACGGAAATGAAGGTCGCAGTGTCCGCAAGCACGACCCCAATATGTCTCCATTTGTTGGGGAGCAATTCCGATAACGCAAAAGCTGCCATTTGGCAGTTGCCACCACCGAAACCCGCAAGCGCTGGAATAGTCAGTCGACCCTAAGACCAAGCAAGACGGCAGTTTTACCCATGCCTGCTATGACAGCGTTCGCGCTCTTGGATGTTGCCACCACGAGATGGCCGACAGTGCAGATAAGATTGCCCCCGACGAGGAACCAGCGACGACCCAAAAGGTCCGTATTCGCACCGCTGGGTGAGATTAACGCGAGCTCGAGGCAAATGTGAATTGTAGACGAACCAAAGCATAAAGCAGACCGTGATAGCGAGTGTCCAGGCCGGGATGAACCAGATGTACTTGGTAGAAGTACCAAAACTTGTGGCGATTTCGCTCTGGATCGTAGCCATAATTGGAATGGGCCAGAAAGAGAGACCGTATCCCATAGAGAGAATCTGGGTTGGGGTCAGAATCAATACTCCAAAACAGAACGGCAACAAGAAAGAAAAGGGAAAAAGGAGAGGTGTACAAAGACGACAATCCACGTTTTGGGTGTCACAACTGGCTCCAACTCCTCGTCCATACATTTGAACCGAATTCGACGTCCTCCTTGGTAGCCATGTTGCCCGCCTGTGCTGTATTGTGTGCAGCCGTCATGGTTTAGTTTGGTCCAATCTGCGTCTCGTCATGCAGGAACGTGGACCATTATCTATACCAGCAGACATATTGGCAGAGCTCGGGCATTGATGACCGCCGGCGGGGGCGATCTCCATCCCTGCTTCCACTTTGGCATTCAATGGTCGCTCACAGAGAGGCTTTTAAAACTTTTAGAAGCCATACAACAGTCTACCGTCCGGCTTAACTTGGCACAGGGAGGTCTGGACAGCGGACTAGGATTGAATTGGGGTAAGAAGGAGAAGAAAGCGAAGTAAGCGTGTGACTAGCATGAGACCCCACATCGGGGCGCCTCAGCTAGAAGTTTACCTAAGTTGGTTAGAAGCATTATTAGCTTACTACCTCGAGTTCAGACTGTGCGTTTTGAGGCTTGTTGAGGTTATCAGTACATGTAAGGTACCTATTTGGATGGTGATATATGCTTACTTGTAACGTACCCGATAGGCATGTGCGCCGTATATGCATGTGCGCCGCCCCACCAAGTACTACCACGAAAGAAAGCAAACATTTCAACCACCACGAATCCTATTATAATGAAATAACTATCAAACGTTGCTTTGGTGTTCTGGGCATGTATGAGCGTTATGCGTAAGCGGCGAACATACGCTACATTTTGGTGAAGCGCGCTGCCGTACGCCGCTCGCTGCCTCTTCAACTGTCGCTGTACTATTATTATTGTTCATTTCTATCAAACTTTGAGCTTTGCCGCCACTTAAAACGCCTTCTCTTGCAATATACGATTGCTTTTGTGCTCACTTTCATTTTTGACGTTGATTTTCGATGAAAAGCTTCTTGTTTTGACTTGCGAGCAAGACAGCGTTGTGCATCATCATATGACAACTTTTTATGAGTTGATTGAGCGCTTGTTCAATTGATGACGGAGAACTTTGTGTACAATGCTGAAGATATTGCTTAATAAGCTTTGTTTGATGCTTTAATTCAATGATATCATGAGGTGTTTCAGCCATTCAGGTCAGTTGAGTTTGTAAGTGTAGTTGCGATGAAGACATATGATATTGAATGTGTAGAAGCAATAGAACACAATTCAGTTTGTATGACATGAGCCCCATAGCTGCAAAATCACTTCATACATTATTTTGATGTAGTGCTTTAGTGCAGACTTTCTGATAGATAGGTAAAAACTTCTGTTTATCAATCTGATTGACATTAAGGCTCATCAGTGTTTCAATGCACTTTTCATATGATCATTTTAGAACTGAAAAGCAATCAACATTGAGTGACTGTAGAAGATGAGATGAATGCAATGACATACAAAGCACAATAATTGATTGATTTAAACAGTATTAATTAAATTCAGATGTAATGTAACTACTATGGCTGTTGTTACAGCCAGACCATAATCAGCTAGTGTGTTCTAGAAAATACACAAGGAAAGTGTATAACCTGAACATAAGCTCACACAGCTCTATATGCTCATGACAAGCTCAGCAAGATGATAGACCTTTTGTAGATCTATCAGCTCTATTGTTCTATAGCAAGCAAAGTGAGCATGACAATTCTATGGTATATAGTAGACCCATTTCCCCTATGGAAATGGGTTGTGTTCAACTCAATACAAGTTATCAACTACTGATTTACTCTACTCTGCACACTAAGACTCTTACATCAACAAGCACAAATCTTTAGCTCTAATATCTGAGGCATCTCAGATCAGAACATAACACTTTGAACATTCTTACAATATAAAAATGACAATCAGTGTGCAGAAGTCAGCTTTGACAAGTTAAGTCAACCTTCAAGGCCTTCAGCAAATGATCAATGTACTCAAGGTATTAACACTCAATGCATTCACAGATGAGAGAGGGAAGCTGTGAGCCTTCTTGATCAAGCTCAAGTTGTATATCAAATTCAACCAGGCAAAGTTCAGGTTTGAGATGAACAAAGGCCTGTTTACTGTATTGTACCTCAAGAATGCAGCATTTGATTGAGTTAACCTCAAACTGCATGAGTTCTTTGACAAGACATCAAAGAAACAAATGAACAATAAGAAATTCATATTTGACAACTATAAGAAGTTCAAGAATGAGCTTTAAAGAGCCTTCAAGATAGTTGACGAAAAATAAGCAGCAGAAAGACAACTTCATATTCTAAAGATGAATAAGTCAGCAGTCAAGTATGCAGCAGAGTTTCAGTGAATTGCAGCCCTAATGAATTGAGATGATGACACTTTAGTATCACAATACTATTGAGGACTCAATGAGACTATCAAAGATGAGATAGTCAGAATGAATCAACCTGAGAAGCTTCAGAATATGATCAATACCTTCATCAACATTGACAGTCATCAATGAGAACAACAGATGAAGTGTACAGAGCACTACACATCAAAGATGTGAGAAAGACATTATACTCTCAGAAGAGGTGACCCTATAAATCTTGACGCAATTAAGAAGCACTGTGAACAGCAGTCATGAGTGAAGCAAGAACGGCGCATGAGCAAGCTCTATAAGTCTCAACTTTGATGAGCAGAGACTCATGAATGTTATAACTGTGAAAAGCTCAAACACCTTGCAAGAACCTGCAAGAAACCTTAACAAGAGAGAAAAGAAGTTGCAGCAATGAATACACACATAGTGCATGACGCTCTGAGCTGAACAGTCTGCTATGACAACATGTGCTGAACACATATGAGCAGCAAAGATGAAGTCAAATAATACTCACAGAAACTCAAGAAGAAACAAAACAGTTACAACACAACAGGTCAACTGAAGAAATTAGTTATTTTAAAGAAAGCTAAAATCAAAGAAATCAATACTCACAGAACTCAGATAGAAGAAGACTACAGTGATAGCACCTGAATGGCTCTGAATTCAGATGCAAACTCAGAAGATGTCAACAACTGAGAAGTTGACATGAAACTCAAAACAAAATATGAGCACCCTGAGAATCAGCACTGAGAGACACGTCAACAACTGCTAAAAAGACAGCAGAAAGAGCTCAAGAAAAGAGTCAATGACCTTAAGAAGTAACAAGAAGAAACAAAAGAAGCAGAAGCATGCTTAAAACTTGACAAGTTGATGAAAGATGTATGAACAGCAACTGACTCAATACTGAAACAACTTGTGTGAAAAACTAAGAGCCACAAAATCAAGATCCGTTTACCCACAGGGTACTCAACATTAAATGATGGTTGTTGAACCTTTTCAGAAGGCTACATGCCACCTGAGTTTCTGAATAGAGTGAAAGCACTTCAGAACCAGATTCAGTGAGAATATAATCAGTATGAACCGCACCTACACCCAGAACAGTATATTGAGAAAGGTAGCAAGAAATACATACAACTGATCATGCAAGAAGTAGAACCTAGATGATTTCAGAATCTTTGAAGAAGAGCAAGCAACACAGTACAGTCAAAAAACTGCAAGCTTTCTCAAAGAGACTAGAGAACAAGAAGCTTTTAATGTCTCAGAAGAACAGCAAAGATCATAAGATATGAGTTGACATTCAGGTTGAACAGAATAGAGTTCTTCAAGCAATGGTAGACTTGAGAGCAATCAACAACTATATTTTGCAACAAGCAATAAGAATGCTAGAATTAACACTGCAGTAGACACTGAAGTCTATGCAGATGTATATGGTCAACAGAGAATTTGAATGAATAACAGACCAGATTCACATTGAAGTCACAATACTAGAAGATTCACAAGAGTTGATGTTTGATGTTCTCAATTCAATCAAGTATGACATCATACTAGAGATGCTCTGATTACGCAAAAAGAACTCAAGAATTGATTGAATCAGCAAAGAGTTATACACCATGATAGATGTGTATAAGATCCCTGAACAATCAGAAATGAGCTTATCAGAGCATAAGTCATGAGATCACAAAATATTGCTATTGAATGACAAGCAGTCAAAGTGAATGCCACTGTACTCAATGAGCAAGGATCAACTCAAGAAAGTCAGAACTTACCTTGACAAGAATCTCAAAAGAGGATTCATCAGACCATCAAAGTCATTGACAGAATACCTGATTCTGTTTGTATCAAAGAAGAATGACACAAAATGACTATGTGTCAACTACAGACAACTCAATGAGATAACTAAACAAGACAGTTATTCCTTACTGTTGATTGAAGAGTTGCAAGACCAGTTAAACAGAGTCAAGTGATTCACAAGTCTGAACTTGAAAGAAGCCTATTACTGAGTACAAATGAAGAAAGGCAAAGAATGAAAAACAGTGTTCTGAACAAGATACAGACACTACAAATACACTGTTATGCTGTTTGAGCTCAAGAACACCCTCACTACCTTTCAAAGGTTAATCAATGACACATTGAGAGAATACCTTGATGATTTTGTGATTACATACCTCAATGACATTCTGATATACTCAGATGACCTTGAGATGCACTGCAGCCATGTGCACAAGGTATTGAGAAAGCTTAATGAAAGAACTTTGTATGTGAAGAAGTCAAAAAGCAAGTTTGAAGCAAAGAAAATCAAATTCCTTAACTATGTTATTCAATCTGAGCAAATTGAGAAGAACTCAAAAAAGACAGATGCAGTCAGAAACTGACCTTCATCAAAATGAGTCAAGAAAGTACAAGCCTTTCTAGAGTTAATGAACTATTATCAAAAGTTTGTACCTAATTATGCAAAAATTGCAGAACCCCTCATGCAACTAATGCGCAAGAACAAAGAATGACATTGAGATAAGAAACAGAAGAATGCATTTCACACACTAAAGAAAAGCCTTAACAGAATGGCACACCTGAGGATACTCAATTCAACATGCAAAAAGGTACTGAAAACCAATGCATCAGATTTCACAGTAGGCGCATGCTTGTATCAGATTGAGGATGAGCAACAGAGATTCATAGCCTATCAGTTTAAAAAACTATCAGAACTGAAGAAAAGATATGAGGTTCATGACAAGAAACTTCTTGTGATAGTGAAAGCACTGCAAGATTGAAGACCTTACCTTGCAGATACTAAGAAACCTATTCAGATCTATACAGATCATAAGAATTTGAGGAACTTTGCAACAACAAAACAGTTGAATTAACAACAGGTTTGCTGAGTCAAACAGTTAGTCAATTATGAATTTCAGATTCATTACAAGAAGAGTAATGAGAATGGTGAAGCAGACACTTTAAGTAAACAGTCTGATCATGAGGGAGTGAAAAAGATTCATGCCGAAATTTTGAGTGAAGACAACAAAGAAATTCTCACAAAAGGCTTAACAGCAACATACAAGATGAAGCAAACTTTCTTGACAGATGAAGAACTAATATGAGTATGTCATGACAACAGAGTCAATGAACACCTTGAAGTCAAAAGAACTGAGAATCTCATATAAAGAAAACACAATATCAGTGACCTTAAGGATCAAATCACTGAATACATTGTCAGATGCAATTCATGTCACAGAAACAAGATTCAAAGAGATAAAAGATATGACAAAGTAACGCAACTAAACGTATTAAATGCGTCATGAGAGTCAGTTACTATGAACTTCATAACAAAGTTGCTGACATCAAAGAATCTGGCATGAGAAGTGAAGTTCAACAGTATATTGACTATAGTTGATAGATTGATCAAGTACATCATGTTCATTTCATTTAAGAAAACTGCAACAGCATCAGTATTGACATACATCATACTGCAAGAATTGATTAGCAATCACAGACTATCAAAAGAATTTATCACTAACAGAGATAAGCTGTTCATGAGCAAGTTTTGGGAAACGCTCACAGCAGAACTCAGGATAAAACATAAGATGTTAACAGCATATCACTCACAGACAGATGAGCAGAGTGAACAAATGAATCAGACAGTTGAAATGTACTTGAGACACTATGTCAATAAGAACCAGAACAACTGAGTATAACTGTTGTCAACAACACAGTTTGTGTACAATAACACACAAAATGAAACCACAGAAGAAACACCATTTCAAGCAAATTATGAATATAACTCAAAGGTATGACAAGAACTGCAAGCACACAAATCACAAAGCCAGAAAGCAATACTAAACATTGCAGAGATCAAGAAGTTGCACAAAGACCTGACAAACAGAATTCAGCAACAGAAGAGATGAACAACAAAGGTAAAACCTTTTGAGGTTAAAGAGAGAGTTTATCTAAGAACAGACAACATTCATGTAAAAAGAAGAAGCAAGAAGTTGAACAACAAGAGCATAAAACTGTTCAAAGTTAAGAGAAACATCAAGGAGTTAAGCTATAAGCTAGACTTACTCAAGAAAATGTGAATACACTCAGTATTTCATGTGTTTATGCTTCAATGTTGCAATCAGTCTATATCACTTCAAACTGTCAAAACATCTGTTGAACTCAATGAGGAGTATCAAGTTGAGAACATTCTAGAAAAATGAATGATTAGTGGGAAAACCCACTATCTCATCAAGTGAAAAGAATACAATACCTCTGAAAAACACGTGAGAACTCAAAGAGAACCTACTCAACTGTGCAAGAACATTACAGCAGTTTGAGAGAGGGCCTCAAGGTCAATAAAGAAGCTAGAACTCATTGACTTCAGTAAGGAATTGAGATTAAAAGAATCAGAGAAGTTTTCCTTGTTCTCAGTTTCATTGTTATCATTGCTCAGTTCAAAAGCAACACAGTGAACTTTGACGATTGCACAAGACTCATTCTGTTTCAGAGTCTTGAAAAGGTGAAGGACCTTTGCATCTAGCTTGAAAAGGTGTTTGGCCTGTTTCACACACTCATTCATAGCCACCTTGAGTTCAGATTTCAGTTAAAGGTGAGCATGATTCAGGGAATCTAACAATATCAACACACACAGATGATCATGACAGGTACACTCAGCACACTTCACATGATCTGTCATGATAATGCAAGAAGAAAGAGCAGCAAAGCAATGATCACAAGCAATGAAAGAAGTGAAGCTGAAAGTTGCAATGGTTTTTGCAAGGTGAAGACAATTGTGCTGCTTATGAGAAGACATGACAGTGAAAAAGCTATCTGTCTTTATACTCTCACTTATATAGACACTAAAGAACTAGCGTCTAGAAGAGAAGGGATTGTGTTACAGTCAGACTGTAATCAGCTAGTGTGTTCTAGAAAATACACAAGAAAAGTGTATAACCTGAACATAAGCTCACACAGCTCTATATGCTCATGATGAGCTCAGCAAGATGATAGACCTTTTGTAGATCTATCAGCTCTATTGCTCTATAGCAAGCAAAGTGAGCATGACAATCCTATGGTATATAGTAGAACCATTTTCCCTATGAAAATGAGTTGTGTTCAACTCAATACAAGTTACCAACTACTGGTTTACTCTACTCTGCACACTGAGACCCTTACATCAACAAGCACAAACCTTTAGCTTTAATATTCAAGGCATCTCAGATCAAAACATAACAGCTGTCTAGAATTAAAAGCCTGTATTGATCAACTGTTTAATTCTTTATATACTTATTGAATACAGTCTTTAATCATATAAGATCTATTTCATTATTTGTTCAACCATTTTGACTTATGCTGATAGATCAATCATATGATAGAAGGCTGTTTTTGTATCAAGTCACTTAATGCATAACAGCTTCAAAAATGATAAGTGATGAAATAGTGAGGTCACACACACAAATCATTTCTATAACTGTAACTCATTTACAATTGCCTGATTGTGTAGTTCTTAATCTACTGACTTGATCACTTTCTGTAATCACCTTTGCAGTAGATATAATGTTCATTTGAAAGTCAGTTTCATCAAAGTTATAGATATTGTCTTCATGAATGTCATACTCTGCAATTGTATCTCTTACATGTCAAAATCATGCTCAAATAAGCTTTGAATCTTCACATTTTGCTTGTTGATAATTGTATTTTTGATTATATTTCAATTTGATCAATTCATGGCAGTTGATAAACCTTTGTACTCAATTTTCACCCACAGTTGGTTGAATGATCAATTGCTGCCGTTGCGCGACTAGAACACGCGCCATTTCGCGTACAGTGACGATTTGTGGTGGCATACCGCATCTATCCATTGATAGGATTCAATCTAGAAGGCATTCTTCCTCTGTAGGTGTTAAAAGGCGTTGTTTTGAGGTAGAGCCTCATTGTGGTAGTATACCGTTGATACGGCGAAGGAGCGTAGTTCGCGGTATGTCGTACGCCTTTGCTGCAGCGGTAGGTGTTCAGAATTCCTTTGCGTAGATAGGCTTGAAGCGCTAGATCAAGTCTACCTTCTCGTTGTAAGAGGATTGATTGTTGTTCAGTTACCATTTTGATTGTTGTAGAGAGAACGCGACGCGGTTTAGTGGGGTGATCACTAGGTGGTGGTGACCACTAAGTGGTGGATCACGTTATGGGGTCTGCCTACCTTACGTAATCCTTGAGATCGGCGATCATCTACGAACTAGGACTATGTTTCCGGCGTTCTTGAACTCCATTCTGTACGAGCACGTCAGCCAAGATTTGACCGCTGTTCTTGAGAAAGAATCATTCAATATGAGTCCCCACTGCTCGTCAGCGCCGTGGAGACGAGTGTAGAATTCGCCGGTTACAGGAACTCTATCATCTTCTTGCGCCGATAACGGTCGTCTGCGAAAGCCTGATCGTGTTTTCTGGAGCTTACTTGAATCGACCTCCGGACACCACCGGTTTGAGAACTGGAAGTTTGTGTAGAGGGTCTTTAGAACCAACTCCTTTGGGCCGACAAGGAGAGTGACAGGTTTGGAGCTACATCATAGGTCAAGGAGTTAGCAAAGGACCATACGGCATCGGCTGGACGGATTAAGAGCTCACGTCTTTCGATAACTTCGGTCACCTGGTCTTGCTCATCCTCGATTACCTATCTTAGGCTCCATGGCTATGCGCTCTTGATTGAACTCGAAGCGCGGCCGAAAGGATCGTTCCGCGACAAACCACTCGGACCTTGGGCTTGGTATTTTGATGGTTAGAGGGAAACTGTGAACTCAATCCGTGATTAACGGATAACGTACTTTCTATCCTATGGGGAGCTTTGCATCAAAGACTTCAAGAGGCAGTGGATTATCATCATTCCTATGTGTAAAGTAGCATAGAAAGTATGTTCGAAGGAAGAAAACGATATTTCAAAAAGGGTATGGTATAAACATTCAAGTACGGTGCACCTTAAAGTTCTGAGCTTATCGTGAATGGTCTGGTGTTGAAGAGTAAGAATCACATGTGCACACATCTCAGGCAGCTGTCAAGCTACAGTAGGGGTTACTTATCCTTCACAAGACGGTGAACCAATCATAGGCGTTATTGAAGTTAGCACATACCATCGAGCGACGGACCACTACTCCTACAATCACAAGATAGGAAGTCTTTGGCACTAGTGTCTAACATTCAAGCAAGAGACTGAGTTCAAGACAGCGGTCAACGGGGTTTTATTTCTTTTTGTTATTTGTGTGGGTCTGCAAAGACAAGTACGGCTAATCAGAGTAGAAAAGATGAGAGTGATCTCTTAAATGAACGCCTCCAGCAGGGGATTTGCACCGCCGAGAGGATGAGCTGAGAACGAAAAGTCTAGCTCTATGCCCGTTTTAATGCCGCCATGCTCTAGAAATATAAGACCATAGTGCAATCCATGGATTGACAGCAAAACGAAGAGAACAATAAGACCTTCAGACGTCTAGAGACAAGAAGCCAATCTCGTGAAACTTCTCATGTAAATGGCGAGCTCATCGAAGAGGGTGATAGTGAAGCGAACCCCATGTAGACAACGATCCGAATGGACTTCTCATGCTTCTCAATCATATGTCGTCTTTGGTATTAACGCCTCTGACGGACTTCCCAATCTTGTCCGAGTCACCATGCGCCTAACACTAGAGTAGGCAATTCTAAGCCCCTCCAAAGCACCTGCTGCTTGCCAGAACTGGCTCCGCAAGAGTTCCAAGTATCTCTTCAAGCACGACTCCTTATCATAGGTCGTAAATCATAATTCGCCCCTTCGCTAACCCAGGGAATCCTTTACCAGCGCGGCTTCCTCTCTAATCCCTAGCCTTCCTGGCCTTCTCGATGTGCTTCTGGCGGTTCCCTGGACGATAAGGCCGCCCTTCGTCATTTGGGTCGTGCATATATATACGCCGCCCCTCGTACCTGAACGATGGCGGCTGACAGTCATCGCACCCACAATCCCTCCACGAATTGGTCTCGAGGAAGCGAAGCATCTTGCGCGGGTAGAAACCCCATTGCTCACAGCGGGCATTCAGACCGTAAACCATGCCTTTGACAGGTTTGTCGACCGTGATCCGAGAAATTGTATCGCCGTGCTTGCTCTCACAAAATTCGAACCCTTTGAAGAGGTTGTCGGATTTGAGAGTGTTCGGAAGCTTATCCTCGGCCTCTGCGTCGGTCTGGTTGGCATGGTTGAGCCAGTCGAGCTTGGCTGCTGCTTCCGTATATTCAGATTGGAGTACTCCTATCCGCTCCTCGGCACATGTCGACCACCCGTACATCAAGGAAGTCCTCTCTTCAACACTGTCTCTAGCCTCGGCCATGGCGTGGAAGAGTGTTGCGCCGTGTGGAGTCATCTGGCGCTCAAGGAGCTCCATGTAACCGGCATACTCGTGAACAAGCGGACTAGATTTGTCGCAGCGGTGGCGGGAACGCCATTCGTCAAAGAACCGCTGGTGGTACTGGACGCAACGAGACAGTAGCTTCTGCATCTTAAAGTTGATGTTGTAGAAATCGCTATTTTCCCTTCGATATACCTTTGCAGGTATATGATCGGCAAGCACAGCGAGCTCCTTTGGACCTTGTGGGAACATCAGGACCTTGCGGTAGCAAAGTTCCTTGAGATCGTCCATCATGAACTTCTCCGCCATGCAGAAAAGCAGAACCTCTTGCTCGAACAGACTATGAGTCGCCTCTGTCGTTAGCCACCGACCAGGCTGATCGTTCATGTGCTTGAAAGCGGCCGATGTATCTGTCTCAACGTCCACGACGACTTCTATAGGCGTTTCGAGGGTATCGCAGTCTTGGCCATTGTATTTGCTGTCGCAGATAATACGCTCCGAAAAGTCCGTGAGATGATGCTTGTGCTGAAATAACGTTCGCTCTTTGTACCTCCAATCACATGGATCCGGTGCAGGAACAATGTGTGGGAAGTAGTCACCCGTGCAGAGAAACTGAATCATCCTGTCGAAAAGGACGGGATCATCTTCGGGCAGAGTCATCTTCCTTTCCACACCCTCACGGAAGACTCCCGCCTTTAAAGCATTCTTGAAAAAGGGTATCTTCTTCAACACATGCTCGTGGATCTCGTATACCTTTCCTTCCGGACCCACACTGAGCGTGATCCTGTTAGAGGAGAAGGCACTATTGAGGTGTTAGTGAACTCTTGTACCGTAATATGATGATATATGATGTCGGGTGTCTTCATACTTATATGGTATCTCGCTATCAATCTGGGCCCCGAAGTGGTTACCTTGCGACACCGCTGGGAGCTGTGGTGAGGTTGGTTCGACTGAATTGCTCGAGCACTCAGCGTCGGATGGATTGCCGTTGTTCATCTTGACCACTAGGTAGTGTTGACTATGCCTTAAATGCTTCGAGGAGGGTAATAACGAGAGATGAAAGCGAAGATCTGTTACTCTAATGCAAAGATGATACACTATTCAATATGTAAACGTGCACGGGTCGAGTACCGGAATAAAGTCAGAAAATCAACCAGTGTATGAGTGATAGGTAAGAGAGGAAGAAATCTGGAGCTGTATAGATTATTAAATACCCAACCGCTCTGAGGTGAATGAAATGAAGTGAATGAAAGGTTGTTGCTTAGCTGTGTTATATATCGTACAGACAGGCGAGCTGTGAAGGAAGTGACGAAACAGTTAGCATTCCCATGTGTTATAGCACACGCAAGCTTCCATTGTCCTGACTAACATACCATTTTATTTATTCTACAATGTTTGACGGAGCTAGTCCTTGGCCTCGCAAATGCTAAGCCGCCTCGATCCAAACAAGCTAATAGTCTCGGTCGAAATTGGAACTCTAAAAAGCTGGATCCTGACCTGATAAGACAATGTTGTCCGTGAGGCATGCGTAGGCCCAAGGCAGCCTGAAATATTGCAACTCTGGCTTAAAGACACTCATCATAGCTCCGAGGAGCTTGGAACCATTTTTAATAGACGACGAGTAGACTTTGTGAACAGATTGCCCGGCTCGAGTGAGCCTCAAGCTGTATATATAAGAAGTAGAAGGGAAGAATAACAGCAGCAGTAATTGGAAGCAAACGAACAAGAATGGAAGAATTTGCAGAAACGAGACTGGCAACAACTTTGTTTGATAATTGGTGTAATACTTTTTAAGCCCGAAGATACTGCAGTGAATCCGCAAAAGATCGACATGGATGAATAAGATCTGTGGAAGATGCGAGCAACTCCATACTCAGTTTGTCCCGAGGAATAGGAGCGCTGCATGAAGAAAGCCCTAGGATACCCATAACGGCGAAGTCACTGCGCTCTATCACTCCCTGACCTGGCACACCGCCAACTTCTTGACCTGCTCGCTCCAGCCAAATAGCAGCGTTACTCTGAGGAATAACATCCGTTTCTCCAGTTCGCTGAGCAAGTCCGCACCACTGCTCACCAGTTCTTCCACTGTTCGACCAAGCAACTGCTCCCATGCTTCGGTGGACCATATCAGCTTGCCGCAGCTGACCCTGCCGGTCTCGTCGTAGAGACTACCGACCTATAATCGTGGGAGTCGTAACATTAGCAGGGAAGGTTGATGACTATGAGAGGGGTAAAGAGAAGGTGTGGTACTAGACGGGGATTTATAGAGAGGGTGACGACAGTGTTGCACTGTTTGCATATAGTGGTGGTAGCGTTGGAAAAGAGCGGGACACCGCAGCTGCAGCAAACGGTCAGTCAGTCTTGACGACATAGAAAAGCATGCCTACCACTCAGTGCACAGCAGCATGTTACGTAGGAATAGGGTCACAAGGTTGAGCTCCATCAAAATCACACTGAGGTAACCCATGACGGTCTCTGCACGCAGGTCAACGCTAGCTTAGATGAGGAGAAAAAAGGTCTAGTACCGCCAGGAGCAGCCCGAGCACTGTTGGATGATAAGCTTTTATCACAAGACATCTGGAGGCAGGACACACTAACAAGTCGTCGATCTCTGCCAGTGTAAAGAGCATTCGGGTCTCCGAAGACTCGAATGCTTCGCCATCGTACACTGTTGCAATCAGCTCACTCCGTTAAGCAAGCTTTCTGGAGTCTCACCACCTTCCGGAAACGGCTCGTTGACGTGGTCTCTCTTTACTAATCTCTGCGCAAATCCCCTCAACCAGTCCGCATCCGCCATGCACGGATCCACGTCCACCTGTGTGCCACGCCTCAAGCTCAACCATACTCGCCCGTTTACTGTCGAGGCTGGACTGAAAATGAGTAAGATTGTGTGGGAAGGCTTCCAAGCGGCTGCCGAGGTAGAGACGCAGCCCCAGAGTGTGAGTGTGGCTTCGGAGGTGTCGTCGAAGACATTGATATCCACTTTCTCGGTAGGGTTACCTTTCTTGGTGGTAACTAGTATTGATACTATTAGCAATGTTCAAGTTTTGAGAATTTGAGAGTAGTGATGGTGCTGCTGCAGATGGAAACCTGCATTTTTTCCTAGCACCAATACTCTTTACGCACACCAGTATCAACCCATCTGCAACATCAGATCCGCCACTCGCAAAGTTCTTCAACGTCATTAAGGCTGCCCATTCATGTCCTTCCTTGTATCCCAATGGTGTCCTGCACAGCACACCCTCCTCGCTTTGTTCTTGGATCATAAAATAGCAGCTTTTATCCCTCTCTGGAAAGACGGAAGTGACGAGCGACGCATTCCGCAAAGTGTAGGAGTTCGAATCTGCGTTGGAAATATGAGGCGTCCAGACAGAGACGAGAAGACCAAGGCGAAGTTTGTAGTCCATGTTGGCGTACCAGAGCTTGACCTGCAGCAGTCGTAAAGATCAGCAAGCATGGAAAGCTCCCAATCTTGGAGAACGAAGATACACCTACCACTAACGCTCCAGTATCATCCTTAACTACGACTTTGAAGCAACCTTTGGCAGCGTTTGGCATCTTGCTAGGCGTCTGCAGATTATAAAAATTTATAACTCGCCCCATGAAGGTTACACGTTGGTATCCTGGAACTAGGGAACCAATATCGACTTCTTCATACTCTTGCTGAGGCACCCATGGACGAAGAGCCGGATGTAGTACAGCCTCAACCTCTTCCGCGGTGAACCCATCGCCAGCTTGCGCAGAGGCACCAACGTTCTTCTTGCGGTCTTGAGAGGCTTCAGGATGGAAGAATGACTGGATGGAGGGGAATTGATGCGCCATGGTTCGACTGCGTTAAGGGTTTGGAGAGCTGAAGATAGGACGCAGAGGAAGGTGACTAAGATTATGGTCGGAGCTAGCGCTGTATGTAGTCACATGATTAGGGCCCCAGAAATATTTCCAAAGGTTGTTAACATCTTCACAGCACGACGTGATTGAGGAGAACTAGATTTGATAAGAGAGACTACTCTTGAATTTGCTAAAGGATGGATAACGTGATTAGATTGGCCGAATCATATCACTGCAAAAATCAGATACCATGGCAAACCTCATGTCTCTCCGTGGGTTAACCAGTTGGATGAGGTCAAGAATGCGTTCACATATGTTGAAGTATGCGATAGCATCTCGCTTGTCCTGGCAATCAGAAGAGCTTGTGCTCCAAGGTCATGTCCGATTCTGGTTGAAGACCAACGCAGGCGCGGAAGATATTGGTCAAAGCACTGCGCTGCTTGGCTAGAGCATTGATGACTGGGGTGCCCGGAGGCGTCAACGGCGCCTTTGATATTGTCAGCTGATATTCAATATATTGATACACACAAGGTGACCAACCTTGAGCATGTAGCTTAGGATGCTGAGCACGCTGTGGAACCCCTTGTACTCATTGTTAGAAGTGCCATCCCCATCATCGGCCTTCCAGGTGATACGAGTCATCATCTCGGCAATCAAGACCAGATCAATGATCAATGGAGAAGCCAAGAGAGAGTCCTCGCAGACATTGAACAAACTGATAGTTTGATGACCACCCATGAAAATCTCCGCATAGTATTCATCAAGTGCGCGCTTATTGTCACCAACTGCTGGCATGTACTTGATGACAACCGTGTGGTTCGGGTACTCGCCTTCCTTGTACAAGACGCTGTTGGCCTCGACCATGTCATCGACAACGTTAGATTTGGAAATCTCTTTAGAGCGGAATTGTCTCTGCGAGCTTAGGTTCATGCCATCATTATTGCCAAGGTGGTTGTAGCTCGCGATGGATGTAAGTTTGATGCCAGCGTTGATCATGAAATCAACGAGGGCCGATTTCATCTTGGTCTGGCCGGATTTGAAGTCGTCACCGCCGATAAAGGCTCCGTGCTTCTCCGCAAGTTCGATAGCTCCAGGCACGAAAGTGTTCTGTGGGGAACCGTTGACGAAAGGTGCATTCTCAAGAATACAAGCCACCGCGAAGATGGTGGAAGGAGCTACTTCCTCGTGCCCGAGCTGAATAGACTTGAGAAGGTTTTCAGCGGTGTCGTTAACGCCTTTGATGATATCGGCATAGCGCTCGGTGTTGGCAGTCCACTGCACAATGACCTTGTCAAGACCGTTTCTTGCTTTGAAATCACTGCAGGATACTGAATCAGCATAGCACAACACAACCGTGACCACACTCAGTCTTCAGCTTACCGAATGTCCTTTCGTATCTGCTCGACATGAGCCATGGAGGCTTTAGAGCCACCAAGGAGGTTATCGGCACGGTCTTCCTGATTTGCCGCTATGAAGTCTGGGTAGTATACGCTCGGAAGCGGCTTCATTTGAGCCATCTCCTTCTTGACAAGGTTCTTCAGTGAGGGTTCCAAGACCGCAGCTCTATCCATGGAGTCTGCCAGATTCATGCCACTGATGTCCCACCCACCGATGACAAGGTTGTTAGGGTGAACCATAGGCAGGACATCGTGGAAGGGAATATTAATCTCTTTGCCGGTCTTGGCTTCAGTACCGAGCTTGATTGTAGAACCCATGACGACAGAGCCGTAGTAGTTGGCAGCCCGTTGGCCCTCACGAGTGGCCCAGACCAACCCACGGCGGTTTGCAATGAGACCAGCAGTGACAGTTGAACCATTGTTCCCACCCCAGCCTACAAGCATCATACCAACCTTGCCAACTTTACGTTCAACCCTGAAGTCGTAGACTGTTTCTCTAGGTGTAGCCACATACTTACCATCACCAGCCTGACTGACTGAGGTGGTGCGGTAGGTGTATTTACTCTTGATCTCGCCCTCGGTATAGACAACGTTCGGGGAGTTGACAACGAAGAGGTCATTGTGATTGGTAGTAGCAGAAACGTGCTCGGTCTCGTTCGAGAAACCGTCACCGGTCTCAGCATGAGGTGCCATCTTCACCGGGGCAAGCGAAGAAGATGGAAGTGGGTATGTACCTGGAGAGTTAAGTCTATCTGGTGTAGGGCGAATCCGATGCTCCCCCTCGAGCGGAAGAGCGTCGGCTTCCGTTGAACGGGTGATGCGGCCTATGAGCGCAATTGTAAGTCCGTTGAGATACTTCTCATGTTCGAAACTGGAGCACAACAATAACAAGGGGTAATTACATTGCAAAAGGAAATCGGTACATTGGGAACAGCGTCCGCTTTCGCTGAGTAGGAAGGGGCCTTACGAGTTTAGTAGGTTGGAAAACGTCTTGACGGTCCGGGTGATCGCAACTCGAAAGTCCGATCAGGTCACTCTAAGTGGCTTTTCTAGGATATTGACGAAGATCTCTGTAAGCTGTGAATTGAATTTTACAATGCTGTTGACATTGGAACTTGGGATGGTTTCTCGGCTGTTGTACTTTTTCTCTTTGGCTAGGGTGGGAGTGACTTAATCGATAACGTATTAGCCACCTAGTCAAGCCAGCCACCTAAGCGAGCCACCTCAAAACCTCATACAAATCATAAATTTTTAAAAATTCATAACTTTATCACATTACAGTGTATTTACTTAAAAAATTGATATTCTGCTCTAAAAATAAATTGATTAATTAAGAAGAAAAAGATTATATAAGAGT
>JAABUP010003077.1_pt1 | contig 30281 bp, 35 predicted proteins | sample 5559201 | NCBI WGS metagenome assembly JAABUP01 (sample SAMN10711887, study PRJNA513373) | rock metagenome | isolation source: Antarctica rocks | place: Antarctica | reverse complement strand
GGGGATGTTCACAGAAGTACAAGACATGCATAGTCGTATGTGTCAGTGTTCTTTCCATGCCCTTTCTGAAACGCACTGTGAGGGCAGAAAGGTAAGGGCAGGAAGCGATTCCTGCACAACATATTACATGAATGACTAAGTCAACACGACTAGGTCCCATTTTGGAACCATAGTTCATGGACTCATCACTAAAGGCGATGTAGATCCTCTCCTCGTCTTCCTCATGCAGCTTACTGTGCCAGGGCTATGCCAGCCCAGCAAGTCTGATGTAGAGAGAGAAGCAATAACAGCACATTTTACCAGTGATGAGTGTTGCAGATTGCTCACAGGAGCAGTTCTAGGGTGTCAGCAGGTATGTCAACAGGTCAGCTACTACAGCAACACTCAGACTGTTTCCAAGCAGAGCATACTGCTGCTTGATTGTCACATGAGGCGGGAAAGAGAAACTGCTAGGGAAACTGTGCAAATTGGCCACCTCTCTAGGGGTAAAGTAGCGCAAGTGCAGCTGCTGCAGCCATTGGATCAATGCCTCTTCTTCATTGCCACACTGTCCAACAGGCTCTGGGCAATCACTAGACATGTGGTGTGATTTCAGTGCGCTGTTTCGTGCCCTGTCCAGTGGGAACAACTCAGTGTGATCAGCCGTTCCGTGAGCTGAACAGAAGCCTCTTCTCTGTCATTGCACACTGCTCCTGAGTCGGTGTTGCTTCTTGTCTGGCTGATGTCACCATGCAGGCCTGCTTGCTCTGTGGTTGGAGCACTGCCATCATGCTGGCTTAGCTGCCCATTGGCTTGCCCATGTAGGTGCCTACTAGGCTGCCCATTGGGTTGCCCATCTAGCTGCCTACTAGGCTGCCCATTGGGCTGCCCACTGTTATGCCCATCGACTGCCTTGCTTTGCTGCCCACAGAGGTGCTCGTCCAGGTGGCTGGCAGGGTACTGCAACCCCCCGTCTGACTGTACACCCTGCTCTTCTTCACGACAAGTTTGCTGGGGTGTCTCAGGCTGTGGCATGTTTGGAAGCAGTGAGTGTGCTGGCCTTGCTATCAGCCTGGGTTTGATGAATGGCTGACTTGAGCTTGAGCGCTGTTGGGTGGAGTACTCAAAGCTGATGCTGTCTAGGTTCTTTGTGGCCAGGACAGACCCACAGCCCTGCAAGAAAACATTGCTGTCAGTCCAAAGCAGCAGGACATTGGGTATAGGCCACATGAATGACCTTGATCCTCAGCAGGGTTTAGGGTGTAGCAGTGACATACTAAACACATGTATGCTCTCAAACCAAGCAAGACAGCACAGTATCCAGCTGTGCCAGGATAGAGCCTGATGGCAACAAAGTGTGCCTTCAGCAATGTTACTTTCATAGCTGAGGCGATGACACGATGCACATCATGCATGTGTATACTATCACATGGTTGTGTCAGATGCAAATTGTACAGGAAAGTAGCGCAACCAGCCATGCAGCAGGCGCTTGTGGTCTGTAACTCCATTGCTGTGCATGATTGAGTGCCAGAATGCAGTGTATGTTGCAAATGAGGGACGTGCACCTTGGCAAAGCGGCTGTAGGTCTTAGTGAAGCAGTTTGTGACTGTAGAGTGGGGCGTGACAATGTCCAAGACATGGCCCCACTTGGCAATCACATCAGCTGGCACGTGATCCAAGGGGCCAGAACAGTCGTTTGTAGGCAAGCCTTTGTCTGTTCTGCCAGCCCCCTCATCTTCTTCAGAATCAGCCGTATGGTCTGATGACGCCCCTGCTGCATTGTTGTGTATGAACAAATTCCTGCTCCTTGTGAGGTCCTCTTCTTCCTTGACTGTGTGATTAGGTGGCGCACTAGGGTCTGCATCAGCACGGTGTGGGGGAGCAGAAGAAGAGGAATGTTGTCCACAGCTGGAGGCTTCCTCTTCTTCTTCTGCATGTGTCATATCTGACGAGGCAGCAACAACATCTGCAATGAAAAGTATTTTGGGACTGGGCTTGCCTGATTTGGCTCTGTCACGGTGCAAAGGTCCTGTGCTATGGGCTGTGTCATGGGCTGTGTCACAGACTGCCTGGCCGTGAATTGCATGCCTGTCTTCAAGAAAGTTGTGCACAGGTTGGACTGTCACTGCTGTTGAGGGCATAGTTGTTTTGCCATCAGAGGCAGGCTGCTGCTGCTGCTGCTGCTGCTGGTGCATGAGAAGGGATGGGGGGTGTGTGAAGGGGGAGCCATTGGGGTCAGCCTGCAGCAAAGCTTTGTCAACTTCTATGGTTCTGTGATTGACGGCAGAGCAAATGTGCTATTGGTGCAGTGCTGCCATCAAAAGGAGGGTGGGCTTTTGGAACAAATCTGTCTGAGTTGGGCTGCAGCAATCAGCAAGCTTCGTCAAATTTGGCAGGACTCTGAGTCAAACTGGTAATGCATGAAGTGAGCACATGGTTTGCTGATGAGACAGTCCTGCAAGGACGAGTCTGAGTCACCTTGGCCTAGGCAAAGGTTGGTGCCAACTGCAACACAGGTGGAGGGAAGAAGATGCGTGCCTGAAGAGGGAATGGTGAGCCTCCCTTGTCAGGTGTACGCTGCATCAGTGCAAAGTAGCGGGGCCTGGAGTATGGAATCCGCAGTTGAACTGGGCTGATCAAGAACTCCTACAATTCACACCTTGTATCACTCTGTGCCAGTAAGTATGCCTTCACTGCCAATGGCAGATAGTGAGCCAGCTGACATGTAAAAGCTTTAGGGTTCATACATCTAGGGTTTGCAATGCAGGTTGCAATGCAAAGGCTTGATGATCTGTGTGACTGATTTTGCCAGTTGATCCATGAGAACGGCCGTCAAATGCATGCACACACCATGTGCGAAGCTTGCTCTGCACCTACTATGTCCTGCTGATAACTGAGCATGCAAATGAGGTACTGTGGGCTAAACATGCAGCAGACTCCTTCAAGTGCCCTTGGAAGAAGTCAGGCAAACAGGGCTTACAGATAAGCACAGGTCCAGTCAAGCCTCACGGGAGACACAATGAGCTTCAAGATGATGTGGACAACACCAGCTCATGCAAGTGGTTGCTATGCTAGCTGCGCAAAATCCAGACAATACGTGGGAAGTTCTGAAGCATTGAAGGATTGGGAAGATGCTTGCTTGATGAGTACATGAAAGAATGTCATGTTCACATGAAGCTTGTGAGACATCGGACCTGTGGAGAGACTACATGGTTGATGAGGGAGAAAGAATGCGAGTCATGATGAGTCGTTTGTGCAGCGCTGACCTGGACAGCATACCCTGCTGCTTGCATAACCTCCATCATCCGTGCTCGTGTGCGTGACCCCTCAAAGCCGACCACATTCTCTACCAGCAGGCGCATGGGAGGTGCCTGCAGATGCAAACTGTGAAATTATCAACATTACCGTACAGAAGCAATCTAGAACGGTCAATGGCAATGTGTTTTTTCTGGCGGTTATAAAGTTACTTCAGACAGGAGTTAATGCCACTTGGCTGATGCTGTTGTCATCACGTGTTGTCAGAGATATGATGCAAAGCTCGACAGAGAGCTTTGTTCTGTATCTGTGATGTGCAGCATGCGCAGAGCAGCAGTTGTCAAGCCTGATGCCTGCTTTGTGTAATTGTGCCTGCTGGGAAACAACAGCCTGGCTGCATGAAGCGCAAATGCTGCTTTCTGACAAGACGTTTTGGTCAGTTTCCTGTGATACTGCTCACATGTTTTTCGTGAAATGCTGTGTGCTTTGAGTGTCTTGCTGGCTGCGTTTCCAGGATGCATTGCTTCCAGCAAACTGCCTTTTGTAAGCCGGCAATTGTGCAGAATCAAGATGCTGGGCGCACCATCTGCATTGCCATGAGAGCAATAGACTGTGTTTCCCAGCAATAGACTGTATTCCCGAGCAATAATCTGTATTTCCCTGCAATACACTGTATTTTCGAGCAATAGACTGTCTTTTCAAGCGATAGACTGTGTTTTTGAGCATCAAAATGCGTTTTCTTAGTTACCTGCATCTGTGGGAGCTTAAGCAGTAACGTCATGAAGCTGCCGGCTCGCCAGTCATCAGCATCCTTTTGGAGCCCCCGCCTGGTGTAGGGCTGGCAGGGGGGTGCCAGCAACCACACATCTGCCTTGTAAGCCTCAAGTTGCTTCACAGACAGCTTCTCAATGTTGCCATGTATCACAAAGCTCAATTTCTGTGATAGGAGTGCAATATGGTTGAGGCTTTTGATGATTGCTGGCCAGAGGCGTGACATGTCAGCTTCCAGCCGCTTTGCTGTCAGCTTGTTTGTGTTGTCCTGCAAAACAAGCAGGGAAGGTTGTGAGCATGTAGGACAAGTCCAATGGCAGGTCTTGTATTTGTTACTTTAGCAGGGGGCCGCAATCACCCGCCTTGGAAGTCATCAACTGTACTGTTGCCAATTTCCTTTGTTTTTTCATGATCTCATTACTTTATGCTTGCTACAAGCAATGCAGTGAGAAATATCGGCATGTGGTTCATCAGGCTTGTGGAAATTGGTGTGATTGCAAAAAAGACAAGGATCGTCCATAGCTGCTGTCGTGTAGACTGAAGTAGCCAGTGGGGCGCTTGAAAGGCACAAAGTGTGGGGTAGGCGGGGGGGTTGTGTGGGGGGGGAGCTTTGTGAACATTCAGCTGCTTAACAACTTGCCTTGTGCTAGTTATCTGCACCTTCAGTACACATGCACTGCTGCTGGGTGACAGGTCAAGGAAGAGTTTGACTTGCAGACTGGTGCACAGCACAGCACACAGTATGCAAGAGTGAACATGACACACGTCACCTGATACGGCCTTGTTCCATGATTGTGCTCGTAAACGTCATTGGCGATTGTATTGATCTCGAAGGCACACACGACCTCAGCCTGCGGCAAGCTTTGTGCCAGAGCGTAGTGCATCCCTGTCAAACAACGTGAGTGGTCGCTAAAGCAAGACTGTAGGACTGCACATGCGCGGGGTTAATCCTACCTCCCAGACCACTATAAAACTCCAAACACCGCATTGTCGTGGTCGAGTGTTGAACTCGGAGCTCTCTTTCTGGGACAGCTCAACAGACCAGCAGGAGCAAAACATTCATACCGTTCGCATCAAGACGTCTGCCGTATGGAATAGAGCAGCGGTCTGCCGACAGCAGATGGTGCAGCTCAAACGCCCGGTAGCGCTCCGGAACCAGAGATAGCTAAACAAACAATATGATCCGCAGCAGCTTCCTTGATAGATTGGATCTCACATACACTTTCCCAAGGATACACTAATTTGCAGAGCTTCGGCCGCACCAGCGGCATGCATGTACAGACCAGTGCACAGACTCTCAGTGTGGCTGTGAAGTTGTTCAGCAGCTTGCTAAAGGCAGCACATTTGCAGGTTGCCAAAGTTACAAGCTACACAGAGAGAGCTTTGCATCTGTGCAGTCTGCTTCTGGCAGTCTGAAATACACAGAAGCATCATCTCAGGCCAGAACACGTACAAGGGGCATGCCCAGTACAATCAACAGCACTCTGATATCTGTCTCAACTTCTTGACAAGGCCAGACCATCTGCTACACCATCCAAAACTCTCCATTCTTTTCCCTGGCATGAAAGGCAATCAGGCGCATGGCATGCCCAGAGATGTGTTATGTGGGTTGTAGCCATGAGCCCAACGGACTGATGCCGGCACCATGCCGCATAGCTTTGGGTTGTCTGCTGTTGAGACCACCCCCAAATTGGCACCGCTGACCACACTCAGATCTCCCTCGAAGTCATTGTTATACAGGAAGAGGATGAAGAGGGTGTCAGTAAGGTTGCTGCGCAACAAGGAATCCTTTGAGCAGTGTACAGCAGAGTGGTGACCATGGCAACCGCTGAACGGTACATATGCATATGTGTAGCACCTTGCATTGCTGGGGCTGCCATTTGGCACAAAAACAGACACATTTCATGACTTGTCACATTGCCAATGGAGATATTAACCCACTTTCAGCTGACTCTATGCAGCAGTTACATAAGCAGATTGGAAGGTGTATTATTGTATACAGCATGGCAGCAAATAGGCAGGAAGGAAGGTGTATTATGGTGCACCAGTGTGTACCTGAAGGACTGAGGAATGGTGCCAGTCATCAGATTGTTCTCAAATCTGAGGGAGGTGATGTTTGGCATGATGCTCAGCTCAGGTGGAATGGTCCCAACCAACTGCAGCCAAGATACACAGTCACAAATCACAAAGCACACAGTCAGGCATCATACAGCACACATTCAGACATCACACAGCATCAACAACGTTGCACCTGTCTTCTGAGGGCCTTGTGAGAGTAAGGATGGCTGTGTGCATGCATATAGGAAGTTCTGCATCCATGCAAGGCCACACATGCAGCATGGCAATTTGCACCATGGCCAGATCACACTTGACTCAAGGATTTTGTTTGGTGTCTAATTGCAAAAAGCATAATGACCAGCCGCTGTCAAAGTGCTTGTTGGTCACCATGCTGATCAAGGTCACAGTCACCGTGGCAGTTGCAGCAGTGAAGCATTTACACAAGCAGCAGGTATCATTGCAGCTATCTGAGCTGTTTCTGCAATGATACATACACTGATTGCTGTGCTCGTCAGTCCCAAGCTTCCCAAGATCTTCAGTGCAATTTTGGGAAGTTTATTCTGCATGCATGACACTCAGAGGATATTCTACATCGACAGGCAGGTACCTGATTGGACTCGAGCTCCAGCTCCACCAGGCTACCAATGGTTGACAAGAAAGCCGGCACGGTGCCAGTCAACTGCAGCAAGCCACAAGGAGCTATAAGCAATTGAGCACGGCACTCTACAGATGTCAGGATCTGAGACAAACGCCGTAGAGACATGCCAAGCCTGTTGGGCACACTGCTTGCAAGGTATTTGTGTACTGAAAAAGGATAATTTGTATACTATAGATAGTATGAAACTTCCCATTTTTCACACATGACCATGACTGGTGATGTGAGAAGGGAAGGATGCATGCACACTCTTGCAGCAGCTGACTGGAAAAGCACTCAACCCAAGTTGTATGTATCACTGAGTGTTGCAAAGTTATTTCAGGTGCAACAACAAGAAATGGGTGTACGACAGGCAGAAGGCCTAGCAAGCAACTCAAGTTCAAATTTCAATGTTGCAACGCTGCATGCACACTGTGCACAGACATGACCTAAGCCTGGCATGTTGGTATGCACATGTAGAATAGCACACCATCAATTATGACAGAGTAGCATGCAGCCAGCATCTTCACAGGCAACCAAATCAGAAACTCTACCAAAGTAGAAGGTTCAACTCTGACCTGGTTGTATGACAGATCAATTTCATTGATAACAGGGAAACATGTAGTGAGGAACTCAGGGATGGTGCCAGTCATGCTCCCTCCATCCAAGTCCAGTTCTCTGAGCTGTGGAAAGATGCAGGTCTGCTGTGGCACCGGCCCCTCAATGTGCAGGTCTGTCACATGCAGGTTTGTCAGAATTCCATTGCCTGGCAGGGTGGCGTCATCTGCAGACCCACAATGCTTTTTACATCACCAGTCAGGGTGCCTAGCTTTTGCAGCTCTTTGTTGCTGCACACAAGCGCTGCCATTCACGACAAGCAAACACAACATGCAACTTAGCACCTGAGCTTCGGGGTAAGCTATGGGCATCACAAGTTCTATGCCTGTGTATGTCAACTGTCAGCGCAAATGGATGCACTTGCATATCATGACACAGAGAGTCAAGGTGATGGTCTGCTATTGGATTGCTACCAAAGACTTTGTCACTGTGCTGCAAAGTTGATCAGCAATACCTTCTGGTCAGGTGTCACTGAGCGGAGGTGCTGGGCGATGAGATCCTGTAACACTGGCACCTGAGTGCTTTGTTCATGCTGCATAGCAGACAGCATGGTTGCTTCTGCAGACCCATTCAGATGTAAGCTGGGCTGCATGCATGGTGGGTGATTCAGCTCATGCATTGCATTGCAACCAAACAACAGCTGAAACAGGCTTGCCAGGATGGCTTGGGTGGTACAGGTGCACTGTGATATTTGGGTAATTGCTGTAACGACAAATGGAGCTGTACCTTCAGTTGTCCCTCCTCGACAGCCAAAATGCTCAAAATTCCCATACCTGCAGGAAAACCAATGAGCTGAGCAGCCTAGATCGGTCTGTTTGTAGGGCAACAAACCAGGGCCTGTGTTCTGTCGTCCCGGCACTCACCACACGTTCACGCCGCAAGGATCGCAGCTGCCATTGCTGAGGGCAGCATGGGTTGGGCACTGCCAGGACTTCAGCGCATTGGCCCAGTTTGGCCCAACTTGAACCATCTCGTCATGGAACTTGAGGGCATCGGCAACTGTAACGACAAGGGTCCGTTAAGTGAACTCGTTTCAAGCAAGCCCAACATGTGCTCGCAGCAAGCTAAAAGACCTTACGTTGATCGGGGGTCGTATAGCCCGCCACTCCACAGCCATGGCAACACAAGATCAAAATTGTTGCGACGCAGACTGGTGCAAGGGAGATGTCAAGTTTGGATGTCATCTCGGAGGCACTGACCTATAGGATCAAGCGAGATGTGAACAAATGTCAGCTGGTGCGTGCATAGGTGTTCTCAGGAGAATGGGTACCCTTGCTTCGGCAGGTCCCAGGATAGGTCACAAGGTTTCATGACAGCTGTGAGCAATTTCATACCGGTAGTCAATGTTTTCTGCCCTGTACTGCAAAATCTACAGCAGTCTCAGAGGGCCTTGCTCAGTGTGCGCAACTCTGCACAGGGCATCCTGACAACATTGATGACCATCATCCCCACACATCTCCCATATGGGACATGCATGTGGCCACACAGCTGGCAGAAAGGTGCATGAAGATCGAGAACATCATGAACCATGAGCTCACGTTTGGGGTGCAGATTGCCTTGGAGCTAGTGCTGCATTCTTGCTGAGTTACCATTGAAACGGCTACGTCGACATTGACTTGCACAATTGTGTCACTTGAAATTGCAACTTGTGAAGGTAGACCGAATTCCATACGTATGACTTAATTCCACAGGTCTATGCAAGGGCTGGCTCAGTACGACTGCTCACGGTTGGAGGTCTTGCCCTTCAAGACGCAAGATGTAAAAATGCTTCAGGGAATGACTGCCACAGCTTTGTCTGCCAGATTCTGCGCTAATTTGCGCATCACCGCACAGACTTCCAAATTCGGCAAAAAACGATCGACGTTTGACCGGTCTTTGAGAACTTGACGAAGAATGACGATACAAGCGTGCAGCTTTGCGTTCACCAAGCTAGTCGCTGATGCAGCACGGGCATTTCTGTGAACAGTCGCCAAGATGCCTGTGAGCGCGGCCAATTTTTCGGCAGCAAGCTCAAGTCACTGCAGTTCACACGCTCAAGCGTTGCCGAAACGTTGCCAACCGCTGCAGCAGCGCGCATACCACAGAAGTTCATGCAACACTCACACAAAGCCATCTGGCAATAGAAACAGGCAAATCAAGGTGTCCTGTGCTGCTGGACAGCGATGGGATACAGGTTGCAAGCTTGTCGGTTGTGGTAGCTCCGTGCCGGAAGCTGTTCTGTCCAACAAAGACCTAGAGCAACTTGTAGAGACCGATGATGACTGGATTGCCAGCAGGACTGGCATACGAAGACGACACATCTTAGGCAAACACGAAACCCTGAGTGATCATGCAGCCAAAGCATCACAGCAAGCACTGGACATGGCAGGCATCCATGCAGAAGACGTGGACCTGATCATCCTGGCAACATCAAAGTCCAGATGATCTGTTTGGAAGCGCATGCAGAGTATGTCCCCTGCTCTGCTCCTGTCCTTCTTGTTATGCTGGTCAGAGCAGCCCTTGTCATCACTGATGCATATGCTGCAGGTGCAATCAATTCTAGGTGCCAAAAACGCCACAGCATTTGACCTCACTGCAGCTTGCAGCGGCTTTGTGATTGGGCTGATATCTGCGGCATCCTACATAAGAACTGGCTTGTACCGCAACATCATAGTAATTGGTGCAGATGCGCTATCCAGATACACAGATTGGCGTGATAGATGTGAGCTTCTCTACCACCCCAACCTCCCTCATAGTATGCCAATGTTTGTTTTTGGCACAATTGCAGATGTTGTGCTGCAATGCATGGCTGACAGTTATGCTTGCATTGCAGCGACGTGTATACTCTTTGGTGATGGGACTGGAGCTATGGTCTTGACAGCACAGCAGGGGCAATGCAGCTTACTAGGCATAGATGCACATAGCGATGGAGGCGGTCAAAAGCATCTAAATGTGAGTCTCCTTGTTTCCGTACCTGATTGTCAGAATCAATGCAGGCTGCTGCAACTTTATGGCAGGTCATCAGTCTCAACTCAGCACCTGTTTCCTGTCCGCTGATGGTTTTGATACTCGTGATTGGTGCTTTTTGTCATCCTGTTTTGCTTTGCGGCTTCTTTCCCACAACAAACAGACACTTTAGCAAGCCAGCAACTACTTTCTGCCACAGACCTGACACTTTGTCACTAAGAAAGGAAGTTATCATTGCCTGCTGGGACTGGATTGCAGTCACTGCATCAGCTATGGCACTATGTGTATTGCTCATGCAGTGCTACTTCAGTCAAGAAGGGCTGAAGCCTCTCAACAGCACAGGAGCTTCAGCTGAGGGCTCCTTCACAAACATTGCCATGAGTGGGCAAGATGTCTTCAGATTTGCAGTCCGAGCTGTTCCTTCGGTAAGGCATTTATCACATTTGTGTCACATGAGTGTTTGCGTGTCCTTTGCACACTGGCAGAACACAGCAGAACTGCTGTTGCATGACACAAGCAACAAAAGCTGTGTACTCCTGCGCTGTGATCATGCTGGGTCTGCTAAGCAATGGCACATGTCAACCTCTGATTGTTGTTGTAGCACGCTCTTACTTGCTTTTATACAGCCTGGCTCATTACTTTGACTTGCACCGTTAGAACATGAAATCACACATCAACACAGACTGGCCAGTCAGGCTTAAGACAGCTAAAACATCTTCACAATGTAGAAAGATTTCCACTGTTTCCACTTTAGGGATGACGTTTCTGAATTAAATTTGACGTTTCGGGGTTGAAATGAGCTGTTGGTTCACGCAGACACTGCAAGCAGCCATGAAGGATGCTGGAGTCACCACAGAGCAGCTAGACTGGCTGGTGCTGCATCAAGCCAACCAGCGCATCCTGGATGCAGCAGCACAGCGCTTGAGCATCCCCTCGGATCGCGTCGTGTCAAATCTGGAAGAGTACGGCAACACATCAGCTGCTTCCATTCCCCTGGCATTCGATGAAGCTGTGCGAGGCGGCAAAATCAAGAGCGGTGACACGGTGAGCGTCTTCAGATGTTATGCATTGATACTTACGCACCAGGAACAGACACATCTGTGACAAGGGCATGCACAAGGTGTGCAAAACAAGTTATAGCTGGTGTGGCCGACGGCTGCGCATGCTGCTTGCCTGATGGATGTAGCTCTTATGGCCAAGCACTGTGACAGATGTCGGCCTGGTGGCCATACTATTTGCCTGCATGCATGCACATGTTCTAGGCCACCTCTTGCTGGCTCTATGGTGCTATCTATGGTGCTGCACGGCCATCTTGTTGATGCTACATTGAGTCATGCCTTGAAAGACACTGTTCGCGCTTTTGTCACAAGCAAAAGGTACATCTTTAGCATCCGCTGTCATGTCTGCTGACCTTCAATGTGTTCTGTAGATTGGCATGGCTGGCTTCGGAGCAGGTCTGACATGGGCTGGTGTTGTTGTCACGTGGCAATAGCTTTCATCCCTGGCTCACACATTTCGTCAGTCCAGTAGTATGAGCTAAAACATGTTGATTCATCAGTGCACGGCAGCAAGCATGTGAGAGTGAGTGAGTGGATTTGAGTAGCATGCATATTTTAGTGACAGCATATGGTTTTGCAGACAGTGAGCGTTGAACGTCTTCTTGTTTGTCTTTTTGCTGAAGAGAGTTCTGCGCAACATGAGAGTTATTTGGCCAACTGTTCGAGGGCCCAACACTACTTCACGAGGCATTGCTGACGTTTGTAATGCAATGCGACACTGACTCAGAGCATACAGTACGCTGTGTAATATGATATACGTTGTTTGCTTTCATAGTTCTTGCACGTCGAATACATTCAAACTTGTGTGCACATGTGCATAGAGGATGCTCATTAGATGAGCACTTATACAAAATTTATTGCAAGGTATGATGGATCAGACCACTAATGTACCGTACATTGACTGTAATGAGGTGCTGGACTGCTTTCACACTTATTGTTATTGACTCAAGACCAACTCTTTCAAGATGTCAATCAATGAAACTCAACAAGGCTGATATTCAGCATACAGGATATCAGCCTTGCTTAGTACAGGAGCCCAAAACGTGGAGCATAAGGCTCGTGGCATCAATTGAAAGAAGCACTTATATTAACCAGGCAACTAGCTGGATGCAACTGCCCTGGAAAACAGAAAAGCGTGCACAACTCGCGGTGCATGGCATGCACAGCAACCCAGAGAATGATGCAAAAGATTTGACTTTATGGGCATCTCATTCTGGACACGCCCATACAGCTTTTCAGGCTTGTTACTGCCTCAAAATGGCGAAGTCTGGCCTAGCCAGAGTGGCATTGACGTAGGCTTCACTGCTGCCGTTCAATGAAAAGATGCGCTGGAAGACATCTTCCAGACTGCTTACATCAACGGTCACATCCTGGTCTCGCAAGAAGGAGCCTCTGACCCACTCATCCTTTGAGAGCACTGCACACACACACACAGACAGACTGGTCAGCACGACAGGCCAGGCTTGGCTGTAATAATCAATAACAACCAATTGGCTTTCCAGCTCATGATGAGCTAGATATGTGCGGGGCAAGGCTTGGCTGTGCATACTACAAGCACAAAAAGACAAGAGCACGACGGCTGATGCATGGAGGGAAACTGCACAGACACAAAAGCACACACTGCTGACTGGAGACAAGTGTGTGTTTGTTGCATCTGTGCATTTACCCTCTGTGCAACAGCAGTTGTGTTCACAGTTGCTGTTGTGGTCTCAATCAGGCTCAGGGATAATCACCAGTATTAATGAATGCTTGAAGCTGAGCACACCATGGACGATTGATGCAACAGACAAGGACGACAAACAAGCTACTTGCAGCCCTGGCAACCAGTCCCATAAATTCCAGCCTCTATGCTGCCGCCGCCTAAAGCTGATAAACACGATTGCCAGCAGGCGTGCACCTGTGCTTTCTGTATTCCAACTGCTGTCAAACACAGCCGTGCCACAAGCAGTCACAAGCTGTCACACGCTTGCTAGCTGCAAGCTGCATGCAGCTGCTACAAGCTTGCTGGCTGCGAGCAGCTACAGCTCGTTTTGACTGCCAGTCAAAACGATTTTGACATGACAGTCAAGAGGCCTCACTATCAGGGTCTTCAGGCTCAGCTTTCTGCATTTTAGTGCTTTCTGCATGTTAGTGTTTGCGGCAGTGAAAACAGTTTTGACATGACAGTCAGGAGGGCTCACCATCAGGGTCTCCAAGCTCAACTTGCTGCATTTTAGTGCTTTCTGCATGTTGGTGCTTTTGGCAGTCAAAATAAATTTTGACATGACAGTCAAGAGGGCTTACCATCAGGGTCTCCAAGCTCAGCTTTCTGCACTTTAATGCTTTGTGCATTTTAGTGCTTTCTGCATTTTACTGCTTTCTGCATTTTAGTGTTTTGGGCAGTGAAAAAGAGTTTGACATAATTGTCAAGAGGGCTCACCGTCAGGGTCTCCCAGCTCAGCTTGACTCCTGGAACACAGCATGGGGCTGACTATGGACAGCTTGAAGCCAAACTGGAAGTTCTGTACCCTGGCAGGAACCTGAAAGGAGTCATCATGGAATGGGTCATCAAAGCCACAGGGCACAATCTCCAGGAAGGAGGTGCCCTTGCGCATGAACATGTGGTTGATCAGGCCGGCACCGTGACTGCCCACCTGGAATGCAAGCAAGACAAGAGTCAAGCACAGACAGCACGGCTGTGTGCATCGTGGTACATATCATGGTGAACATAAGATGCGGTTGTGCATAAGTGCTTTCTGGACCATCAGTGTGACTGCCCACCTGTAATGCAAGCAGGACGAGAGTCAAGCACAGACGTCAAGGATGCCGACACCATGATTTGCATGCCCTGGTACACACCATGGGATGAGTCAGATGCAAGGTTTCAGGGTGCTAGACTATGAACAGCTGATAAGACAGTGTTGCACCGCACGTTCTGTCACTAGTCACCAAACATTCTATGCGTCACTATCTGCTGCTGCTGCTAGTTGAATGGTGTACTCCTGTTGCAGCGCATGTTCTGTCTACTGACAGGGCCTCTAGGCCATGGCTGTCAAATCACTTCTCATCATTTTGAGGTTGTGTTTTCTCCAGTATTGACTTTGTGTCAAACATGGGCCCAGTTATGGTGTCTGTCACAAAGTCTGTGCAGGCTGGCTCAAATTTGCCTCTCAGATTGAGCTTGAGTGCCAAAGTGCCGGCCAAAGGCAGACAAGAGTCAGATGTGCCTTGTTCAATGTTTAACGCTTAGACCTTCATGCAGTCAGGTGCTGACCAGGACCTGACAGCAGTCTGCATGTGCATTAGTGCTTACAGTAACCAGTCAATCAGCCAAGTGGCAACTTCGCCAGAAATAGCACTGTTGGCGGCATCACCTAGACATGTGGGGTCTTAGGATAGAACTCACCAGAACATCCACAGTCTGCATCTCAGCTAGAGTCTGCAGGTACCGGTCAGCATGATCCAGATTCAGCGGCACACAACTGACTTCTTTAAAGTGGGAGCCAGCAGGCAGCTGCAGCTTGGTGTCGCACCACTCCAGCAGCTCGTTGTAGTTCTCGATGCGCCGCTTGTGGTGGCGCTCAATGAAGGCCACTTTGAAGGTGCCCTCTGCCTTGCTGATGACTGGCAGGTGCTTCCTGTAGTGCTCCACTATCTGCATGCATGCACAGCAGATATGTGAGGGATATTGGAAATAGCATCAGGGGCGTGGATATAGTATGAAGGGCGTGGAAACAGTATGAGGGGCATGGAAACAGTATTGAGTGGCACATGGAGGAGAAACAGATGTAGCTGATCTCTGAGCCACAGGTCTCACTGAACAGAGTGTGCCTAAAGTAGACTACAAGGCAACAGGATCACTGCAAAGTCAGTTACTCAAAACTGATTTGAGGCAGATTCTGTGTAGTGTAATCTGTCAGCTGCATGAGTAAGTGCTGCAATTGGGAAGAGACGCAAAGGCCACAAGCTTGTCCTGGACCTCACAGCAGAAGATCAAGCATTGCCTTCAGCCACACTGCTGCTATGCACTGAATCTATTCGAAAAGGACAGATAGTGTCTTGTGTGCAACCCTGGACTTGCTATCAAGACTGCCTGTTTCTCAGTGATATGCTGCATGCTTTGAGTCTTCCACCACCATCACCACCGCCACCACCGCCACCACCATCACGATCAAGACCAGCAGCAGCAGCAGCAGCAGCAGCAGCAGCAGCAGCAGCAGCAGCACACCATGAGGCAAGGTTGTTTTGTGCTCAATGTCACCTGCTGCCCAAAGTCGCCAAACTTGAGGAAGTGGTGCCAGGCCTGCTTCATCCAGTCGGGCCGCCGGTTCCACAGGCCGTGTGGCTTACACAGCAGAATGGTGTCGTAGCAGCGCGCCCCTGCACGCTCCCGTGATGACAAGTCCTCCAGAGTCTCAACCTGCATCACAACAGGTATGACCATGATCAGCACGGCAAGACAACAGAGCTTAGCGTTTTTTTATACTTTTGTTTTGTTTATGATCGTGATGTTGCAGGCCCACTTGACAGTCTCAACCTAAATCACAACAGGTAATAGTCGGATAGAAAAGAAAAGCTTGCGTTTTTCAGCGATCATAACCGGAGCCTCTTAAGGTGGCAGCCTGAAGCTCAGGTATTGATTGTAGCCGTGATTGGCCTAATGCACTTGGCATGCCCTGATGGTTGCCGGCATACAATAGCCGAGGCTAAAGCTCTACCCCATGAGGGGCATTGGCTCTTGTGATCACAACAGGTATGAACATGAACATGTTCAAGATGGCAAGACACCAAAGCTTCGCTTTTCCTGTTTGCTATTTCTGTTTGCTTTTTTCCTTCTTAACTTGTGTTTTTGCAGGCCAGCTTGACAGAAGGCATGCATGTCATGAAAGTCTTTGGTTGAATGGACATTGAACACCAGATCTGCTCATGAGGTAGGACCCAGCTTGGAAGTAGAATGAGTGAGCAGTATGCTGACTTTTGCCAATCTTGGACAGTGAATTTGCCCAGTCAGTACAACTGACATGTGCCTAGTCTCAAATACATGAGCTAGGATGCCTGTGGCAGAATTGACTGCAATGATACATGCAAGCTATTGCTATCAAGCTATGAGTGTTGCTTCAGGGGCAAAAGTCTGAGAAGAAAGACCAGGCTGTGCACCTGTATTGACTGTACTATGTTATAATGCTGCAACAGATACACTGACGGTATTTTGTACCTAACAGCCATTCTGCTAGAGGTACACCCCACAAAAACAAGTGCATATAATCATAACCTATATTAATGGATTTCTTAGGATTGGCAACAAATAGATAACAAATATGAACATCTATGTTTGAAAAGGATATCGTTCTGATTTCACATTTCAAAAGCATGCTGAGGGGTGACAGAACATCTTATGGTTTGAGGGTACAAGCTACAAAGACAAAAGCATGTAATAAACACACAACAAAAGCATGCTGAGGGCCGACAGAATACCTTATGGTTTGAGAAGGGCTGCAGCTCCCAGTCAATGTACTCCGGCATTCTGTAGCCGTCCAGCACTGGCGTGAACTTGATGTTGCGGTCCACAATGCCCTCTTGTAACATGGCATGCAGAGGAGCTGCACTAGCCAGTGTGAAATCACCTGCATATCACACATTCTTGGCATCTGTGAAAAGGAAAAGAAAAGAAAAGACTACACCTTCCGGCTTCAATTCAATGAGAAGCCAACTGTTATACCGGGCTGCCCAGGCCTGGCATCTGTGCAGGCAGGAAGTATGGGCCATGCAAGCTTGTGTCAGAACCTGATTTAATAAAACCTCTGCGCTCACATACATGTTGCTTGAGGAGTGTATGGTGTGCAGTTGTATCATGTGTTGCTGTGAGACGGAGGCACAGATGGACAGATGAACCAGAGAGTGGTTCAGAGATCACGGCACAGCCAATTTCTGGCCAATTTCTGAAGATGTAATCAGGAGCTTCTCAGTTGTCAAGAAGCCCGGTTTGTGACCTGAGCAAGCATCTTGGACATTCTAGCAGGCAGACATGTCAAGACAACCACAGTCACAAGATGCACAGCAAGCCTCTTGGACATTCCAGCAGGCAGACATGTTAGGACGTCCAGGGCCGACAGATGCACAGCAAGCTATGAAGGCACATTATTGCATGCATTGCAGCATACATTGCTTTCTTGAAGGCATGTTATTGCATGCATTGCAGCATGCATTGCTTTTCCGACGGCATGTTATTGCATGCATGGGAGCACGCATTGCTTTTCTCAAGGCACATTATTGCATGCATCACAGCATGCATTGGTTTCCCCAAGGCAACTGACCTGCATTGAAGCGCCACCAGATGCACAGCAAGCTACAAAGGTGCAGTATTGCATGCAGTACAGCATGCATCGCCTTTCTCCCTTAGGAAGCATTGCTTTTCTCCCTTAAGAAAAGGGAAAACTGACCTGCATTGAAGGGCCACCAGATGCACAGCAAGCTATAAAGGCACAGTACTGCATGCAGTACAGCATGCATTGCTTTTCTCCCTTAGGAAGCATTGCTTTTCTCCCCTAGGAAAAGGCAAAACTGACCTGCATTGAAGGGCCACCAATGCCACCAGATGAGGGGCATGGAGCACTTGTCAAAGACTGGGTCCAGAATGTCAGGGGGGTCCCTGTGGGTGTTTGTCCTGAACATGGGCTGGCGGAAGGGGGTCTTGGTACCCTGCACCCCACCCCACCTTGGTTCTAATGTCTGCCTGCTGTTGTAATGCACCTCATGCATTATGCAGTAGAGTGCAATCAGGCTGATGTCTGTGCAAGCCTTGCAACTGATGTGCGTAGTGTACATGCCATCTGCGCGGACAGACTGGCGCTCTGTGGATACACTGAGAGAAAGGTACAGTCTGTACAACAGGCTGCTCTCAGCTTTGACTTATGGCCACTGTATGCTGGTTATCATGCTGACCTTGAGATTGTCCATAAAGCCAGGTACATTGTAGAAAGCTCCTCCTGTGTCAAAAAGCTGGGTCCCTGTGAAGTTCTTCCCAGGCTTGACCTTATCCTGGAAGACTATGAATGTACCCTGCAGACCACAGGTCTTGCTGTCCAAATCCAGCTTTGAGATACACATGCATGCAAAGTCACAGCATTGTGAATATGCTGACAGAGTGCGACGGTACAGGGAAGGATCTAACTAGACTAATGGCTAAGGTGCAAGATGCTGGTGGTGCTGCATACTCTGGACACTTGGTGCAACCCAAGCCCATGCAGCAGCAAGCCCAGTCTGCATGCTGAAGGCAAGAACAATGCAAACCTATACTGTTCAATGCTGGCTATGCTGCCCACAAAACCGCTGTGCAGCCTAGATCGGCACAATTCCAGGTCCTTGCAAAAGCACATGCATTGTGCACATGCTTGTACACGTGTGTACAGCACTAGACCAGCGTATTGGTTATTCATGTACGTGCTGCGTGAGCTGTGTTTGGGTGTGGTGCTGACCTGATCGATGCAGACGTTGCGCTCAGCAAGGCATCCGTGCTCCCACAGGGCCCAGTCAACAAAATGTGGCTGCTCACAAGTTTCCTGGTTGGCAACTGCAAATGCAACACAGAGAGCGATGATGCACTTCAACCAGTCTCCAGATAGACAGTAATAACATGCAAACATGTGTTGCATGTGCAAATGGACATTGCTGTCAGATGCCACGTAATGTGCCAAGCAGTCTGCAGTTTTGTATCAACAAGCTTGAACATTTGAGCTTTGCAGTTACGTATGCAAACTGACTACAGTTGTCATTGCAATTTGCATTACTACAGTCAGCTTTGGTGCACCATGCATGCATGCATATGGGGGCCTGATGCATGCGTTTCATGCATGCATGCATAGAATGTTTGCAGACTGTACCTACTGCCGCTCGAGGGCTGCTGCTTGTCTTGGTCTGAGCTGACGCTGCAATGCCTCTTCTGGGAAAGGAGGTGCTTGCAGCATATGTCTGTAGTACACTGGTGACCAGGAACACTGCCACAAAAAACCTTTCATTGGGATGCCAGCTGCCCAGACTTATGCGCATCTTGTCAGGGACTTGTGCAGGCCTGATACTTCTTTTTTGGGTTCGGTCAGATCCGCTGTGTGGTGACGCTGGTCAGCGGAAACGCGAGTGCGCAATGGTGGCTCACAAGGACGCATATTCTGAGCCCGCTAAGAGCGGTATGCGTGTGCTGTGCATCTGTATATTGGCGGGGATACAGCTTCGGCGCGCTGCAGCAGTCGTGCTGCCACTGCTGTTGAAGTATTGCGTGTGGCAACAGAGTTTGCTGCCTATACGCACGAGAGAAATGTAGTCGGACCAGCGCTGAGAGTCGTGGCGCTGCACAGGGAGAGCGGGATAAACGCTCACAGCAAGCTTTACCTTGCGCGCAGGCTAGAGTCGCTGCGCGCAGAAAAACTGTGCAAGAGCGCTGATGGTGGCGCAGCGCACAAGACAAATTGGCACACGACCGTACTCAGCCGGCTGTCCTCTGATGAAACCTAAAGTTATTCGAGATAGACAAACACGCCGAACACGGCAAAGAGACACAGCACCAACTGAACAGCAAAGCTTCGCTATCAACAGCTCAAAACGCAACGCGCGACCGAATACGACGTGATCTTCTGGACCGCTGGTGGCACTCCGAGTCCTTGGTTTTACAGAAGCGGCAAACACGAACAAACCCGTTACGGAAATTCCGAGATGCCACCTGTCGGCATCTAAATCCAGCATCACCATGGGAAGCTATTGTCCTGAGCTGTGCAGTAAGAAACGTGTGTGAAACCCAGTGAAAATAGCAATAGTCTGTAAATGCAGGCGGCACCTCATCTTCTGCAGCAGCAGTCCAAATCCTGACAACGCTGATCAGGATCCATATGGGGAGTACTATAGTACACAGAGCAGTTCAGTGTAGCCTAATGGACTCGGCTTCTGAGTCTGACTCTGTAGGTTTGCTTGCTGCAGAAGTTAGCATGAAGGCATAACCCTCCACATGTGTACACGGCATTGCTCAGAACAACAACAATGCCCCCCAAGGTAGCTCGTTGTGCTAATGCACAGGGCATTTTCGAGGCTTTTGCAGCGTGTGCTATGCCTGTGCTGAATATCATTGCCGAATGACCTTCTTGATGTCTATCTCATCTGGCTCCAGAACCTGCACCAGCAATGCAATGTCAAGAAGTCTGCTTATGCTGCATGCAACTTTGTGTGCATTTGCGGTGGCATGTCATACCTGCATGTGATTAGACAGACATCCATGCATGTGATTAGACAGACATCTTTGCATGTAAGCAGACATCTGTTGAACAGAGCCCACAAGATTTTCAACACAACAAGCAACATGACAAGCAAATCTGGCAGCAGCCTACCCTGTCAATGATGCCATACTTGACAGCCTCATATGGATCAAAGTACTTTGGTCTGCTGATGGTCTTCTCTATCTCCTCTGGCTCATGGTCTGTGTGCTCGCCGAGTAATCTCACCTGAAAGCCGCAACACACAGTCAGGTGAATTTCAAATCAGACACATATGCCTTCAATTGTCAGTCAAATTTGGCATCAGGATGCTTGCACAACGTGTGGAGCATGTACCTCCTGCCACAATTGCAGAATGCAGACCGCAACACGCAACTTGTGCCAAGGAAGCATGTGAAAACATGACAATTACAATGTTCTAAGCTGCATCAGGTCCTGGATGTCTGTGTCGGCAAGTCACGCAAGAGCTTACAATTTCATTCTTGGTCTTGCGGATTTCATTCCTGTAGATGTCAATGTCTGAAGCTTGCATTTGGGTAAACCTCTGCATAGGTTGCCGCAGCATGATGCTGGCAGATGGCAGAGACCCTCTCTGGCCCTGCACCCGTACTACGACATTTCAAAAACAGCTCTTGCAGAATCACTACATGAGCGCTGCATGTGCACAATATTTATGCACTGAACAAGACTTTGGCCACATCATAGCAGCAAAATGTGAGCAATTATTTGCAGCCATTATCATCATCATGCAACAGCTGAGGGTTTGCAGCAGCATCTCCCCAGACTTTGTACACTAGCTACTGTGCAGGATAGAAGGGCTGTTCTCTATGTATACCAAGGGTTACGCTGAAATGCAACAGTGAACAACACACTTGTGAAAATATAAACTGACAGCAGGTTTGACATACCTTTTCGCCTGCAGCTAGTAGCATGGCAGACTCCCCAAACGCTGTGCCAACACATAGAGTCCTGACAGAAGGCTTGATGTACTTCATGGTGTCATATATCGCAAATGCTTCTGACTCATAGCCAAGCTTCTCTCCTCCTTTCTGCAAATGCCATCAGCAGCATAACACCTGAGCTCTTTGTGCAAAACACGAACAAGCTTTTGCCAAATATCAGCCTTCAAATTTGTATGGCAAGAATTCCAATTTACAGCCTGACCACAAAACAGGCGCAGGGGTGCTGCACTCTGAATGCAGTACAACAAGGACTGATCAAAAAACAACTTACAGTGACACCAGCTGAGTTGATGTACATATAGACAGGCCGGCTTGGGTTGTCATACTGTAGATAAAGTAGCTCTGCTAGGATCAGTTCTGTGACTGCAGGAACAAGTGACATGCCCTGCAACACAAGCTTGTTATTGCTGTGCCATTCATTTGTAAGGGAAGCAAATACATCAACTCTTGTTTGCTTGCTGGCTTACCAAATATACAATTCTTTCCTTGAAGAGATATGACGGCAAGTCAGGCGGTGTCTGCTCTGTGGCATCACCTTGCAACTGGGGTATAACCTGCATGACCATTCGAAAATCAAATGCTGTGAAGCCCTTGAGTTTTGCCTAAAGTTATGCCGGAAGGGCAAGCAGGTAAGATGTCAGCTTGATAGCCTGACACTCACAGCTTGCACGTCCAGCCGTTTGGTCGCCCTGCAATTGATCCTTGACCTGCGGCTGTGCTTTGATGCTTGTATCGCGTGCGCTCCGCGGCTGAAACTGCTGTGTGCAGCGCGCAAACAACGAGGACTAGCAGAAGCAAATTTAGCACAGTGCGGTCGAGCTTTAGGTGCTTGACAGAACGCTGGTGCCTGCATGGTTAGCACACAGTACGCCAGAACAACACGCCACGTTTGTGCTGAAAACGATCAGTGCTTCAACGTAGTTTTGGCTGTTATTGATCACCGAGCAGCAAACCAGAGCTGCAGTGCCTCCAGCTCAGGCTCAAAACGCCCTCATAAGTCAAAAGTGGCCACCGCTTGCACCGACGTTTAGAATACAGTTGGCTCGACGTTGTTTGACCAAGTTCCCTTGTCCTTAGAAACCCGCAGGCGCATGTACCCCACTCGATTTGAGCGGCATGGAAGACTATGACAGCAAGTGGCTGTCAGGTCACAGGTGTGGCATAGCACGGCTTCATTTATTCCAGCAAATTCTAGCATAAAGGCAATAACTTAGCTGCGCTGTACCTGCGCATACATACTTGGCAAGCCGCTCAAACGGCACTCACGCCTCAGCAGACATCTGTACATCAAACCAAGACCGACTCGATCTTGCTTGATTGTACTGTGTCCACAATGACGCAAACTTGTGATGCAGGTAGACAGCTGGCTTGTGATCCAACGAACCTTCATATCCTTGCACGTGGGTTGCAACTTCCTCCTGATCCAGCTCTGATGCCAGATACCTGGTCCTCAAATGCACACTGATAGTATGCTGCAATTGATCTTCACATTCATCGCTGCATTCTCCTTGCAAAGCAGACTCCAATCTGCACATACGCAGGTATGTATGGACGCTTGTCTGCTTATCACATATGTGTCTGCTCATGTGCTGCTCACTTGAAGCTGGTACACATCAAGCTCAATGCATGCATATCTTCATGACTGATCTCTACACTGCTGTAGAGTAATGAGACAGAAACGAATCGGCTGGTTGGCATGACAGCAACATTGTGCAAGCCTTGTCACTGCATTATCAGCAGGACTTTTGCCATGGCAATGCAAGTTCAAGGGATGTGAAGAGAACTTTATTACACGTGACCAGGAGCAAATCAAAGCACAACTGGTTGAGCAAAGAAGCTTGTCTGGGACAGATGTGAGCACATGCCTGTCAAGGATGCCCAAAGGGTCATTGCCATTGTCCCCAGTATTCTCGTCCTCTGCACCCTTTACTTGCAACCCATTCCAGCCAGGATCAAACAGCCGTATGGTTGGACGGAAATAACCATACCTGCGTCACAAGACTTTCAGGCCAAAGGGCCGTAACACAGGGTGAACATACAGTCATGACCACTGACAGCTGAATGCAATCAGCCAGGAGCTCGCTATCATAGGGACATGTCAGGTTTTTGCTGCTATAAGTACCATGTTTGCACAAGTCAAGCATGATGTTAACACCACTGGGGCTGCCTGAAATTTCTGAATGCTGTCAGCAACAAGCTGCACATTGACTGCGCATGTGTGCCATGAGATGAAAATTCAGCTGAGGCATGTTGCTATGGGTACATTCATGATAGTATCTTCCGTACACCCAGGGATACTATGACACACAACAGGTCTATGGACAATACATTGAGTTTTTCAGCAATGCAAAGGAGGTAGGGGTTACCCAGGGTCTGTGGGGATGATGCCCAACACATTATGCAAAGCACCCATTAGCATTGAATCTGCAGACAGCCGAAAACATGATCAGCACATCCTGGTCAGGGTTGACTTGCTCCCGGTTTGTAAGTGAAACATGGGAGCAGCTGCTCAAAGTTGAGCGAGCGCATATTCCATTACAGTTGTGACACACCTTTTACTGACAGCACCACACTTTCCAGGCAATTCAGGAACATGCTACTATCAACGGAATACACCTACTGCATTACATCATGTACTTACTGCAGCAGCTCATGTAGCAAGCAGTGTGCAATCAATTTAGCTGCTTTGCGCACTTGCTGTTGCACAGCTATTTCCAGCATGGCAAGCCCACCATCTTCTATTTATCAATCAATCAATGAACCAATCAATCAATCAAGCACTCGATCAATCAATCAATCCATCAATCCATCCATCAATCCATCCATCAATCAATCAATCAATCAATCAATCAATCAATCAATCAACCAACCAACCAACCAACCAACCAATCAACCAATCAACCAACCAACCAACCAATCAATCGATCAATCTATTTTCAGTGTGCAGACAATCACCAGCACTGTCTATATGAGCATGCGCAAGTGCAGTACCTCCTGATGAGATTTGCCCCAGTGACCAGATCCAGTTGACCACATCATCATATGTGCCCAGGCTGAACAGGGCAGAGCTCATCAGCATTCCTGCTCCTGCAGAGTCACCAGATGCAGACATTGAGTACTGTGCTTTCAGTGCAGGATGTCTGATGAGTCACAACTGGCCCCACACCCCAGACTGTAAGTTATAAAATGAAAAAAAAGAAAATGAGTAGACCCTTCCTGTTTGCAATGATTGTCAGTGGAAGAGGTGCTCATGTCATTGTTGCAGCCAGCACACTTTAAGATTTGAAACTGAACATGAACTTTGTGTCATCAAACTGCCAGGATGTACAAAAACAGAATGCAGCTGCTGTACAAACAATGTTGTGCCATTACGACTCAGCGTATGTTACAGATCTGAACACAGTTGACAGCACTCAGTGCTGTCTCCATTTCTGCATGCACAAAATCATAGGTTACAATGCGCCCATAAACAGGACCCAAAGGCATGCATCACTCCTAGACCAGAGTTTGGTCAACACTACCTATCACACATTCAGCAGATACAAGCAACAGTGAGGACACCTGCTGCTGTATCACCCATTGCCCTAAACATCACGTCCTGAGTAATCATTTGAGATCATTGAGCATACACAAGCTGTACAGATGACTGGCAGGTGTGTAGAGAAGACACTGACCTCCATGCCCAAAGTACCAATAGCCAGGAGTGTTGCTGTTCCAGTGACACCCCTGCCCAAAGTTGCCCATCCTGTCAGCCTCACACAAAGTTTGTGTATTGCATGGGCACCCCTGCAGCATAGTAATACTAATATCATCCCTGCAGCATTATCATCCCTGCAGCATGAGGCCAGTATTTCAGCAGGACACCAGTAGTCTCAACATGTAGCTCGGCAAGAAGTTGAGAATGACTGGCTGCTGTAGTGCGACCAGCAGTGAGTTGCCATTGTGCTGCATGGTGTCTTGTTTAGATGCTGAATGCAGGCGCACCAACCCTGGGGGCGATGTACTGGTAGGACGGATTCTCAAAGGTGTCCTCTGCAGGATCTGTGTAGTTGCAGGGCAAGCATCGCGGCGCTGCTCTGTTAGCATGCACATACAGCTCCGGCCCTCCTGCTCCTGCCAAACAGCATAGCAGCATGGGACAGCAGACACAGTCTGCTCACAATGTATTGGGCAGTTGGAACAGTCTGAACAAGCAACAGAATACGTGTGTGACAGCATATGCAGGTGAGCATCCCTCCAAGACCTGTTGAACAGCACGTCAGGGTGGTAGAGAGCTCAACAGCATTGTCATTCATCGAACAACTGCATGACAAAGGCAACTTCCCAATGCATCTTACTGGATGCACAGCAATTGTCCAATCCTGTGGATGGCACACCACAATGTGACATCCCTAGGCAGATGAGTGCATTACATGCAATGACTGGATCCCTGGTGAAGTGTCATCATCAGTTCTGTCGTAAAACGTCAGCTGCGGTCGTTGGGAAAGCAGCTCACCAGGTGGTTGAGGGTACCAAAGATGGTCTGTCATGAAGTATGGGACTGTTGGGTCTAGATGTGGCAGCAAATGCAGCACATTGTCTATCAAGAAAACTGTGTCATCGTCTCCAAACAGCATCCATTTGAAGTTGTTTGGGCCGATGGTCATGTTGGCAAGGAAGGGGGCCACGGTTGCTCTGAGGTCACCAGCCTTGTGCCATTTGGCATCTGACACAACTTGATCTGGGCACAAGCCATACACTTCGTTGTGACTGGCGACACCTTCCTGAGCAGCGGAGCAGAGGACTTTTGTAAGAGCAGCCATGTTTGCTTTCATGCCTGCTAGCACACATGAAAGAACATGATGGTGAATGAGCTTGAGTAAAACATATTGGCATGCATGGTATGCCAATCAATGCAGCTGCATCTTGACCAGACAGCTGCACTCAAACAGCATCTCATATGTGTTGTACTTCCACATTGCTGAGCAGTGGTGCTTTGGTATCAGGCATTGCCATGAAGCAGACAGCCGTCATGTTCAAATGCTACATACTTGTCTGCCTAGGGATGTCACATTGTGGCGTGCCATCAACAGGATTGCACAGCTGCTGTGGGTTCAGTAAGATGCACTGGGAAATTGCCCATTTGTACCTTGAATACAGCTGGAGCAGTAGCTAAGTCAATCTCCCTTTCAAAAGCTACATAGGTTCGCACGCCTTGCCTCCAGCCTCTGCTGGCTGTGACCATGGGCATACGGTCTATGCTTGAAGGCATGACAATCAAAAGATCACCCCTGTCTGCTTTTGGTGGGTGCTGCACGACATCAGCAGACCGTGATTCACTTTTGATGGTCACACTTTGGGTGGGTTTGGTGCTTGCTATGTCAACCAGCTTGATGGAGTATGAATCAGCAAGCTTGCCAGCTTGGGCGTGATACTCTTGGCCAAGACGGTCTCGATCAAGAAGGGCAGTTGATTGCTCTTTTGCTGTCATGCTTGGCAGACTTGAGGCATCAAGGGTATTATTGCGGTGCATCTTGCTGCCAGTTAGCAGGCCATGCTGTGGCTGCAGGTCTGTTGAGGTGCTGTTACTGGTATGCCTGTGGGCAGGCAATGCAGAGATGTCTGAGCTTCTGCTCCTGTCAGCTGCATCAGGACTGTGCTTGTGATCAGTTCCAGTGCTGAGTGACGTGTCCACAACAGGGCTTGCAGCTGAGCCATGAATGCCCTGCAGGACAGCTGCAAAATTAAGATCACCACGCCTCTGCTAGTGCTGCTCATGTAACAATGGATCAGTAACAGTGGTGTAGCATTAGGGCAAGACAAACAGTGCAAACATGCTGATCACTGAACGAGCTCGAGGACCGGTCGTGCCGATTTACTGCCGAAGAAGCTGCATAAACCGTGAGGCACGCTGTGCATCAGCAGAAATGGACGAAGCTCACGTTATCAGCAATGCCCTGTGGGTCCAAGTCTGCCTGTGCGTTCCGCGCTCTGCAAATTCCAAGGGACATACGTTACACGAACAGACAGCATTGGACAGGTCATCATGCAAAATGGAAGCCAGCAACGATGTCGTGCCTCGACAACATTGACAAATGATTGGCTCGCCCCGGCAGCGGCAGACGCGTTGATCTGCTCGTTTGGATCAACCACAACAGGACAAACAACGACACAGCTGCCATGATCAAATATAACTGCGTTCTAGACTGTCTGAGAAAGCTCCAGCTACGTGGGAGCATCCGCGGATGCTATCTATATAAGTGCTTGACCAGCGTCGCCAACACCACCTTCCTTGGACAAAGTGATTTGTCCAGATACGTTCCGAAACAGCGCTTCCGTACAACGCGTTGTGCCGCTGATGAATGCTGCCACTTCGTTCATGTGGGCACAGCATACCTTGGGCAATGAGGCGCTCGATCGCTCACATTGCTTGCTTTCGATGTTTTGCTGCCAAAAATTGGCGCGACGCCCAGCGTACAGTATCGGTAACATCTGCGGTACTAAATTCTGCAAGATGCACGTCTGTGCATGCGTGCTGACACCCCCTTGTTGATACCAGAAGTGGCTACCTCGTGTTGTTGCAAGCTGTCAGGTGTTGTTTCACGTATTCTGGGTTTGGTTGCAGCATCAAACAGCATTGGCACGCGCAGTTGCAGAGATTATGGCATCATCAGCTGGGACCTTGCAGGCCCATTCTTGCAGGACTAGCTAGCTGCTGTGCATTGTGCTCCAGTGATCAGATGAGTCTCTTTGCAGAGGCTGTCCGAGGATCAGGCAGCATTACTTTTCACAAACCCACGGCCACCAGAAACTTCCGCCGTGCCAAGGAGGTCAGCTTCAGCCCTTCATCCATTACACCTCACCGTGACTAATAATCAAACGAATAGCTTGTAATTTGCCCGAGTCGAATGCCGCCAGATGTCCGCATCTTGGCGCGCTTGTCATCATACTTCGCAAAACTCTTGGCAGGATCAAAAGTGACAGCAACGCCCTTGGCAACGATGCAGACGCACTACCGTTGCTGTCGGTCGGAATAAACAGCTGTTTTGGTCGAAGTTTGCGTTGTCCTCGAAAGTTCAACTACAGGCACTTAGGCACTTAGGCACTTTGTTCAAAGTGAAGATTTGCCAACGCTGTCGCTGCCAGCGGTGCAGCGCACAGCCGCTAGCAGCGCCTTTGCGCGCAGGCATGCGCTTGCGTCAGACGCTGAGCCACAGTTTGGGTCTCGTTGTGCTGCTGGTCTCCGTAGTCGACATCGGCAGTGTCAGCGCCTCTTGGGGCGGAGACTGGGGCAAATCGCAAGAATCTCAGCTTGCCTTTGAAGACTTTCATAGCAAGAACCGATCGAATCGCAGGTAGGCCCATGCGGGACGTCGCCCACTGAAGCTCGCCATATTCAAAACAGCTCTGCAGCATCCAGGCAACAAAGCTCCCTTGGAAGCGTCATTTTGCATGCAACAGCTCTAACGGAGCCTCAGACAGTGTTTGCGCCTGACTGTTGCAAATTTTGATCACAGTGAGGCTTTCAAGTATACCAAAGATGATTTGTTGATAGCTATACCTGGACAGACAGAGAGGCTTTCCCTGGTAGAAGCTAGCAGACCATGGCGGCGTGGCGTGAACACATTTGTTGCACTAGAAAAGCCCCTGACAGAAGACAGTGCCCCAGAGGGTTTCTTGGTGTGAACCTCTTTCAAGCACCTCTACCTGCTGCACTGCTTGTTGCTATTCATGGGACTGCAATCTGCCATGGAAGGAGCAGTGTTGCAAGTCATGTGCAGTCAAGCTGCTTGCTTACTGTTGCAGAGCAAGACTGCAGAACACAAAGAACACTTTGGCACATACCAGGACCCTCGGTCAAAAAATGAATGGGAGAAGGCTGGCGATTTGCGGTAAGATCACCACACCCATCTCGCTTTGCACTGGTGTGTGTGTTGCATCCAGTTCATCACTTCAGGCATCCAGTTCATCACTTCAGACCAAGCAATTCCCAGATCCAGATGCATTGAGCTTCACCTGATTATGCTGTCGCTGCAGGGCCTCTATTGCACCTTTCTTGGCTGCTAAAGAGATGGGTTTAGACTCATTCAAGTGGGTTTTGTATGGGGATGACGACACAGTCTTCTTTGTTGATGGGGCACTTGACATGCTGGAAAATCTTGACTACAACATGCCATACCTGCTGTCAGATGACGTGTGGTTTGTTGAGGATGATGGTAAGCATGGCTTTCTGCTTCCGTGTAGAATGCATGCATCCTACCCCTTGCACTCTGCATGCAATCTGGTTCAGGCTGTCTTGTTGCGGCAGATCTATGTTGTCCATCTAGGTGTGTTTTGTGGACTCAGCTCATCGTAAATTTTGTGCATGAAGGAGTCTGTGCAAAAACACACTGATCAACTTGAATATACTCGAGTCTTGCTGATTGTCACTGCCTGTAGAGCGATCACCTACAACCAGTTGTGACATTTCAACGGGATCAGTCCCTGCCTTGACCTATTTTGTTTCTGCAGCTCAAGGCAAGCAGATCAACACTCACCCCAACAGGCGAGCACCCAGATGCCTGCCTTGCGGCTACCATGATGAGATCGCAGACACTGGGTACATACCATGGGGGTCTTTCAAGGCCCCTGAGGGCTGCCCCTGCACCTATGAAACCATCTGCAAGGCTCCAGGCAATGAGGGGTATTTTGGGCAAAACTGTGAATGGCTGAAAGTGCATCCAGGACTGTGGTACTTCATTCACGGAGGTAACGCACCACAACGAGGTTTTTTAAGTGCTGATTG
>JAABUP010003076.1_pt1 | contig 30289 bp, 48 predicted proteins | sample 5559201 | NCBI WGS metagenome assembly JAABUP01 (sample SAMN10711887, study PRJNA513373) | rock metagenome | isolation source: Antarctica rocks | place: Antarctica | reverse complement strand
GTGGTGCGGTGTATGCAGAGTTGTGGTGGCATATGTGTTCTGTGCTCACAGCGTACAGCACAACGGTACTCATGCACTGATTGTGATGTCATCCGCACTGCGTTGCGTTTCTGATGCCATGCAGCATCATGCTGTGACGGCATTAGGATGCTGCATGCAGTTTGTGGTAGCGCTGCCCCAGTGGTGCTATGCATGCAGAGTTATGGCGGCATATATGTTCTGTGCTCACAGCTTACAGCACAACGGTACTCATGCACTGATTGTGCTGTCATCCGCGCTGCATTGCGTTTCTGATGCCATGCAGCACCACGCTGTGACGGCACTGGGATGCTGCATGCAGTGTGAGGTGGCGCTGCGCCAGTGGTGCCGTGCATGCAGACGAATGGCGGCATATGTGTTCTGTGCTCACAGCTTACAGCACAACGGTACTCATGCACTGATTGTGCTGTCATCGGCACTGCATTGCGTTTCTGATGCCATGCAGCATCACGCTGTGACGGCACTGGGATGCTGCATGCAGTGTGAGGTGGCGCTGCGCGAGCGATGCAGTGCATGCAGATTTATGGCATGGGGTGACAGTCTGGAACGACAGCTTGCGTTTAAATTCGGACCACAATTTTTTGTTGTCGTTAGGGAACCAAAGCCCCCCCCAAAGCATACAATTGTCCACTGGCCACCCCCCCCAACTCCTCCAATTTTTCAGTACCAGCCACCAGGCCTGACTTGGGGGAACCCGCACATGCGACAATTGGCTCAATAAAATAATATATTAATGATTGATTTGACTTGTCGACTGTGACTCTCCTGCAGTGCTGTGCCGCAGGTCCGCAGTCCGCAGTACGCGCGGCGCAGTACGCGGCGAAGGACCCCCCGTTCTGCGGGTACTGCGGTTGAATATTTTGTGGTATTTGTTCATTTGAAATAATTCATTAAGTTATTATTTGATACTATACTTGCTGATTCATAAGTATTTCCCTCTCAAACAAATCAGAAATAAAATATTTGGGAAAAAAAATTTCTTTGCTGAATTGGAATGCCCGCAATGAAAGACGTCGAATGGCACCACTCTGCGTTTCAACAACACAGTGTAACTCGCCGCGTCACACTGCGGTACTGCGGCGTACTGCGTATGCTGCACGCAGTGCCGCAGATTTCGTCGAGCGTACTGCGGCACAACACTGCTCTCCTGCCGCACTGCCAACACGGCATTCAGGAGTACGTTGCAGTCGATTTGTTCTCTGCTCCGCTCAAACAGCCTTCACGCGCTTTGGTCCTGCTCCTTTGCTATGCAGGATCTACTCATCTGAGCGTTCATACTATGTCACATAGGCAACTATGACGTGACTGTGTTAACACCGTTGCACTTGGCTTGCAAGCATTTGTAAGAAAAGACCAAATGTGATCAGGTTTGACTCCTGTCCTCCACGCCGGTTTATGCACATGCGCATAGCTGCTATTGACTGTAGCAGCTACATTGACGGCATCAGAATCAGTTTGTTCAAGCTTTTGGCGAACATGTAGGCTTTACTAAGCTGCAGCCCTGTGGCAGGTTCATGCAATTTCTTGTAGATCATGTGCTAGTGCATGTCGTCAGCGTATATGCTCCACTCATGTATCGTTTGAAGGTGCATTGATTGTAACGAGCTTGAACTCAACAAGCGTATGTACTCGCGAGACTGTCTAGAAAACACTGGCGTCACAACAGAGTCTGTCACACAGTGCATACATGTATGCTTTACAGCATCAATCTGTGTGATAAGGCTCCTTTATACGCACATTCAGTGCAATTGCAATATCCCCCCGTCAAACCTCTGTTACTGCCACTAGAGGTAAACTAGGCAGCAACTAGTACCCATACTACACCCCCCTCCCCTCCCCCCCTTTATTTGTAGTGCAAAGCTAAATCAAGGAGGGGCCCCAATCAAATACTCAGGGATCATCATAGAAGGTGGTCAGCTGCAGATGGTCTTTAAGAAGTCTGGTACTGTGTACATGCACTCGACTAGTCAAACATAGATAGCAGCTTTGCCATCAGGGCAAGACTGCAATCACTATGGCTTAGCAATGACAAATGATGTTTGCTTCTCAGACCAGCTGGAACATCAGGGAAGACAACAACAGGCAATGGAAGGGAGAAACGAGAGAGAACATCAAGCGTGCTGCAACACCACAACTGCTATGCAGCAGTGACACCAGTTCTGGCAGTGGACTGATCCAGAAATGCAACCTTGCCATCCCGTAATTGATCCAGACCAGTACAAAATTTAAACACCTCAATAGCACGCGTGGGTTAAAAGGTCAGTAGACACGGCTGCGGCATCCAGAGACAATGGAATCCTTATCAGGTCAGCAAATTAGGATTAACCCTACAGCTTTGACAGTTGTGACCCCGTTCACATCTTTGTTATTTTGTTGTTCTATGCCAGCTCAGTCTGATCAACAGTCACAGGCTCGCTTGGCACTCCATTTGAGGTTGTCTCCTGGACAGTGTCGGCAATGAGAGCTTCTGCCGCTCTTCTGCCAGACTTTAGGGCTCCGTCTAGGGTTGCATGGTCACGGTGGTCACCACACACATACAGACGACCTCCCAGCTGCACTGGTCGCATCAAATCTGTGGGTGGCTCCTGCATCGCATTGATGCAAGTGAGATATAAGCCTGCTGTATGGCCTTCTGAATTGGGGTAAGGCATACCTGATACCTACCCGGCTGATGCCAGAGCAAAGGCTGGCACAGATTCAAATCAATCAATCAATCAATCAAATGAGAAATCTGCTCACCTGAATGCCGCTTTGCAAACACCATGCGCACTGAGTACCTCTGTTGTGTGTGCATATATGGCAATAGCTCGGTCAGCGTACATACAATGTTCACAGCAGCTGACAGCCAGACAGACACATCTTCACTGCACAATCATGACCACCCATTTGTTGGTGAACAGCCCCTCAAGTCTGATCAGCCAGCTGGGCAATAGATGAATCTGTGTTTACTGATCGCCCAAAGGAGAATGGGAAGTTTGACAGCAGCCTCAGGCACAGCTGCAAGGAGCCATGAGCAGAGGAACCCGCCTGGTTGGGCTGTGCAAATGGCACACGGTACATTCTCAGCAGCTTCCAGTCATCTGTCTGCTTGGCTCCGAACCAGTGGGACATCTCCTGGTGGACAGCTGATGACAAGGCATCATCAGTCATGTCATCATGGGAGCCAATGATGGAGACTGAGACCAGATGCTGCATCACACACACAGCTTGTAAGGTGACTAATGCACATGTGGGCTTGGTCGTGGTGAGACATGCTGGCAGTGCGACAAGTCACACCTGTCCCAAGCAGCATGCAGAAGGAAATCGACAATCAACCATGCTTGCAGTGCGCTCATCAGCTTGATCAGCCCTGACAAGTGCCACAGTCAGCCCTTGTAAGCCTTTCCCAGCTTTAGGCACACGGCGTTATACAGCCTGACACGCAGCAGATATGCAGGTGCGGTCAGTGTGCATGTGCAACTCACTTGACCAGATGGGGCATATGAGGGCGCAACAGATGAAGGGAAGCATGCATTGTTGACCAGGCCGGATCCTGTCCCATTCAGGTATAGCACATTGCCATGTGGTGGCTTCTGGCTTGTCCTGCAGCAACAGAGCAGTAACAGAGTTCTGCATTGGCAGTGAAAGCATCCATGTGTCAACATCCTGTGTAACTTCAACATACTGAAGGAGCAAGCAGGAGCCTGCGAGCATGGAGCGCAAATGCTTTAGGTCTGTCAAACTGCCGCCAAAAGCTTGTTTGTGTGGTCGTTGCTGGGTGACAGGCTTTGTTTGCCATTGTTGAGCTACCAATGGTAACATTGTTCTGATTTCGCTGTAGCAGTTACCCTCTGTGTTTGATGGAGGCGTGGCCAAGCTAGCCCATGCTAAAGCAGCATGACCAAATGACACCAGAAAAGCACATTTATGACAACGCAGACACATAGAAGCAGCATGCAAATCCAGATGGCACTCACTTGAAGTACAGGTTGCAAGTGCCCCTGCCCTTGCCCTCCTTGGAGGGGCTACTATCCAGATGCTGCCCAAGAAGCTTTGCTGCAGAGGGTTGGTCGGTGGCCACCACTATTCCCCTCTTGGCTGTCATCTTGGAGCCATCTTCTAGTGTGACCTCTGGTGGCGACTCTGTGTCTGAGCTTGTCACCTCCTTCACCCTTGCACCTGCAACACACCTGCAACCACTTACGCCTGGAACAGTCTGGCAAGACGCTGTACTCCTGAGCTTTGGTGGCAACCTGGAAGTGGTATGTGCTGCAAGACTAGGATGCATGTCCTTGATATGTTCTCATTGCACCTCACTGAAGAATGCGGCTGGGAGCGTAACATGATAGATCTGTCAGACAAACACTGCCAAATTTTGCTCAATGTTCAGCATGTGCCAAAGATCCATTGCAGCGTGTTCTGTTGTGAGATCATTGCAAGTGGACATCCGTGACAACACACTGCTTTGGACAGCAACTGATCATTGCACTGACACATGCGTCAGAAGGTCACACAGCTCATGCATTGCAACTTTTTGTATTGCCTTGTTGTGCTAGGGCAACTGGCAGTGGGGCAGTTGCGCATTTTGTTTACCAGTTCCATCCTGGACTGCACATGTACTTTTTCACACCACCAAGCAGAGTACAATCTGAGCTGACCTGTCTTGATAGAGCCGGCAGGGAGAGCTGCTGCCATCTGCTCTGAGATGGCGCCAATGCCATTGGCGGGAAGGGAATTCTCCCCAGATGCCAACATCCTCATGACAAACTCAAACAGGCGGGAGGTGACATTGAGTTCCTTGTCAAAGAAGATACCACCTAGGAAAGGTTTGAAGAAACGGTCTATGATGGCATCAGTGAAACCCTCTTTCTGCACGAGAAGCTGAAGTGAGGCTTGGGACTGCAGTATTGCTAGGGCAGCAAGCTATGCAGCGTGCAGCAGCTTGTGCGTGGCGCAGCAGTGGTATTGTGCATGCAGTGCAAGACACACACTGTTTGTGACGGGACTCATGATGAAGGTGATGCATGAAATAACGAGCTGTTGCAAGTTTGGTAAATTGCATGATGCACAATGTGAGACTCAGCAGGCATATAAGAGGTGGCTTTGCATGTTATTGAACTTGATGTGTTACTGAACTTCGTGTGTTACTAAAACTCCCCTGCAAGTCTGAGCTCGCGCTGTATTTGGTGTAAGTGAAAGTGGTGCATTTGCATCAAGTGACTTGTAACAATCATGCAATACCTTGAGCCTTTCCATTGTGGTAGTCTCATCTCGCTGCAGTAGGTCTTCCAATGAACCCAACTCAGACTTGATGCGGAAGGCCCCAACATTGACCTTGTCCCCGATGGTACCAGTGGAGTTAAACAGTGATTGAACACCGTCCAGTGGGTGCCTCAATGGGTCAGCAACCTTATGAAACTGGTTATTATAGTGGACAAAGGCGCCAGCATAAAAGGGCTTCAGGTCAAGATCAGCATAGTCTAGCACTTCTTTGGCCTCAGGGTATGATGTCAAGAAAATTTGAAAGCCCCTGTCAAGGGTAAACCCTTCGACCTTGTCAGACCTTACACGACCTCCGGGGCCGTCAGAAGACTCGAGGATAGTGAAAGGTATGCCGGCTTTCTGCAGCCTGAGACCACAGCTGAGACCTGCAACTCCGGCGCCGACGACCAGCGCCTGCTCTGGGTCACCACCATTCTGGCCTGCCATGGCAATTATGCGTGTTCTGCGCGATTGGCGTCTATGCATGCATTGTGTTCGGATGCGCTTGTTGAAGATTGACGATCGTGGTGTCAGTCTTGCTCTGTCAACGCCGCCTGTGTGCTGACAGACCGCACGGGCCGATGCTGCAGTTCTGGCCTGAATTGAGCTTTGCATGACTTCACCGGTGATTGGGGTCGAAGCCGTCTATGAATATGACGTTTGTCTGTGCAAGTCAAGCATCGATGTGCACAACGTATGGTAAAAGATAAGTTCGATTTTAGGGCTGAGCTGGCCATGCATGGTGCTGGAAATAAGCAGACGGTCAAAGTTCAGAATCAGCATCGAGCTTTTGTCAACACTGTGGCGGCATGCAAAGTGTATCGTGTTCGTATTTTCAGTGCAGGCCTCCGACAGTCACGCCTGCAGCACTGATCAAGCTGACTTCAGCGACCGAGCGACACCCAGCGTTACAGACACAGTTTCCAGAACCTGCAGCACCGCGTCGTCACTCTTGTCGTTCTGGACACAGGGCTGCAAGTTTGTCAGCTTGTCAAGTCAGAGCAGCTGCACAGGGAGACCATTTGATTCTGTCCTCCACTTTATTTCAGCATGACAAGCTCTTGGAACATCTTAGTGACTTAGCCTTGCCAGAGCTTCGGCATTACGTGCAGCAATCTCCTGACAGCATCAGCCTATCCTTTCTCGAATGGCTTGCAAGCAGGTAACAAATGGTGAGTTTTGAACCTTTGCAGCGTCTGCCAAGTGGAACAAGCTTTCTGCCATTGACAAGAGCATGAACACACCAGATACATGGTAGTCTAAAGTTGTACAATGGCTCATGCAGAGAGGATCAGCTCGAGGGTGATGCTAAGCTTAGACTGGCAGTACTTGCGGGCCAGCTGGTGGCTCTGAGGGAAGGCTTCGGTAACACACTCACCTCACCTAGGCTGTGCCATGTTCCTGTCCTAGTCCCCACTGCTGAACACGCATGCCCTGTCACACATGGCAACCTGCATCCTAGACAGAAAAGCAGATCACGAGCACCTGCTTAATTTGAGACCATATACCTGTTGTAGATCCATACAGCTTTCAGGAGGTGGCAGATGAGCTTCAGCAGCATTGGCAAGCCACAGGACAAGCACAGGTTCCAACAGTCAACAGCACAGCTCATACTCTTGCTGAACCATCAAGTCTCGAGCTGTTTCCCTCCACACCAGCGTCCTTGCAGCAGTCAATAGTTCCGCAAAGAGTCTATGGGCACCACCCCGATCTGCAGGCCTTCTCACAGGCTAGTATTGCACGCCAGTATGAGCAGGTCAGTTGCAACTTCTTCTTGCATTGAAAAATTCACAATGGCGCAAAGTTGACATGATAGGCCTCAGTTGAGGTTGCATTTGTCAGGCCTTGCTGCTACTGTCAAGTTGCTTCTGTGGTCAATGCAAGTCATTGGAATCAGCAGCTGCTGTTGGATTTTCCAGACGCTTATTTTGTTGTTCAGAAAGTCCGTCATGCCGTGCTGCAGTAATCACACTTCTACTGTGCTAGCCGCTTTGTATTGATTCTGCTCAAGTGATACAATCAAATGAATCATGCGATGTTGTCATGTTGTGTCTGTGGCCATCTTTGCATTTGACACTCCATGTGTTTCTGCTGCAGGTACGGCTATTCAACCTTGATGTAGAACAAGCCAGGGCCAAATCCACCATTCAGATCATTGGCAGGAAGGAGATCAGTGCTGAAGAGCTCACACAAGGGATGGTGTCCAGCTCAGCCCAGAGAATTCTGGAATTCCTACTGGAATTGCCAAGTGCTGAGATGCGAAGAGAGGTTCTACCCGAAGCCTTTGTCAGCTCAGCAACTGACAGGAGCCAAGCCAAGTATGAGGCATCATCAGAGAGCGAGTCTGCTGAAACAGAGCAACTGTCTACAACGCCGCTGCAACTGCTTCAGGTTTGCATGTCATGACGTGCCCGGAGCATGCAACTTAGGAGTGATGTGTGTGCACGAGCGAGCCATGTAGGTGCACTTGCATTGGTGTAGCACTGCATTCATGGCACAAGTCAACAGGAGATACAGATCTTGTGTGCTGTCTGGAGCCCTCACCCCTTGTGAAATGATATGCTGCAGCACTGTCTGTTGTGGTATAGAAAGGGCAATTTGTGGCGGTGCACAGGTACACTATCTGGTATCAAGGTAACTACATTTACCATCAAGTGTCATACAGGCTGTTGATTTGGAGCTTGCACGATTGAGCAAACACAACAACAGCGGTGAGGATACTACTGCTTTGCCAGGAGCGATCGTACCTCGCTACAAGGATCTGTCCAGCGCGCTTTTACAGCTGCGAGCTGACATTTTGAATTTATGGGACGCTGAATGACCCTGAAGCACCACTAAGTATGACATCGTCAGACCATTGCTGTCTTTCTGCTCCTGCGTGGTTTTGTTGTGAAGCATGGACTTGTATGAGTGTTTTATTTGGCACTCATACTATGTATGTGTCACCATGAGGTATACTGCTTCATGAGTTGCTGTAGACCAACAAGCTGCAATAAATAGTTTTGAAGAGCAAGCTTGGTTTTGCTGATGCTGTGGTAGTAGGCTGCTGATGGCAGGGCGACATGGCGTTCTTGCTTGATTGTGTATTGAATTGGTTTCTGCTGTGCAGGCTGCAGCGTCTACTCAGGATTGGGCAGTTGCTAGACCAGGCTCCCTTGTCGGCAGAGTGTATGTCTTGTGCTACTCTAAGTCACTGCCAGAGTCACAGTCATGTCAGTCACAGGAGTATTGCTTATAGGGATTGCACTTTAAGGGTAAATGGCAGTGTATGCAAATTAAGTCTAGCCTGTTCTAGTCTGCAATGGTTCCTGACACATCCATGGGCAAGCAGCATGTTGAATCTGGACTCGAACCTTCATAGAGATACGGAAGATACTGGGCATTACCATTCCTGTGTGGCCTTCCTGTGTGGCCTTCCTGTGTGGCTTTTTGGATGCGCAAACTGCTGTGTCAGAATGTAGGCAGACTGATGGGATCCTTAGGTCAGATGGGCTTTGCTCCTGGCCATAATGTACTCTAAGTGTTAGTGATTGGTCAGCTTTACAGCTTGGTGTATGTATACGCATGTAACTTTGTTTGCGACAACAACTACCTGTAATGCCATGACGGCGAGAATGATTTGCAACTGCTGCAGCACGTGCACGTGCAGGCACTGTATTTAATTCCTGACTGATACAGCTCTGAACTCGAAGGTCCCCCAGATGCAAGCATATCCCCGAATTACTAGGCACTTGCGTCCGTCTTCGGAATGGTCTCTCATGCCAGCATGCTCTTGCATACTGTACCACAGTATCTCTATGATCCAAGCCTTTCAACAGGCTCTGCAAATCAGTGCATCCTTGGGAACTGGTATCTGAGACACCATCTGCTCTTGCTGTGCCAAGGACTTCTCGTAATGCACCATATTTTTTGCCACTTGTTTTTGCACGTGCGTAGGGCACGATGGCGTGCAGCCACGAACTGCCATGACAAATGCTGCATTAGTCTAAACACTCATAATAACACTCATAATGCTCCGGAACCAAGCTGTATAATTGATTCATCGACAGAGTGCAGCATCTCGACGTAAACCGTTGTCGGCCCGGGGTATCGGACCTGGTTGCACGCTGATTTCAAGTTCGATCTTACTCCCAGAAGCTCTGCTGCAAGCACTTGACGCGACAAAGCTTGCCTAGCCCGTAGCCCCCCAATACGGGATCCCAGAATCGTCAGACTCACGTGAGTCAGAGAACTGCCAACATTGTCTGCTGCACCGGCCTCAACTTACTTCGACAAAGGTAGTCAATCTCGCTTTGTGCGTAGCCGACGCGATGCTGCTTGCAACCGCAGTCGAGCGGGCCTTCTTTACTGCTTTTCGCAGTAGTCGTCGTTTGGCAGGTCACTGAAAAACCACACTCTTTGCTGATTGACAGGGACGGTATTTAACGTTAAAAGGCCCCATGCGTCCCTTGCTGGGTCTGACGCGATTTACGGATACTCTCCAAGAACACTGCAAAAACCAAACAGGCAGCTGCAAGTCTTGCACCTATTGTTGAATTTCCTCCAGGCCAGTGAATTGCAGAGGTAACTTGTGAACACAAATTGTTGTACATCACATATATGTTATATAAGTTGTTCGTTTAAGCACACAATCGTTCTAGCAGCTGCTTATGTACCTGGCTGTAGCATCCAAATCACAGCTTATCTTGCGCAGGTGTGGAGCTATGAAAGACAGCCTGCTGCCTGTGGCAGACAGCAAGGCAGATAACAGCTTTTTGCGCAGTGTATGTTCTGGCCACGTCATGAAATCGATGGCCCTGCTAGCACTCCTATCTACAGCAGCAACAGCTATTGGCTTGTACTGTTTTCAGTCTGGCATTTTGCTGTCAAGTCCTGATTTCACGCAGATCAAGTCCAGTTACACGGTAGGCAGCCTGTAAGGCATGACAGCTCCTCTGCTCATGAGTTCACACATGGTTTGTTCTCAGTCAGGCAACAGGCTCGAAGCAGGATTTGTTGTATCTGATACTTTATTAGCCTTGGCTGGAACATGTTCCTTGCACTTGCCCTGCGCATGCCTTCATGGCTGCCAGACATGCTGAATTTGCGGAAGATGCGTCGGAAGATGCTATGGCCATTCAGCATCTGTACCTTGTTTGCACCAGTTTCAGACTCTCATTCATGATATATGCACTGAGCAGAGCAAACAATGTGGATGCATGCCCAACATCGTGTGCTTGTGTTGCAGTGCGTTTTTGATGATGGTCGACCAGAACATCGGGTCTGCAAGTTCCACAATTTGCTGATTTATGAGTCCAACATTCATTACATTTACTCAGGTACACCATGTCTGGAATTGGTTTGGTAGCATCCTTGTTGAAGCACTTGATAGTAGTATGTCAACTGCTGGGCCTGATCAACCTGCTGAGACCTGGTGTAGATGCTCTTCTCATGCCAAGGCATAATTTGGCGCCTAGCACTGACTGCAATGCCAATGTCCTGCAGGACCTCGCCCAGAGCTTCCTGTCATCATGGCCAACTGGCATCATGACTATTACTTTGAAGCTGTTGTGACTCATGTGCATGAGCTCACAGATGCCATGAAAGCTGCTCCGGTATGTAATGCCTTCCCCTGCTGATTCACTTTGATCCAGCTTCAGATCTGCAGCAAGTCATGTGTTACTCAGCAGATGCCATTGCTGACATGCTGTTTGGCCCATGAGGCCATTGTTGAAGAGACCTGAAGCATGTTCTAACAGATCAGCTCAGTATGTGCATGCTGACGACATATCAAGCTAGGATTAAGCGTAAAGCATCTGAAAGATTGCACAACGCATCCCACCCTATTTCAGCTGTCTGAGTTGGAGCTGACGTATTGCAAAGACAGGGCAGAGGGGTGGTTGTGCAGCACGCAAAGGGTCATCACAACTGTTGCAACTGCATTCAATGGCGTTGAAAACGCGAAAGCATCACGCAACTGTGTTGAAAACGCGAAAGCATCACGCAGGTGATGCGCATAAAAGCGGCCACTCTGACATGGAGACAGTGGCATCTGAATTGGTACCATGGAGTGGGCGAGTCCATTTTTGAGATCTACAGCTCAGCATGCACCTATTCAGATTACTGTGGCAGCCAGCGTAACAGCTCGGAGCTGACTCCAATCTTTATTGAGAAGCCGGGAGATGAGGAGACCTGGGAGGAAGCTTTGCCGCCAGCAGCTTCAGCATTGAAGTGCCTTTACCCAACACAAGCCTGGTGGATCAAGGACAAAGCCATCCAGGACAAGGTGTGCTTGCACACAGTCTAGCTTCTGCATGTCAGCAAGCCTTGGAGCTGTCACAGTGTTGGGAACTTACCAAAATGGGAGTCTGTCTCAAGAAACATGGCTGTTGCATGCAATCAAAAAGCACATGCAGCTATATGTTGTCAATGTAGACGTAACATTGCATGGCGAAGGGTCAGTCAATTTGCCACGGCTTCTGCAGCCATTGCATGCTCTCGACATTTCTCCTTAGCATGGTCTGTTCATGATGGGTGAAGGCACCCTACATAGGGCGTGACATGTCTATGGCATGGTCAGTTTGTCTTGTACGTCGGCATTCTGCTCTGCACAGGTTGCCTGAAAGCACTTAGCACATTCAGCTAGTGCTGTGACGAACTGTTCCATCACTCAGCATGGTTACTGCGATGTAGTAAATGGTCAACCATGTGCCAAGTTGTATATGTTGACTGCAGGTGCTGTTGCTGGAGACGGCATTAGCTGGCATTGGCCCCTTCAATCGCACGTGGAAGGGCTTTGAAGAAAAGGGTGTCGAGTAACGCCCTGCTTCTGCACCAGCTAAACTGCATTGATCAATGATGCAGCAGCTGTGTCTAAGAGTGCCAAATGCATCACCGGAATTATGCACACATCCTAGGGCTGTTTTCCGCTCCAGTTCTAGGCAGCTAACAGGACTCCCTAGACATCGTGCTACGCTGTTTAGTTGACTTCCTCTGTACATGATGTCTATATTTGACACCTGCATTGGGTGCGTATGTACAATGATGCTGCCAGCAGCGCACAGCATCAGCCCTGTGGTGGTTAAGTCCCCATGCTAACTACGCCTCATGCTGACTAGGCCACCAGATGCTACAGCAGGCCTGCCACACACATACACCAACCTCTTTCCTGCTACTTGTGATGAGTCGCATGCTGTTCTACTCAGACAACAAGCCACCCTACATATGCTACTGCTGCAAAGCATGCAGTCTTTGATGTATCAAAGACAACACAACGTTTGATGGGTGGTATTGTTGCCTGTCTTCAGGTTTCCCAGTGTGTATGAGCCTGTGCCTGAATGGCTGAGCCACAGGTACCGGGACCTGCTGGTGCAGTGCTATAACGTCAAGTGGCCCACCATTAAGGTGAGTCTACTTTACATATCTCTGTCACACACAATCCTTGCTTTGAACCGTTTTGTGCAGCAGCATCTCATTTACATTGTGCAAATCAAAGCTTGACTTAAGGCCAGTCTTTGACTGCAGTGCATCCTGGGGTGCTACATTCCAAACTGGATGTTTACACTTGTCGCACACAGCTTTCTTGCTGTAGTGGGACGCATGCTTCAAGTGTTAGGATGCAATGTGGCTTGCCATTCTACCCTTCTCAATTCAAGACGACATTCTGCTCTTCTCAACTTAAGCTTTTGTGTTTCAGCCTGAGGGTCCATATGATGTCACCTTCTGCTCTTCTCAATCTAAGCTTTTATGTTTCAGGCTGAGGGTCCATATGATGTGACCTTGGTGAACAGGCAGTACCACAAGGGGCGCTCCATGCTCAACACTGCTGCCGTCATCACCTCAATGAAGGCCATGAAGCAAGTCTCCAGTGTCAAGTAAGACTTTGACACTGCCTAGCTGCCTTAGACTGGCAGATCTGGCAGCTGTGGGCTCACATAGCTGGCTTGGGCTGACCTTGACTTGTGAGCTGTGCTGAGCTGCGCTGCGATGTGCTGTGCTGTGCTGCGCTGTGAGTTGTTGTCAGCATTGTCAACCAGGCTATCTGTGTACATGTAGTCTCCAGTTTGACTGTCTGGCTGTTTCTTCAGGGCAACGGCAGTTGTAAAAAAACAGAAATTGTGACAGGCGTCACAAGCTTTTGTCTGTTGTACAGGCTGGTGTACATGGAAGTGCTGACTTTCCGGCAGCAGCTAGAGGCGTCTGCCAAAGCACAAGTATTGGTGATGGGCCATGGAGCAGCCTTTGCCAACATCATGTTCATGGCCCCAGTAAGCTTCTGCCTCTGTACTGCACAGGTTGATGAGCCAGAGGAAACACATGCAGCCTGCTGCATTTGACCATGCCCTTGAGTGTGGCATCACCCAGTCCTAGCAAACCTGCTCCCGTCATGTTGGCAGCTACTCAGCAGATTCTTTTGGCAAGCGTGTAGCGTCATGAGTGCTTCAGAGTCATCAGTGCTGCTGCGCCTACTCTGCTGCTTTTCCTGATAGTAGGCGCATGTGCAGTCAGGATAGGCGCATGAGGCAGGTTGACAGGAGGCATGAGAGGGAGGTGCAGCTTGAGTGTGTGGTGTGATTGCAGGACAGTGTGGTCATTGTTTACAACTGGATCCCCACATACACAGCCAGCCAGATCTCCCCACACAGCTGGATCACTGAGTATATGAAAGACCTGGCTTTGCCAGTCAACTTCGTTGGCACAAGCACTAATGACAGGCGACACATACTGCCCCAGAAAGAGGTCGGTCCGCTTGTGCCGTGCGATGTTGCCAGCGGACTTGCTGTCTGCCTTGTTGCACTGACTGCCTTCTGCTGCACCTTGTCAGCACAGAGGACCAGGAGAAGGTTTTTGATGACTCACGACTGAACAGTTTGCACATCATCTGCTTGTGTTGTACCAGTATTCTTGGCATTGTCAGCAGTTATTGGAATGTTATACAAGTTCTTGTGAGTCATATGAGCCTTCATATGTGTCGAGTGCAAAATTCGTTACGTCCGTGCAAGACCACTACTTACAAGCCCTGTGCAGACGTATCATGCTGTGTTAAGCAGACTCACATTGCTGGCTTGTCTACATACATGCAAAGTACATTGTGTAGGGTTGTGTGTACCATGCCTCAAGTGATGACACACTTCAACCAGATCAGTGCTCTGTCTGCAGAAACTAATAAATCAGCCAGAGTACAAAGCGCTGAACTCGACTGAGAAGCTGGCGCTGCTAGAGCATGGAATCTGTCCACAGACTCCCCTACCCGGCTGCCATGAGATGGCTCTCAACTTTGCTGTGGATTGGCAGCTGCTGGAAGAGGCCATGAAGGTTGCTTTTGCAAACCTGCGCTCAAGACACAGTACTGTGCTGGATGGCACTGACCCCTACCATAAATAAGTTTTCTGCCTGGGCTTTGTCAGGCTGGAATTTGCGTGTCAGCTGAGCAGCTCAGGGCAAGTTACGAGATTAGGTCTGCCTTGTGGTGAGGCACTGGCCCCTTTATGGAGTGCTGGACTCCAGCACGTGTCTTCAAATGCGCCAAGTGTCGTTGTCTGGCTGGCGCATTGGGCTGTCATTACAGATGCCGAGGCTGAATTTCTTCATGTGACGGCATATGAAAATGGTGATGTTCGCGTGGCCGAAGTCAGCGCCTTTGTGTATGTAGTGGCTCTAGCTGTTCAATGCCCTGTCGTTTGTACAACGTTTTGTCACCCGATGGATTAACAAGTTGTATGTAGCGCGTCCAGAATAGGTCTGGTCAGGAGCCAGCAAATAAAGCTAGGTCAACATAGAGCAATAGCTGCTAGATAGGCTTCAGCTGGCTTGGTAATTGCTTATGCGCTCTCATCCAGAAGCTTACCCCTCTTTTTACTTCTTTGGTCAGTAGCCCTTGTTGTGTTTGCTGACAGTATGTTACTTATTCTTTGCTTGGACACATATGTGACAATTGTGCAATTTCAGCTGTTGCTGCAGCAGAGATTACACAAAAGGTCCATTGAAGCGTATTCACTTTACTAATGCGCACTGTCCCTAATAAGTTTCCAGTTGGTAAAGACTGCAGGCTTGAAGTTTGTCTGTTCTCTTGATCAAGTTCGTGGGTATTCATTGTAAGAGCATCCTCTGCACAAAGTATTGTGGCATATAAAGCTACAGGTCATGCAGACCCTGTGCAGGGCTTACTCAGACATATGCATGTTTCATATGGCTGAGAGTGTTAACCCATGGACTTCTGGCCAGCAATATGAGGTGTAAAGATCGAGTTTCGACCCGAAGTCTGTGGGCAAGAAGGGGCCTAGGCCTATGATGTGTAATGGACATCCGCGGGTGGACATCTGCCGGAATGTGCACTGCGAATGTCATAGATTTGACTTGAGGAGTGTTTGCGCTATGCAGGTTTACCACGAGATGGTGGTGTTTGTAAAGACTTGTCACAGAGTTGTACACAGTCCATATGGTGCATCTGTGAGCCCTGGTTGTTACTGCGCAGGCCCTAATCATCAGCCATCGAATGCTGCACTGGTCACCTGATATATATTAACGCGTACATACATGTATGTGTCATGCCCTGTCAAACGTATCAGTACGACTGCTGTAGCATATATGCCAGCTCCCAAACGCAACGTTGCAAGAATTGGCTTTCATTAAGTGCAAGTTCTGCAACGACTTTGCTCGAGTGCATCGAGGTGTTGATTGTAGCCAAGTGCCGTTCTGTTCACATCGTGATCAGGAGCCGAATACAGTCCTTGTGTTTGCCATTCCAGGAGTCTGGTTCGCAATAATGCCAGGCCAAGGGCTGCTATGATGCTGTAACGCTTTCTTTTGCTCACTAATTACCTCTCGTTTGCGAGCCCTTTTCCCTGTGAAGGATGCATCTCCTGGCAGCCCATGACCAACTCAACACCCATGTGGCTCAATAAGGCTTCAACAGTAACCAACTAGTACAGTCAAGCTGCTGATCCAACATAATGGGTTTTGCTTGAAACACGTCAGGGTTTTTGTGTGGCCATTGCTGAACACCCAGCATCTTACAGCTGTTTTTATTGTCTACCAATGAGAATGGTTTGCTGTTTGTAATCACCTGCATGCATGACATTCATCACCATACATCCTCTCAAAGTGCGCAACTTCGTCAATGTGCAAAGTTCATGCGCACAGATCACGTGTGTGCAAGAACTGGCAAAATCCAAATAAGGAGGCCATGACAGCCAACTTGAAAGGCTACGCTAGAGCTTGCGCCAACCAAGGGCTCCAGTTGCTATCTCCATGCACCGCATATCTTTCTGTCAACAAGTGAAAGTCTTCTATTGCGCACTTGGGGGATGGTTTTCCCTCTTATTGCTGCAGCTCCTCAGATCTAGCTAGAGATAATTGGGAAAATACATGCTTGCAAACTCTCACAGGGCTCTTCATGTTGCTTGTCAAGATGACTGCAAGACCTTTAGCTTTATTTTCTGGAGCAACACACATTCCTATGAAGCTTGTGACTAGTGCAGAATCCTCATCTGCAAGGTCACATGCACTGCCTTGGCATGCGCCTGAGCTCTCAAAGACTGAAAAGCTGTGTTCAGGCTGATGGAATTAATGACATTAGCCAACGTACGCTACCAATGCCTGGTAAGTCAGCCTTATTGCTGAGACATATATGCTGCTAACATGCTTCTCAAGTACTTAGTACAGACGTGCTGAACTGGAGCCTGACCAGGTGGTTGTCAAAGCTGTGTTTGCAAGAGTGTCAGCCTTGCATGACATCCAATTTTTCCATGTGAGGGGCAATGCATGCACACGGTGTACATGTCATGCAGTTGCAGTTTGTTAGTTGACACAGCCTGACGCAAGAAATCTTTAACATGAATCACAAGACAAATGGTGGTCTGCTTAATGAGCTCAAGACATCACGAACTAAATCATGCGCACCTGTGTTTTTCGCTGATCTTTGCTGTCTTTGAGATTATCATGGTACTGCAGCAGACACAGGAAATGCTGGAATCTGCTGGAAACTGTCAGGATCTGACAGAATAATGTCTGTAAAGAGAGCGCAGCTGCTTGGATTGAGAACAAGCGGCATGGATCACTGCGTGCTGCTTGATGCTGCCAGGTGCTTATTTCTTCTCGCAAATCGGGTAACAAACTGCGCGCAAGGCATGACTCTGCTGTCAGTTGTTGTGGGTTTTTTGTCTTATAACGCTGTGGAGTACGCTCGCTGCGTGGTGCAATTCGGCATGGCTGAATGTCTACCAAAGAGGCAGTCAGTGCAATTGATCTTATGGTGGACGTTGAGTGACCACTTTTATCAGCGATTGCGATCATGAACGACGACACAATCGCGGCAGAAAAGAGCGACATATTCACACGATGCTGCACGTCAGCTGTGGACAGTCCGTTGCTCTTTCGCCATGCTGCTGCCTGTTGACGTTTGCACAAGCTCGGGATCAAGGCCGATCTGCACCTGCAAATCATCGAACACCAACGTCCCTTACGCGCACGAAAGTGGACTCCGGTGTCAGTGCACCTCCTTCGACAGAGTCGCCACCTCCAAGGCATACACCACGATTCTGGTGAGCCAACCTTCGACGCGATGTTGGTAAATCTTCGTTTCCCAGCTGACCTGCAATACTGTTGCCAGGTCTTACCGGGCACCTGGCAGCTACAGAGCTCCAACGAACTATCATTCGCCACGCGCGTATCAGGCTCCTCGGCAATACGGCGTAGGTGTGCAAGACTAAGCCCTCTTCCATGCTTTTTGTTATGCCAGCTGACAGAAGTCAACGCTTTGGTCAGTTGTAGCCCTCACCTGCAAATACTTGACCAAACAACTACCGTTCGCCAGTGCTGCTCAGGGGGACCTACTGGTACGGGAGGGTCTAAAGTTTCTGCTGAGTATAATGGCCCTGGGGACACTGGTGGGCATGGTGGAGTTGGTGGCGGTGCTGGCGGTTCAGGAGGCTTAGGTCCTGGTGGCGACAGTGATGAGTCAGCTGATGGTGGTGGCAGAGGGCGCATGCAGCCACTCACGATAGCCTTTGCTTTGTTTGTACTAGGTACTGCTGCATTGAATGCATGCTTTGCATGCTGGGATATATAATGTTGCCTGTGTGGTGAAGAGCTTCATCACGACAGCTGTCTTCACTCAAGCACCCAAATATGTGTCCGATGCAGCAGCCTTTTGCTGCATGTCTTGCGGCAATATGTCAGCACAGCCATGCAAGCTTTATTTCCACGACAGACTATGAACATGACTCTGTGAGATGCAGTGGGGGGCGTTATGGGGTACAGAAAGAAGCGCAGCAAGGATTCCCTGATAGCAAGTAGTATCATCACTGGCTTGCTGCTTACATCAGCCTACCTAATGGGCAAACCCGATACCACTTATGGTGTACGCTTGGCACTAGGTATGTGTCCAATACCCTCTCAATACATCGCCATTTCTCACATGCTATATCATCTGCCAGCTTTTGTGTACACAGCTGTTGCCCTGACAGCAGCATTGTCCAGCAGTGACTCTGGCAATTTATACCGTAATCACAAAGGTTCAATGCAAGCTGGTAAATAACAGAGCCCACGCAAGGTCGCAAACTCAATAACATTCTTCAGGGAAGCTCATTTAACCTCAGGGTATCCCTCATCTGCCAACAAAACTCACTCAGATGTCATCATTCTGCGTGGCAAACTTTTTGGAACACCGTATGTTGCATGTCAAGCTACTGAGTTTAATGTCAGCTGCAATGGGAGCTTCTCTGCAGGCGTTCTATGCAGACATGCAAGCATTGCATACACAGACCACATGTGTTTAATGCCCTTTCTGTGTATGCAGTGACAACAGCAAGCCTGGCAGCCTACATGGGCAAAGGATACTACGATAAGAGGAAGATCTTCCCACAAGGGGTGTTGGCTGGCATCTCAACTGTCATGACACTAGGCTACATAGGATCTCTATAGCTCATAAGGTCATTGCAATTGGGATGTACGACGCATAATTGGTTGTACCCTGTCTTTCACACTTAACATACAGCATTGCTATGCGGTTTTGCAGATTTCACAAGAACTACAGATGATGCCTATTTGCTGCAAATGCAGATGTTCTGCTGCCAAAGCAGACTTGATGCCAGTCATGACTTGTTTTTCCAATGACGCCTGTCAATTACCATCCTTCCAGCTGCACACAGAATTGTACCGGATCATGGGATGTAGAACTCCCAATATATCAAGAACTGGCAAGTTTGCCAAGCTGTGTATCACAAGCTAGCATCAGTGTCAACACTCACTCTTGCCCAAACTTCTGGCTGGCTTCAAAAGACATCAATCTGCATTGCTATTGTCATATATAAGGTTGGCGTTGCAGCTTAAAGTAGGTAGCCTGGCTGTCATCACTGCTTCAAACAGAACTACTCTGTATTGTTCTCTGGCCTGCCAGAAGGCCAAGTCATGTTCTTGATGGGCTTCAGCATCTCTTGCACTTCATGCATGACCCTATCTTCTTTGTGTTGATTTTGTGCATGCTCGATCCCGAGTGCCTCCTTGGCAGCCTGGATGTTGCTACGCACCTGCAGCAAGCAATGTGTTTGGAACTCACTCTGTCTCAGACACATGCAAGAGCAAGCCAGTGCTGCCTAACCAACAACAGTAGTTGTTCTCAACCCAGCAGACATTTGAAGGTAATGTTCACAATTGTCCTTGACATTGGCGGTGTTTACTAACATGACAAACGCAGGCGTACACATTGGTTGTCATAAGCACATGATATCATAGTAGCTCACCTCTTCAGGGCTGGACATGCCCACCAGCGTCACAGCAATGTCAGCGTCTACTGCACTCTTGACACTGTGTTTCAGTGCCAGCTTGGGCAAGGGCACTCCCTGCTTCTCAGCATGTTGTGCAGCTTCCATGCAAATGGCTTTGAGCTCTTTGGGCGCTGGGTTCCAGTCTGCTGGCCCCTGCAGCCACTCACAAATACACATTACACTTACCCACAGGACTGTGATGAGACTTCTGTTACTAATGGGAGAAGCTGACAGATCACATATCCATCTTTGCCCAGAAGGATCGTATGATGGTCTACAAGTTTGTTTCAGACTGTTGGGATATGATAAACACTTAGTACTGTTGTTTTTGACCAGGTTACTGACAACCCTGGCACATCTGTACAACCTAGTTGGTTGGCTGAAGATCTAAAATCCTCCTCCTCCTCAGGCATTGTTGTTTGGTATCTTAACATTCAGGTTGAAGGGGCATGCTGTTGCTTGGGAAAGCAGCAGAGCATTCACAAGTTTGGTAAGCAGCTTGGTGGTGGTACGGTCATGTCCGTTCTTGCACTTGAATAATTTCGCACAGTCAAGCTTACTCGGCCTTGATAGAGTCATACACAAAGCTTGGCCTATATGAGCAAACAGCTTCAAATGTCTCAGCAGCTGGAAATGAGACACATGATCAAGCAGATGATAGGCAAGGAGAATGACAACAGCATTGTTTGGCAACATTGTTTTATTGATTGCTGAAGCCGCTTGAGAGCAAACAGCAAGCCCACCTTTGTGGTAAGAAGGCCCATGGACATTGGTGATGCTGAAATGATACCCACCCCCTTTTCCTTCAGGTAGGGTACTAAATCCTGGAGGCTGTCATCGTTTATACTGTTATGACAGTATGCCAAGATCACATCTACAGTCCCATTTGGTAGCCTGCATGCAAGACAACAGGGATCCATGATCTCTTGCCTTGGCAGCCTGCCGTCAGATGCCTGGCAGCAAACCACAGTGAGGACACAGACCACAGCAATGCCACTTTGTCAGGGTTGTGAGCCTAGGGGGGGGGGGGGGGAAACGGGGGGGGGTGTTGGTAATGAGGAGGGGTTGAAGCATTGCAGACAATATGTTCAGAGGTGGACCAAGAAGGGAGCGCACCTGTCCAGTACCTTTTTGTAGATGGGGAGTGGCAAGCCAGTGATGCCAATGTGGCGGATCAGCCCTTCCTTCTTCAGCTTCACCAGCTCAGGAATGGTCTCCTCCACTATCTGAAATACAGCCTCTGTCAACTCACGCAAAGGCTTATGTGTGGTCTGTCAGCCATAACAGCGATTATGCTATCATGATGCTGTACATGGCAGTGATTCAAGGGGTGATGTGTGCTGCACTATAGCTGTAAGAGCTGCAAGCCTGCATCGATCACATTTGTGCAGGTGTGCACTCATGGTAAACTTTGACAACTGTAGCTGTCTCTGTGACTGCAAACTAAGGTGTTGAGAGGGGCTGCTTTACCTGATCAAGGTTCCGGAACTCAATGTCGTGACATTGAAAAATGTCAATGTAGTCAACCTGTAACCTCTCCATGGACTCTTTCAATCCCTCTGTACCATATTGGCAACGGAAGTGAGGTTTGGAAGCAATTGAGGAGGAAAGCCTCCAGAACGCGTTGACCTTACATAAGCATCACATGGTGACTTGATCTTTGTGTGCATCTTCCAGCTTGACATGGCAGACAAATAGAAAAGATGCAGTGATGACACCGCTGATAAAGTTCACTATCACAAGCTGCATTGATGTTTCTCACAGACTTTTTGCTTGCTTGTTTGACACACCACCTAAGGATTCTGTAAGCTGTTAACTTTTTGTATGACAATTGCATGCACAGCCAAGCCTCACCACGTACTCTCTCTGCACTAAAATCAAACAGGTTTGGTCCATATCGCCCAAACTTGGTTGCCAGGACAAACTCTGCTCGTGGCAAATCCTTCAAGCCTTTCCCTAACCTCTGCATGTTATGTGCACAATTTGACAGCACAGTATAAGAACTTTGGACTACATTGCATAAACACCGCATGTAGCTCTGAGCAAGGTGTGGTCTACTAGGCTGTATTCTGCTGGCATGCAAACACATGCGGCGTTATGAGTTGTAAGCGTACTTACAACTTCTGAAAGCCCTTCGCCATAGAAGGGCGATGTGTCAAAGTAGTTGAGGCCTTGTTTGAAAGCCTCATGGACTGTTGCAACGGCCACGTCTTCTGACAGATCCTGCAGTGCTGACGAAGTGTGAGGTGAAAGCTTGATCTCTTGCGTGCCAGCTTGATTGTTGCCACTCGAGTGCTTACCGAATAGATAGCTCCTAGCGGCGATGCTCCAAAGCCGAGAGTGCACACTTCGTACCCAGTGTGTCCGAGAGGATGCCTGGGCAGACTCGAAGTCGTGCATGTAGTCCGCCTACTTGAGCTATGCCTAGATGCGTTCTTGAGCTGTGACGGCCGGGCAAAAGTCGATAAGGCACTGCGGCATGTGCACACATGAGCGTTGACCCTGCATAGTTGCAGAATCATCACGATGTTTGTGCCCATCGATTGAAGTGTGATCGTGAGATTTTCTAAACTCTATCAGTCACTGATCAGTCAGGCAGAACGTGAATTCATCAAAGATTTCACAACATGTCTTCTGCACTCTGTTTGTGCACCTTAAACACTTGGTGCTGTATGTAATGATGGCCAGATTGTGCAGGGCACAAAACAAAGGATTCGCTGAAGAGTGAGCAGTCCTCTCCGCTGAGTCGCACAATCCCACTGAGGCAAATGGTTCCATTGACAAGTACTAAAGCTTGACCCTCTTTGCCATCCTGCAGGGCAGGAAGCCTTTGAACGAAATGCAAAGGTTTTTCCAGCCAGGGCTGAGTGTACACATCATCACAGTGGGCATATCATCAGACTTGTTGGCATTGACAATGCCATCCTGGCAAAAGATGGCAGGATCTGCATGTATGGCTTGCATTAGAACTGCTGCATCAGTCAGTTGTTGGGCTTTTGCACCATGCTTAAGATTGGCAGCATGTCACACAATGGCATCAGCTTCACAGCATAGCTGGCCCGGCCAAGGCCAGCAGCCCCCTGACAACTCTGATGCAGAGGTGCAATGCGAGAGCTCATGCTGAGGTAAGCTGCAAGCAGAGAAGACAGGGCAAAGGCAAAGCTGCCTGTGTTACCAGAGGTGCTTTGCAGTATACCTCAAGCCACGGGGTGAAGTCTGTATACTGGGCTCGATAGCTCATGCCAAATGCCTTGTGTAGCTCTACTATGCTTGTCAACTTGGACATGATGTCATCTCTCCCTCTCACTGTGGCACCATCATGTGTAAGGACCTGCATGGCCATGACTACGCATGATGCTGTTGCAGGACAATACCAAGCACCATTCTTGTGCTGCAGGATATCACAATGCTAGCGTGCAGCTGACTCTGCCGTGCAATTAGAGATTTACTGTGGTCTCACAAATTGCTCAAAATTACTGTGGTGGTGGCGTAGAGTCTATTGTGCGCAAACAGCAGAGTGATGATATGCATGCAGCAGCTTGCTGTTGCACATACCGAGTCATCTCTGTACAGGTCGGCAAGACCTGCAGTGCCCATGTGACCTCCAGCTACCAGCGCATAGTAGCGTGTTGTCATTGACGCTGCAACAGCTGCCAGCCTGCGCAAGCATAAAATTGAAATGTCTACTGAACGTCGCCCTTTACTGATTGTGACAATTGTGTGTGTCTCAGACTGTTACACTTGATCTGTGAGTCTGGCGGTTTGGAGGTTACATGAGCAATTGTGCAGCGAGCTGTCAAGACAGAGGGTAATGACAGAGCACGGACTTGATGCCCTGACACATGTAGATGCTGCTGATGCTCATGAAGCTGTGCAATCAAGAATCAGGTGGAGTGCACAGGATGACGGCATAACAGTGGCAGGACTCCTGCACAACATGATGTGGATGTTCACTGGTAGCTGGTCATGTCTATGCCAAGCTGCAGAAGCCATGTCACCTTTCATCCTGAGAGTATGCTTGTGTCATGAAGGACATGACTGCTGACCTCCTAGTGCTGTACTGCAAGCAGACTGACAAGGATGAGTGTGAGCACATGTGCCTTCACCCCTTGAACAACAGCACATCCATACTCGCAGACCAAGCATCAAATGAGATTCAAGATCATGCTTGATTGGCAAAGCCTGTCAGTCACAAAGGAGACCATGTTGCATCTGCTGCTGGCCATGGAAGCACGAGGTAGCATAACATAAAAACTGCTTTGCAGCAAGCCATGCGCAGAGGTTGGGCAGCAAGAGGAGTGCCAGTCAAGCATGTGCAGCTACCTTACGTAAGAAGGGGTGCCCAAGGAGAGCTTCAGCTGTAGGGCGCTTGTAGGGGTCCTTCTCTAGGCATTGCTTGATCAGATCCACAAACTCTGGACTGTGCTGTTGGCAGGCTGGCAGTGGTACCTCATCTTCCACCACCTGAGACACAGAGCCCACCATGTTTGCCTTGCAGACATCTCTGTAGTATCTTCCGTACTACTCAATGTTCCTTCTGTCAAGCCCTGATGCTGCAATGCAAGAGATTACATTTGCAGTGCTGGGATCCATTGTTGGTCACTCATGATACTCAGCTCTACTGATCAGAATGGGATTCAAAGTCTGTACCAGACTCGCAATCTGTATCACACTCACAATCTGTTCCTGCTAAGCTGTCACTGACTTGTTATGGGGTACACACATGAGTGGTGGTGCATAGCACACCTGAATCATGAGCTGCAATGGACCACCTGAGGCGTCATACGGGTAGTTGCCAGTTGCTGCCTCCAGCAGTGTCAAGCCAAGACTCCTGAGCGCCAAATGAAAGTGAAAATAAATTATCAGGATTCTCACGGTCAGCAGCCTTATCATGCAAGCAAGAGCTCCACAACAGGGAAGAACCCACAATACAGCATGAAAGGAAAGGGTTATGCAGGTGCAGCAAGTAGCTTTCTTGACGTAAGATGCACGCCTTAGGGTCACAGCAAGTCAATGAGCGTTTACATGAAGCAGGATGCGGTCGCAGCTCACCAGATGTCTGCTGGGAAGGAGTAGGGCTGGCTGTTGATGCGCTCTGGGGACATGTAGGTCACTGTGCCTGTGAAGGTGTTGCACTGCAAAGCAAACATGATGTCATGCCACCATTTCAACACATCTTTCCATGGCGTTGAGGTATCATTATTGGGCTTAGTGTGTGCTCTGACATAAGAAACTTGGAAGCAATGTATTGTATCGGCACCAGACTTGTTATGCTGCGAGTTTGTGAGTTGTGCTCAAAGTGCATGCTCTTGGTTAGATGTTTGGCTGCCTGGTCTTATTCAGCTTGTCTGAGCACACAACAATCCATGCTTGAAGGCCATGCACGAGATAGCGTGATGCAAGCTGGCATACCACTGCCAGGGTGCTGTCCACAAAAGCACTGATGCCAAAATCGGCTATCTTGGCATCTCCGTTTAGGCTCAGCAGTACATTTGCTGGCTTGATGTCTCTGTGCACCTAACATCACAATCTCCACCCCTTTTGTGCCTCAGAATGCATTTGGATGCTCAATTGAGGGCAGCTTGGGAGGCACAGCAGACAACTTTGTGCGTGCACATCATGTGAAACAATGTGCATCAACCAGTTGGGTGCATCATTTTGAGGCCCTACGTCCTTAAACAGGTACAACTTGTTGTGCGAGTTGCGTTATAAGGCAGGTAATGCACATTGCTATCAGCAGACAAAAAGGAGGGGGTACAAGTATACACCCACGCAATTCATGCTCAAGATGCGTTGCTGACCAACATGTATACGTACCATGTGACTGCGCCTGTGTAAGTGCAGCAGTCCTGGCAGCAGCTGGGCAGTGATTGCAGCCAACACCGGCTCTGGAACCTTCTTGACCTGCATGACAAGAATTAAAGCTGAATCATCTGCACAAGCTCACAAGGCAATTATAGCTGCTGATCGCCCCTGTACTAAGGACGTGGCATTGACATGCATACATCTGTCGTTGCCAATTATCTTGCTCGGCTTTTGTCTGTTGTGGTTGGTGCACAAGACCAAGCATGACTGACCTTGTGCAGGATGTCTCCCAACGATCCACCGTCCATATACTCCAGCACAATAGCAATCTGCAAACCAGGAAGCCGTTGCACAAGAAAAGTCAAAATGGTCTCAGCAGCAGCAACACCAAAAGCAGCCACCGTGTGATTAATACAGCTGTGTGCCGCTTGCCTGTCCATTCTCAGACTCATGGTAAGCTCCAACAAAGTCCACTAGTCCCGCAACATGTGGTGCGTCACAAAGAGCTCTCACATCATTCATCATCTGGTGTCGCATGTCCTACAGGACAGAGGACCAAACCTGTGTGCTGCTGTGCATGTCAGAGGCAACTGCCTATAGTCAGCCAGCTGAACCAAAAGAAGTGCAGCAGCAATGGTACCTTCTCAAACACATTGATGCGCTTGATAGCAACAAATGTATTGCCCTTGAGGTAAAAAGCTTTCATGACCTGCATTGATTTCACGACACAGTCAGGCTGGGTCTCTGAGTCTTCCGTCACCAAGCAGGACTGCATGGCATGATCTTGCATACCACACTGCTGGCACCTCGTCCCAAGGTGTCCAATATCTGTAGATCCTTCTGCGAAATCTGCATGCTAGAGAGGTCTTGACTCATAGAAAGAGAGGTGTTGCTCAGCGACTGGCTGAATGTTGGGATATAGAGCGCATTCCAAGCTGTAACTACATTTGCTCAGCTCACTTTGTAATGCTGATCAGTCCTCAGAAAGCCAGAGATGCCCCTTGTCATGCCCTCTGATGTGAACCTGTACTCTTGCAGAGACTTGCTTGTCACTCGGAGAGTGCCAGTGTCTGTGCACTGCATAGAGTCCTGAAGAAGCACGCTGGGAATCGCAAACTGGCTTTGCACCAGACATCGCAGCCGTGGTATGTGTAGTTTGCTAGGTCGCACGCATGCAGCAATTCAATGAGTTACCCTAAGTGGAGCATTTGTGATAGACTCAAGAGGGTAATGGTTGACGGATTCAACCGCAAGCTTGAGCTTTGGAGGCATGTTATGATCGCAAGCTTTCTGTCGGAATTATTGCAGGCTTTCTGTCGTCTGAATCAGCATAATTGTTCAGTGAACACGGGATGTGGCAACACAAGCGATTTGCAATTGGTGCACTTCAGCGCTTTCTTTTACGCCGCTAGTACTTTTGATCCCAACGAGGGCAAATGAGTCAGGCTGACTAATGAGCTCAACCATTGGCAGCTTGCAATTTCAGCCGTGATGCTGTGACTTTGTCCTCCGCCGGCCCAACATTTTGTAGGGCACATCACGCCGCCATGCTGTACTTGAAGCATCACCACAAGAGTTGCATAGGGTCTTGGCCGTTCGAGACTGATCTCATGCCGCCACTCAGGAACTGACTGTGAACATGTAAGAGCGGTGACTGTATGTTGATGGCGGTGGACCCACCAATGGCCTGGCTCATTCACTGCACAGGGAGTGCCCGCGTCCATGGTGTAACATCAAGGACGCAGGAAGCTAGGCAAATTCTCAGCTGCCACTTGTGCAACACACAGCAGCATGTAGACAGAGCCACACATACGGCTGCACCAAAGCTTCTTTCTGACTGTTCCAGACTCAGCGAAGCATCTGCTTCAGCTCACCCTTCTCGTCCATTTCTTCAACTATGTCCGCACCGCCCACAAACTCCCCCTTGATATACAACTGCAAAACACCAAGTCCAGTTCATGTTCCAGCAACACAGTCATTGCCAATCTTCAACAGCACAAGCTGCATCTACATTCACATGTACAGTGCCATGCAAGGATTAGATGCCATCAAACGGACCACTGTGCTGTCTGATGACTGGCCAGCAGTGGTGTAGTCAAGATCAGCAAACAAAGCATATACAGGCTCAGGCAGTGCATGGGCAGTACAACACCATGACATACCTGGGGTATGGTAGGCCATTGGCTGTAAGATTTGATAGCTTCTCGCACTCCTGGGTTGTACTGCTCATCCAGCACATTTACTACTTCATAATCTGTGCGTGCCTCATTCAGCATAGTGAGCACCTTGAAGGAGAAGCCACACTGAGGCTGTGTGCGAGTGCCCTTGATGAAAGCAACAACCTACACAGCAAGGGCATGCACCCGTGTGGCATCCAACACAAATTTGCATATCGGGGTCACTGTATTTGTAAGTGCCTTGCATCACTTCACACATACAAAAGCATGACTAGACAACAGAAGTGTGGCCCTGCAGCATGCATTGCATTGCTCATGCAAACCTGCTGTGATGATGGGCAACTGGGCATTCAGCATATGAATGCTCCTAGAGCTTGCACTGGCATTCACAGGTGCACACCTTGTTGGACTTGACCACAGAGTCCAGCAAGTCTTCAACAGAGCACGTCAAATCTTGTATGCCTTTGCCTGGGGTTAGCTTCAGCTCAGGTTTTGCCCTAGGGGCTTTGTGTACCCATTGCTGCTGAGCCCCAGGGGCATTGCCTGGGGGAATTGCCCCGTTTGCTTCAACTACAAATGCAAAGACGTCTGGCAGGCTTCACATTGCTGAAAGTCATGCATAGCTTGACATTGGCAGTGCAGCGCGTGATTTGTTATGCTGGTATGCAATGGAGGTGCCTGAGTGAGGCACCATACATGCAGCATCCACACATCTCAGGATGTGTGGATGTCAAGGTGTCTTCTATGGCATACACAGGGATGGGCCATTGTGTCTGTCACATAAATACACTTTGTGCTGCAAGAAGCAAGATTGAGTATCATGTGTGCATGTTCAATGCTGTGTATGCTGAAATTCTTCAGTGTCAACAAGGCATACCTGCACTTTGGATCCATTGTTTCCAGGCTGCTGTCAAGTTGTCTTTGGTGGGATCAGGTACAGTTGCAATTTTGACGCTGTGAGTATGGTCAGGCATGTCTTGTATATGGTTTGCAACGCTGACTGCCACCTGTATGCCAGGCAGTTGAGCCTGCTACAACCTGTTCATTCCACTGTGTTGTGCGTGTCGCAGGCAACGTGAGGTCACCTTCCGTGACAGGCCTATGTACTGCAATTTCTGCTCTGTGTCGTAGACAGCATACACCCCAGCCGTTGTTGGCAAAGCCCCAAGCTCACCCGAAACAGGTTGCAGTGGTGCATCTGACAGCGAAGTCACTGAGTTTGTGGACGTTGCAGAGGCATCTGGCTGACTTGCGGCACGTACTCGTTGGCAGGAGTGCTGCAGCAGTGGCTTCCGTACCTTGAAGCTTACGCTGGTCGAAAGAGCTTGTGGAGGAGATCTCAGAGAAGAACCCGTTGTGAGCTTATGTGCGTGATGGCTCGGAGCCAACAACGGGGAGTTGAGTATCCGACCTTGCATGCCGTTTGCTGTCGCCAGAAAGCTTTGCGGGTCTTTGATGAAATTGGTGAGTTGCTGTGGCTCCAGCGCCGTGCGTGCGCGCATGGCGTGTAGTCCAGTGTACGGCGTCATGCATAGTGTCAGACCTACAATTTTAGAATGTGGTAACTCAACATTGTATGCCACATTTCTATGATGTTCGTGACGGGATGCTGAATACGATGCTAGCAAGACCAAAACGCACTTCAGAAGTGACAATGACCCCAAATTCTGTTCTCAAGATGCATGCTGCCATGCATCTATGCATCTGATTGTAAACGCATTTGTTTGTGACTCAGCTGAATGCGATGAACATTGCGCTGGACTTTGGTCATGTTGGCTGCGACGACACTGTATAATGAAACCTCAAGGTGTATCAATCAATCAATCAATATATTTAATGTCCTGGGGGGCAACTGGGACCCAACAGACAAGAAGTTCAGTTCAGTGAATTCATACAGACAAGATTTGCTTCCTATATGCAAAGCATTCACTAAGGGAACCACCACATGCATTTGGTTCACACAAAATCATAAAGTCTGCAATAGTACAACAGTGCTGCAGGAGGTCCAAATGCTGTGACCTGATGTGGCTGTACGCTGGGCAATAAAAAACAAAGTGCTGCTCGTCCTCCACACAATCCAATGACTTGCACACTAGACACAGCCTGTCTGTCCTATCTAGGTGAACACCGTCTGCCCAGCGGCCTGTGTCTACCCGCAGACCATGGCATCCAGTCCTGAACCTACTAATTAGCCTTCTATTTGACGCACACTTGACAACAGACAGATACTCTGCAGATTTGTACTCAGGCTGCATTGTCCTATATAACATCAAGCTGCTGTGC
>JAABUP010003075.1_pt1 | contig 30293 bp, 24 predicted proteins | sample 5559201 | NCBI WGS metagenome assembly JAABUP01 (sample SAMN10711887, study PRJNA513373) | rock metagenome | isolation source: Antarctica rocks | place: Antarctica | reverse complement strand
TGATCATGTTGATTTTATAATGCGTCGAATACACTATAAATATACTGATTATCAGGCTATTATACAATAATTTCCTGTTGTTTGTTTCTCTTTTCCTCTCGTTTTTTGACCCTTAATTCGCATTAATTATTAACATTGAAAGGACCTGCTACCATTTGTAGCGTATCCGCCAGATGGTTCCATTCGCGTCGTCAGAAATTAGAATTGAGCCGTCGGCCGCTTCTACTATGGCACTGGGACGGCCAAAGACCTGGGCAGCACCAGGCTGGCCGGGGTTGAGGTGCCAACCCGTTACGAAGTCTTCTTATCCGCCTATCGGCGCTCCCTGAGCATTCATCCGTACCCGCAAGATTTTGTAACCTCGTGCCATACTGCTGTTCCAAGAACCATGGACTGTAATGTATGCATCGTGCCGGTACTCCTCCGGAAAGGCCGTGCCGCGGTAGAAGATCACACCAAGTGGCGACATGTGCGCCCGGAACAGCACCGAAGGTGTAATTGTAGTAGCCGTTAGAGGGCTGATGGCTTTAATGCGAGGATCCAGTTTATTGGGGGCCAAGTAGGCGTAAGGATAGCCATAGAAACCTCCCTGCTTTACCGAAGTCAGGTAGTCGGGCACCAGTTCGTCGCCCAGGCCGTCGCGCTCAATAACAGTTGTCCAAAGCTCGTTGGTAACCGGATTAACATCCATCCCTACCGGATTGCGCAAGCCTGACGCGAAGGTGACCCGACCCGACCCGTCGAGGTTATACTGCTGAATGGTGGTTCGGCGCTGGTCGGCCTCCACCGCTGCATTTTGCGAAGAACCGATAGACACGTAAATTTTGTTGTCCTTGATGACCAGATTTCGTGTCACATGCTGACCATTGCCCGGCAGATCGGCCAACTTGACGGGTGCGCTGCCCGCTTTGGTTTGGCCGGAGGTATAGTTGTAGCGCAAAATGGCTTCGGTCGCGCCTACATATAGATAGTTGCCGTTAAAAACCATTCCATGGATTTCGTCCAACTGGCCGCCCGTGTCCCATACAAAAGTCTGATCCGCGACACCGTTATTGTCCGAATCGCGTAGTATGGTAATTGTGTTTGATGCGGTTTGCGCCACAAACACGTCTCCGTTTGGGGCAATGGTCAGTCGGCGGCCGTTTGACACTTTGCCAAACAGATTAATGGCAAACCCTTGCGGTACTTGGAAGCACGCCCCAGCTGGTTGCTGCATCAGCACCTGTGGGTAATTAACAAAGGAGGCGGTGGTGTCGGGGTTGGGCAAATCGCTCAAACTTACTATACTGTTGGTCGCGACAATAACGTCTGTAGGCATATCGCCTGTTCCCGGATCGGGGGTGGGCATGTCGTTGTTCTTGTTTTTACAGGAAACCAGGCTCAGCAGCAGTGCAGTGGTAAAAATCCATTTTCGCATGATAGTAGGGGTTAATTGGTTAATTTAATAAAGTGAAGGCCTGTTTAAATTTGTTCAATTTATTTTCTGTGCTTCTTTTATCACATAAAAAAACAGGGGATTTCCATTCTTTTTGTACAGATATAAAATACAGGCACAAATTTATAGGCCTAAAAGAAGCATTACAAATTTTCTGATGTGAATTTATACAGGTTTATATCTTGATTTTTTTTCAAGAAGTGGGCGAACTAATCGCAAAGAATTATATTTTGTTCCTATAGTTTTCCTCATTTTCATATATAGGAACAACCATAGTTAGCAAACCAATGTTATCACAGAAGTATATACAGTTAATACATAAAGTATCAATCAGAGAAAAATCTAAAGTGCTTTGAAAATTTCCGTTTTGAACGAGAAATGATTCTGCTCATTCTTTTGGATGCTAAACGGGAAGTTGTGGAGACCAAGAATTTTTTTGACAATAGTTAGCCCTAACCCTGACTTGTATTTGCAATTTCCTAAATATCCCACAATTATAAATGGTCCCTTATAAAGCAAGAATTCTACAGGTTCTATTTCAGATAATTCAAAAAATTTATTTACTAATTTTTCCACCTTGCGCAGATGCGGTTGAAATACGGTCAGGCTTGAATTTCATCTGAAAACCTATATCCTATGCCCCATGAAGTGAGGATATATTGAGGGGCATCTAAATTAGTTTCTAATTTTGTCCTGATGCGGTTGATGTGGGAAGTAACCGTGTGTTCATAACCCGAAATGGAATAACCCCAAACTAACTTCAACAGCTCGGTCCTGTTAAAGGTTTTACCCGGATTGTTTGCCAGCAGCAGCAAAAGGTCAAATTCTTTTGGTGTAAACTCAAGCCTTTTATTTTTAAGAGAAGCTTTTCTGAGTTCTTTGTCTATTACAAGGCTTTTAAACCGAATTTCTTCCTGCAGCGCAGCAGGAATTTGAGGCACCTGGTCAGATCTTCTTAAATGTGCTTTTATCCTGGCTAAAAATTCCCGGATGCTAAAAGGTTTGGTCATGTAATCATCCGCCCCAAACTCAAAAGCAAGCACTTTATCAATCTCTTCGGTTCGGGCAGAGAGCATCATCACCGGAACTTCTATACAGTTTTTCCTGATGGTTTTGCATACTTCAATACCGTCCTTATCAGGGAGCGTAATGTCAAGTATGATCAGATCAAATTGCTTGCTAAGTGCTTGTTTAATAGCTTCTTTGCCCAAACTACAAAAGGTGAACTCGTATTCAGGTTTAACAAGGTGAAGGTTAAGCAGTTTGATAATATCCTGATCATCTTCAGCAAAAAGGAGCTTTTTCATAAAATGGTATTGATATCGGAAAAGAAACTTAACTGACAGGCAAATAGTAATTTATAACCATTAATTATTAATTTAGTTTAAAAACCGCCTTGGTTTATGGCCATTGTTAAATTTTGTTCAATTTATTTTAATACTTCTTTTACCACCTAAAAAATTTGAGGTTTCTGCACTTTTATATTAATTAGAAAACAAACACAAAAAATACAGGCATAAAAGAAGTATTAAAAAAACCACTGATATAGATTTTTAAACAGACCCAACAACTAAATATAACTATTTTTTTAAAATATTTAGTTTTTATTTATTTTTAGTGCAAGAAGTAATTATCAATGCAAGACAATACAAACAGAGAGCAACCTATTTCTGCAAATGAAGGCAACAAAACTAATATGGAAATTAGTTCTTTGTTTGACTTTTCAGGATTGGACAATGAAAAGGACCGGTTAGACGCGCTTCGTTCTTACCATATTTTAGATACGCCTGAAGAAAAAGATTATGATGACCTGACTGCATTGGCTTCAGGCATCTACCAAACACCGATTGCATTGATTAGTATGGTTGATAAAAACAGGCAATGGTTTAAATCGCATTATGGAATAGACGCACAGGAAACGACTGTTGACCATTCTTTTTGTACGTATGCTATTGCCTCGCCCAGTAATGTTCTGATTGTTCCGGATGCCAAGCAAGATCAAAGGTTTCGCGATAACCCGTTGGTTACCGGAGATCTTGATATTACCTTTTATGCAGGAGTTCCGCTGGTCAACAGCGAGGGTTTTGCATTAGGGTCCCTTTGTGTAATCGATCATTATACCAGGGAACTTACTGAAAGTCAGATTAATGCGCTTATGATCATCGCAAAACAGGTGGTTGACAAATTAGAATTGAGACGAAAAATAACCGAATTACAACAAGCCAGAAAGGAATTAGAAATTTCTTTTAATTACTTAAAGCAATCAGAAGATGAGCGCAAAGATTTTGTAACCAATATATCCCATGATCTGCGGACACCCTTATCTATTGCTAAAGGCTACACTGAAACGCTTTTATTACAGGAGAATTTAAGCCCTGAATCAACCGAATACCTGCAGCTTGTTGAAAATAAAATCCAGTTGGTAGAAAACTTAGTAACGCAGCTTTTTGAATTATCAAAAATGGAAGCTGTAGAATTTAAGGCGCAAAAAGAACCGTTTGTTATTGCAGAAGTATTAAGGGCTATTACAAATAGCCGGCAGCTTCTGGCACGAGACAAAAATATCCGGCTGGAATGTGTGGGCTGCGTAGATGTTTCGATGGTTTTTGCAGATGTAAGCATGATGGAGCGCGTAATTCAGAACCTGTTAAGCAATGCCATAAAATTTACGCCCGAAAACGGAGCCATCACTATTGAGCTTGTTCATGAAAATGATGAGCTATTGTTACAATTTAAAAATAATGGCCCGGCTATACCGGAAGAGGTGATTAATTGGATAAGCCATTATTACAAGCAAAGAGGTATCATTAAAAGGCCGGTAAAATCAGGCCTGGGTTTAGCGATAGTGAAACGCATACTGGAACTTCACGATTTTCCGTTTACAATTAAAACAGCAGGAAAAAACGAACTTACTATTCGGATGAAAAATTATAAGTTTATATGAGCTTAATAGTTGAGAGTCTGTTTAAATTTTATTAAACATATTTTTATACTTCTTTTATCACCTAAAAATCATTAGCCTACTGTACTTTTTGTACCGGTATAATATCTAAACACCAAATTTATGGGCATAAAAGAAGCAAAAAAAAATCATTATCTATAAATTGTTCCAAACTAAAACTTGTTCCGGAATTTATTTTGCAGACACGTACTTCAGCCCGGCGATAGAACTAATTAAGGTTACAATAAAAAATAACCGCCAAAAGCTAACCGGTTCTTTAAAAAAGACAATGCCAAAAACTACTGTTCCCACCGCTCCTATACCTGTCCAAACGGCATAAGCTGTCCCTAAAGGCAAAGTTTGTGTTGCTTTATACAATAGCGTTAAACTTATTGCAATAAAAAACACAAATCCCCCCATCCACAAATAAAACGGAGTCCCTTCCAATCCTTTTGCCTTATTTAAGCAGGTTGTAAAGCCAATTTCGCACAAGCCGGCAATTAACAGTAGTATCCAGTTCATCATTATAAATGTAAGTAAACTAATTAAGAGCCTGTTTAAAACCTATCCCATGTATTTTTTATACTTCTTTTATCACCTAAAAACTGGTTAAGCCTTTTGTTTTTGGTTTTATTTAAATTGAAGCAAACACTAATTTTTATAGGGTAAAAGAAGCATCAACATTTTTTCTTGTATTAATTTAAACAGGATCTAAACTGCTTCACCGGCAACTGCTTTTTTATAAAACCCCTTTCAGCGAATTTTCGTTCGGGTCTATCATCCGGGTTTTATTATTAAAAAAACGGATGATCAGCCGGTTGTCGCTGTTGCCGTTAACGTAGTTTACAAGCCAGTTAAAAAATATAACGCCTTTATTGGTGAAACCCGCAATTGACATGATATGCACCAATCCCCACAAAACCCAGGCAACGAACCCCTGCAAACGGATTTTTCCTAAATCTGCCACCGCCTGGTTTCTTCCGATGGTTGCCAACGATCCTTTGTCTTTATATTGAAAGGGGACCGGTTCTTCACTATTCAATATCCGGATCAGGTTTTTGGCCAACTGTCGACCCTGTTGCAGCGCGGCAGGTGCAACTCCGGGGTGTCCGTTAGGTGTTTCTTCGGTGGTAACTGCCGAAACATCGCCGATTGCAAATATGTTCGAAAACCCCTTTACACGGTTTATATTATCGGTTTCTATCCTGCCGCTTTTATTGATGATGGCCGGCGGAACACCGTCAGGAACTTGTCCTTTAACCCCGGCTGCCCAAAAAACATTTTTTGTTTCGATGACCATACCATCATCTACTTTTAAGGTAAAGCCATCGTATGAATCCACATGCACGCCATTAAAAATAGTTACCTGTTTATTTTTTAAGTATTTTTTTGCTGTTGATGAAGCTTTATCAGACATGCTTGCCAGCAGTTCTGGTTTGCCTTCAATGAGATAAACCTTCATATCGCTGCTTTTTAAATCATGATAATCTTTCATCAAAATCAGCTTTCTCATTTCAGCCAAAGCACCGGCAAGTTCAACGCCGGTAGGGCCGCCGCCAGCCACAACAAAGGTCATTAAAGCCATTTTTTCTTTAAGGTCATCCGTAAATGAAACCGCTTCCAGGTTTTGTAAAATCAAGCTTCTGATATTTAATGCTTCCGGAATATTTTTCATCGGCATAGCCAGTTGCGCCATGGATTGGTTACCGAAAAAATTGGTATTAGAACCGGTAGCAATAATTAGATAGTCGTAAATAATATCGCCCATTGTGGTAATTACTTTATGCTCATCAGGACAAATTTTTTCTACAGCTGTAAGCAAAAATTTAAAGTTTTCCTGCTTTGTAAATATCCTGCGGATAGGAAAACCGACAGAATCCGCTTCAATTGCACCAATAGCTACCTGATAAAGCAAAGGCTGAAAAGTATGATAATTGTGTTTATCAAGAAGCACCACATCAACCGGGGCGTTTTTTAAGTTTTTGGCTAATTCTATCCCCCCAAAACCTCCGCCCACGATCACTACTTTTGGCCTTTCTGTCTGCTTCATTGTTATTTAATTTGCTTTTTCAAAGCCTGTTTTAGATTTATGCCTGATTTTAAATCCGTTCAGAGTTGATAGATCATGCTTCTTTTACACCTATAAAATTGGTGTCTGTATTTAACGGACTATCAAATATAGAAAGCTTTACTGTTTTTTAGTCGATAAAAGAAGCATGGATAGCAGGCCGGTCAAAACTCAAACACAACTTAAATTTGTTTATGGATTTCGTTTGTGGAGTGCTCACCTACTACCAAAAACATGATCGCCAAAAACGCAAGGTCCTTCACCACAAAAAAATCTGTTGTTGGCACGCCTTCCACAGCTTTCCAAATTCCGGGCGTCGTAAATAAAAAACTGATGGTAGTTAAAAAGATAATTATCCCGGCGTAACCGGCTATTCTTCCAATCTTGTCGTTCCAAAAAGAGCCGATTAAAAGCAGTGCGGTTATAATTTCAAAAGTGCCGATCAAATTAGAAACTGCCTGGTCTGAGGCTACATGGTACAGCCAGCTCATTAAAAAACTATTGCTGACATAATGCTTTATACCCATCGCTTCTGTAGCCGTAAACTTGAATATCCCAATCCACAACAGCACAGCAATTGCAGCAATAACACCAAGATTGTAACCGGTTTTTTTGAAATTCATGATCGTAAGATTTAGGTTGATTTATTTAAGAGAAGCAACAGCCTTTTGTTGAAATTCCGGCTTCAATAAATTGTTCTTTGCTTTACGCAGTTTTAGTACTTTAGGCATCGAAACCAGTTGGATATAAGTTTCATCCGGGTGAAGTTTGTAATAGCCCTGGTGATAATTTTCGGCAGGATATAATACTTTAAACGGTAAGATTTGTGTCACAATAGGGTTTTTGTAATGATGTTCTTTATTGACTTTAGCCGTTACTTCTTCAATCGTTTTCTTTTCTTCAGGATTGCGATAAAAAGCAATAGAACGATAATCTGTTCCCTGATCAGGTCCTTGCCTGTCAAGTGTAGTGGGGTCATGCGCATAAAAAAAGGCTTCTGTTAAAGCAGAAAAGCTGATCACAGCAGGATTATAATATACCTGGACAGATTCGGCATGTCCTGTTGATTTAGTGCATACATCTTCATAAGACGGATTCTTGACTGCTCCGCCGGCATAACCGGCCACCACCTTGTTTACGCCGTTCAGTTCTGATAAACCTTCTGACAAACTCCAAAAACAGCCGCCTGCAAAAGTGGCTACCTTTTCTCCATGCTTTGGTACAGGTAACGTGGCAAAAGCCTTATCATGATCAGTTGTCTGACCTTTTACAAAGCCAAAAATGAAAAGCAGGCCCAGCAGGAATAAATTAAATGTTTTCATAAAAATTGTAAGTTGAATGATACAGTATTATTTAGACGGAATAAATTTAAAAGCATAAGAATCCATGCAATAGCGTTTGCCGGTGGGCGCAGGCCCGTCATCAAAAACGTGGCCTAAATGCAAACCGGTACTGGCTTCTACCACCTCATCCCTAACCATGCCGTCAGAATTGTCTCTCACAATTTTAATTTCTTTTGGGTCGATCGGCTTAAAAAAACTTGGCCAGCCTGTGCCGGAATCAAATTTGGCAGCAGAACTGAATAAAGGTTTGCCGGTAGCAGCACTTACATAAACACCTTTTTTGTGGTTATTCCAATAAGGGTTCTGATAGGGGGTTTCTGTTCCCTTATTAACCAATATCTCATAAGCTTCCGGAGAAAGGGCCTTTTTCCAGTAACCGTTAGATTTAGCACTGGGATAGGTTTTGGTATCTTCTGAACTATTAGGTTTTGATTGGCCTTGGCTACAGGCATTTAATACGAGCAGTAAAAATGGTATGATGATTAAATTCAGCTTTTTCATATTTACTTAGTCGTATACAATTTGAAATCCTTACAGCTTTTATCAAGTATTAACCTCTACCGGTTGTGATGGGGTTATAAATTTTGTATTATAATGTTTTAATAATTTTACCTGATCTGTCCAGCCAACAAGTTTCTCTACCTTTTAAATAGGTGCCATTGATTAACTTAGCAACGTTATAAATTGAACCAAGCTTAAGCGGTTGTAGCGATGGAATTCAATGCTTCTGTATAAATTCGTTTAATAGTTCAGCACTAAATACAAGTTTAACTTGTTTAGAAAACAACAAAGAATCAGGCCGGGAATAATCTTTTTTGACTAAAAAACTGATCCAAAGATTTGTATTTAATATAATCTTGATCGGATTTTTTGGCATAGTGTTTCGAGCGTACCAATTCAATATCCTTTGTAATTTCTTCCAAAGTTGGGGCTGAACTTTCTTTGCTTCGTAACCGTTCTAAAATATGTTGAAAGCCAGTGGCAGAGGTATCCTGATTAGCGATGAGATCAAGATCTGCCAAAAATCTTTTAAAAGCTGAGTAACTTTTGGATTTAAGATATTGACTTTAAAAGTTTCCACCTAACAAATAATCAGAAAAACAGGAACAACCGCCATAGTAAAAGTATTTTAAAAAATAAGCTACTTTTGTGTGCTTTACAGGTAAGCAAGGTACACACTTAAACCCGATGCTTCTTTTAGCACTAATTTCTTTATGCTCCAAATCCGCGAAAATGTTTCCCTCAAAAATTTCAATACGTTTGGTGTTGAAGCTATTGCAAAATATTTAGTGGAGATCAACCATGAAGATGAACTGACAGAGCTTTTCCTCGACCCAAAATGGCTGCAAATGCCGCGCTTGGTTTTGGGCGGAGGAAGCAATGTTTTGTTTACCAAGGATTTTGAGGGACTGGTGATCCGGATGAACATCCGCGGGATTGAACATCGAATCAACCATGAAGAAGTTTATGTAGAAGCCGGTGCAGGCGAAAGCTGGAACGAACTGGTGAACTATTGCGTGAGCCATGATTTCGCCGGAATGGAAAACCTGAGTTTGATCCCGGGTTCTGTGGGCGCTTCACCGGTGCAAAACATTGGCGCTTACGGCGTGGAACTGAAAGATGTATTTGAATCTTGCCAGGCTTTTGAAATTTCCACACAACAAATAAAAACCTTTGTAAAAGAAGCATGCGGTTTCGGTTACCGGGAAAGCATTTTTAAAGGCGAATTGAAAGATCGGTTTATTATTACTTCGGTTAAGTTTAAACTTTCAACAAAGCCAAAAGTCAATACAAAATATGGTGCTATTGAAGAAGAATTGCGGAAGCGGGAAATAGCAGGACCAACGATTCAGGATGTTTCCAAAGTAGTGGCACATATCCGGGTTTCTAAATTGCCCGACCCTTCTACCATTGGCAATGCAGGCAGTTTTTTTAAAAACCCGGTAATTGGTTTTGGTGAATTTGAAAGGTTGAAAAACAAGTTTTCGGAGTTGGTGCATTATCCTGCCGGAAACAACCAGATCAAACTGGCGGCTGGCTGGCTGATCGAACAATGCGGCTGGAAAGGTAAAATTGTAGGCCAAACCGGCACTTGGAAAAATCAGGCTTTAGTGTTGGTCAACCATGGCAATGCCAGCGGTGCCGAAATTTTTGCGTTATCGTCGCAAATCATAGACAGCGTGTACAATAAATTTGGCGTTTATCTGAACAGAGAAGTGAACATATTTTAATTTTTGCTTTCTTAACAAAAACTTCACACAGCAAAAAAACAACTGTTTGAAGTAAATACGTATTTTATCATAAAAGGTTCTTCGTATTTAAATTATTTTGTAAGTGCTTAGTTTTTAATAAAATATATTCATAGGTACTCTTTTCGCCACAACCTGTTTTACTACAATAATTTAATTTTGAATTAAGTATAGGCTCAAAATGAGGTGCAGTAGTATGTTACTTTTACTAAAAAATATAAATTCGGTCTGCAAATTGTATAAAAGTTTACAGAAATAAATCTTGAAAAAATATATACTGTAAAACATTGAACAATGACAAAAATTGAATTTAACACAATGGTATTGCGCCAGGCTGGTTCTTTAAGATCTTATGCCCTGCACTTTACCCACGACGCTGATGATGCAAATGATTTGGTACAAGACACAATGCTTAAAGCAATTACATACTATAACAAGTTTAAAGAAGGTACAAATTTAAAAGGATGGTTATATACCATTATGAAAAATACTTTTATTAACAATTATCGGCGCTTTGTTAAGATGAGTACTTTTGTTACCAAGTCAGAAGAAATATCATCTGCAAACTTAGTGTTTAGTTCTACTAAAAATCAAGGAGAAGCTAAATTTATCATGGATGATATTAAAAGGTCTTTGGACAAATTGCCGGGTGAATATTATATCCCTTTTACTATGTATTTTGAAGGACATAAATACCACGAAATTGCGGATCATCTGGCTATCCCGATCGGAACTGTCAAAACCCGTATCCATGTAGCCCGAAAGCTGTTAAAGAAAAACTTAAAGTCATATGACAACGGGGTTAAAAAACCTGTTTATGCAGTAGAAGATTAATTAGCCGAATTCATTTTTTAATTAATATATAATAGAAAAAGCCCGATACGTTCGGGCTTTTTTTGTTTGCAATTATTTTTTACAATGCTTCTTTTACCAAGAGTTTTATAGCTTCCTGCGCAGCAACTTGGCCGGAGATCAAAGCTGGCGGCACACCAGGGCCAGGAACTGTAAGCTGGCCTGTAAACAATAGGTTTTTGATTTTTTTAGATTGCATAGCCGGTTTAAAAAAAGCAGTCTGACTTAAAGTATTTGCCAAACCATAAGCGTTGCCTTTAAAAGAATGATAATCTGCAATAAAATCCTGGTGCGCATAACCCCTCTTCACAACAATTGAATTTCTGATCTCCTGACCGGTAATTTTTTCAAAACGATTAAGCATCAAATTAAAATAATGTTCTCGCGTTACTTCGTCATCTTTTAATGCCGGTGCTACAGGCATTAAAAAAAATAGGTTTTCACAACCTTCCGGCGCAACAGTAGCATCAGTTTTGGAAGCGCAGGAAACATAAAACAAAGGTTTTTGCGGCCATTTCGGATCCGTATAAATTTCTTCGGCGTGCAATTCAAAATCTTCATCAAAAAATAAATTATGATGTTGGATACCTGCTACTTTTCTGTTCAAACCAATATAAAACAACAAGCTGGAAGGCGACATGGTGCGGCTTTCCCAATATTTTTGATCATAATTCCGGTTTTTTTTATCTAATAAAACTTGTTCAACATGTTCATAATCAGCACCGGCAATTACAAAATCAGCATTGACGATACCTTGATTGGTAATCAGATATTTTATTTTGCCATTCTCCGTTTCAATCTTTAGCACTTCGTGGTTTAGTTTGATTTCCGCGCCTTGCCCTTGTGCTGTTTTTACCATTGCTTTTACAATTTCGTGCATCCCTCCCATCGGATACCAAGTTCCAAGGGCAAGGTCTGCATAATTCATCATGCTGTACATGGCCGGCGTATTTTGCGGCGTGGCTCCCAAAAACAATACCGGAAATTCCAGCAGTTTGATCAGTTTTGGGTTTTTAAAAAACTTGCGCACATGCTTGCTCATGCTGGTGAGCATCTGAATACGGAAACTTTCTTTGATCAAACGGAAATCAATAAACTCGGTAATAGAATGCGAAGGCCGGAAAACATATTCGCCCATGCCAACTTTATATTTGTAAGCGGCCTGTTTTAAAAACTCCCTCAAGTTTTGGCTGCTTCCCGGTTCTTCCTGTTCAAAAAGCTGCTCTAATTTTTCCATTGAAGCAGGGATTTTTATGCAATCATCTTTTCCAAAATAAATCTGGTAACCCGGATCTAATCTTTTCAAATCATAAAAATCTGTTGTTTTTTTGTTGAATAAAGCAAAGTAATTATCAAAAATATCCGGCATCCAGTACCAGCTCGGGCCCATATCAAACTTAAACCCGCCCTGCTCCCAAACGCGCGCACGGCCGCCTGCCTGATCGTTTTTTTCCAAAACAGTAACCTGATAACCTGCTTTAGCTAAAACCGATGCGGCCGACAATCCGGCAAAACCCGAACCGATAACTACAATGTGCTTTTTCTTCATGTTGCAGAGGATAAGTTTGGTTATAACAATTTGTTTCAATCCTACTACAAAGAAACAAAAGCAGGCAAATTTTGTACATTTAGTATTAGCCGGACACGCAATGGACCTCTACAACGAAACTTGTTTCGAGTGCAGTAAAATTATCACCAATAAATACAGTACTTCTTTTAGCAAGGGAATTAAAACTTTTGCCAAACGGTTTCAGTATCCGATTTATGCAGTTTATGGTTTTGTGCGCTACGCGGATGAAATTGTAGATACTTTCCATGGTTTTAATAAAGCACAATTGATTGCTGAATTCAGGAAAGTAACATTTGAAGCAATTGAACGAAAAATAAGCTTAAACCCGGTACTGCAATCTTTTCAGGAAGTGGTAAATACTTATCAAATCGACCTTCATTTAATTGATGCTTTTTTGAAATCTATGGAAATGGATTTGGAAAACACCAGCTATAACAATGATGGCTACAAGGATTACATTTACGGTTCGGCAGAAGTGGTTGGGCTAATGTGCCTGCGGATTTTTTGTGAAGCCGATGAACAATTATACACGCGCTTGATACCAAAAGCACGAAGCTTGGGCGCAGCTTTCCAAAAGATTAACTTTCTTAGAGATATTAAAGCTGATTTTGAGGAACGCGGACGAACTTATTTTCCTTCCATAGACTTTAATAAGTTTAATAAGCAGGAAAAAAAACGGATTGAAACTGACATTAAAAAAGATTTTGACGATGCGCTGGAAGGCATTTTACAACTACCGGTCGGTACGCAGTTGGGCGTTTATATTGCTTACGTTTATTATCTGGAACTTTTTAAAAAGATCAAAGAAACACCGGCTGAAGTAATTATGCAAAAGCGTATCCGTGTGTCCGACAGTCAAAAACTTTTTCTGTATTTCCAAGCTTATTTACAGCAAAAACTAAAAGTCATTGCATGAAAAAGATTTTCCTGTCATTGCTTTTCCTGCTGTGCAATACTTGTTTTTGTTTCTCGGCATCAACTCAAAAAACGGATATTACAGAGATCAGGAAACACATGCTCCGGGCGATAAACAGTTCAAAAGTAACTGATTCTTTGTACACCAGCCTGCAAAATATTAATTCAACTGTGCCTCTGGTAGTAGCATATCTTGGTGCGTTGGAAGCCTTGAAAGCCAAAGATAGCTGGAACCCGTACAAGAAAATCAAGTTTCTGAATTTATCAAACAAAACTGTTTTGAGGGCGGTAAATGCCAGCCCAAACGATCTGGAAATACGTTTTATCCGCTTTTCCATCCAATCCAATCTTCCGAATTTTTTGGGTTTGAACAAAGATTTGACTTCGGATAAAAACCAAATTATCCAGCAGTTGAAACAAAAACATTATGGTTTGGCAGACAAGGTTTTTTTAGAAAGTATCATCCGTTTTATGTTGGATTCTAAGCAATGTACACCACAGGAAACGGCCTTTTTACACCAGCAATCAGTTATTTTAAAGTGAAGTACGCTTACCTGCTGATCAATTTTTTAAGCGTTGTTTTTCCACTGCTGCTTTCTTTTGATAAGCGCGTAAGGTTTTATAAAAGCTGGAAATTTATCTGGCCGGGCTTGCTCATCACCGGAATGCTGTTTTTAGCCTGGGATATTTTTTTTACGGTAAAAGGAGTATGGTCTTTCAACCCAAACTATATTTTAGGGGTTACATTTTTTAAGCTTCCGCTGGAAGAAATCCTATTCTTTTTAACCATTCCATTCTCTTGCATTTTTATTTATAAATGCCTTAATTATTACGTTAAGTGGCAAATCTCAGATCAGGTTGTTAAAGTTTTAACCGCTTTGCTAACTGCGCTTTCCTTGTTGATGCTGGTATTTTTTCACAATCAGCTTTACACTTTAGTCAATTTCGGAACACTGTTTTTAATACTTGTTTTATTACAATATGCCCTGAAAGTAAAATGGCTTAACCGTTTTTATTTGGCTTATTTGGTTTCGCTGGCACCGTTTTATTTAGTGAACGGCATCCTCACTTCCATACCAATTGTAAGTTATAACAACGCTGAAAATTTGGGGATAAGGGTTGGGACGATACCGGTAGAAGATCATTTCTACCTGATGTCTTTACTGCTGATGAACGTCGCTTTTTTTGAATATTACAAAAAGCGGGATGCTTCTTTTACTGGCATAAAATGAGTGGACTGCCGGCCTATTCTAAAAATCAGCTTGCCTTGCGCAATGGGCAGGACAAGCCGGAAATTTGGGTTGCTTATCAAAATTTTATTTACGAGGTAACTGAAAGCCGCTTATGGAAAAACGGCAAACATTACGAGCATTGGGCCGGACAAGACCTGACTGAAGAACTGGCGGATGCGCCGCATTTGGATACTGTTTTTAGCAGGTTCAAAATCATTGGGACTTTAAAAGAACTTTAGCGGTTTTTATTTTATATTAAAAAAACAACAATGCTTCTTTTAGCACTAAAAAATTGGTATGCGCTATCAGTTATAAAAAGGATACTGTTTTTTAGGACATAAAAGAAGCATCAACCCTATAGGAACATTATGTAAACAGGTTTTTTAAATCTGAAAATGGCTTAACTGTATAAACTCTTGCACCCTTGCGGCAATATCGTCCTGTGTTAAATTTCTCAATTTTTCTGTTCCGAATTCTTCCACACAAAAGGAAGCCATGGCAGAACCAAAAATAACTGCGTTTTTCATGGTGGCAAAATTTACCGTTCCTACTTTAGCCAAGTAACCGATAAAACCCCCTGCAAAAGTATCACCTGCACCTGTCGGATCAAAAACGTCGGCCAATGGCAACGCCGGTGCCGAAAATATCTGGCTTTCACCAAAAAGTAAAGCACCATGTTCGCCTTTTTTAATGATCAGATATTTCGGGCCCATCTGCAGAATTTTATTTGCTGCTTTTACTAAAGAAAATTCCCCGGAAAGCTGGCGTGCTTCCGCATCATTAATGGTCAAAACATCTACCGATTTTAAGGTGGCTAAAAGATCGTCCAAGGCAATGTCCATCCAAAAATTCATGGTATCCAAAACGATGAGTTTAGGGCGATTGTTTAGACGCTGAATGGCCGTTTGCTGAGTTGTAGGGGTAAGGTTTGCCAGCAGCAAGTATTCGCAATCCTGATAAGAATCAGGTATGACCGGGTCAAAATCTTCCAATACGTTCAAGCCAGTTTCCAACGTATCACGGTTGTTCATATCGTTATGGTACTTACCAGACCAGTAAAAGTTTTTTCGGTCTTCTGCAATTTGCAGCCCTTCCATACCAATAGAGTGCCTTTTCCACAACTCCAATTCAGACTTTGGAAAATCCCCTCCGATAATGCCTATTACTTTAACCTGACCATAAAAGTAAGAAGCCGCTAAACAGGCAAAGGGGGCGGCACCACCGACTATTTTTTCCGCTTTTCCAAAAGGTGTTTCTATATCATCAAGGGCAATGGATCCAATTACAACTAAGCTCATTAAAAGTATTTTAAAAAAATTCAGGCAAATATTGTGATTATAAACCGGAAATTATACTTTTGCACCACTCTAACAAATCACAAGATTCCCGAATAGCTCAGCTGGTTAGAGCATCTGACTGTTAATCAGAGGGTCGCTGGTTCGAGCCCAGCTTCGGGAGCCATACTGGGCAAGCACGGAAAACGGTCGCTTGCCCTTCTTTTTTCTCTTTTAAAAACCTATTTAAATTTTATTCGGCTTATTTTACCGGATAAAAATCGTTAAGCCCTTGTACTTTTTGTACCAGTTTAATAGGCAGATACAGGATTTATAGGCATAAAAGAAGCAGTATAAACTTCTAATAATAGAAATTTAAACAGGCCCTAAAATCTACTAATTTTCCGTTCTGCAGGTTATTTTATAAAACCTGTAAAAAAAGCAACTTATTCTTAATATTGTACTACTTGTTTGTTTAAGCGAAATAGCTATGCTAAAATACGGAAAATGTGTTTCGACCGGGAAAAAGTACGGCTTGGGAATGTTAGGGTAAAACGGATATAAAAATAATACCTACAGTTAACTGTTAATTAAACGCAAAGAGCGCAATTATAAAATAAAGTATATATACAATGAAAATTATTAAATTATCGATTATCGTTTTGCTGCAATTAACAATCATACTAAAATTTGATCATGCGGTAGCACAAGAAAAAGAGGGCAAACCCAATACCCTTACTGTAAAGGAACAGGCCGAAGGCTATCAGTTGCTTTGGAATGGGAAAACCGGGCAGGGCTGGCGCGGAATATTTAAGGACCGGTTCCCGGATAAAGGATGGGAGATGAAGGATGGCGTACTATCCGTGCAAGGTTCAAACGGGAAAGAAGAGGGCCTGGGGGGCGACATTGTTACAGAAAAAGAGTATTCGGCTTTTATATTGAAATTTGATTTCAAATTAACCGAGGGTGCCAACAGCGGGATAAAATATTTCGTTACCGAGCAGGAGAAAATAGCCCAATCCGGAATTGGGTTGGAGTATCAGATACTGGATGACCAGCGCCATCCGGATGCCAAGTTGGGCCGAAATGGTGACCGTACCTTATCATCGCTTTACGATCTGATCCCTTCTAAAAAGACTGCTGCGGCCATCAAGCCCATTGGCGAGTGGAACAACGGTATGATCGTAGTGTATCCGGACAATCGGGTAGAACACTGGCTGAACGGTTATAAGGTGGTAGAATACAGGCGCGGATCAAAAGAATATAAAAATTTAGTAGCCATGAGCAAGTATAAAAGCTGGGTTAACTTTGGTTTAGCACAAAAGGGCCATATTCTGTTGCAGGACCATGGCAATACAGTATTTTTCCGAAACCTTAAAATCAAGGAACTAAAATAACCACCCATCATGGAGCATTCCAGAAGAGAATTCATAAAAAAAACAGCAATTGGGGCAGTTGGGACTTACGTAGGAACTATGGGTATGTCGGCGAAAAGCTACGCTAATATTATAGGTGCCAATGACAAGGTAAGAGTAGGTGTTGTTGGTTTTTCTGACCGTTTCAAGGATACTTTGTTCCCTTGTTTTTTAAATCACAACAAGGAACTAAATTTTGATATAGTGGCGCTTTCTGACCTTTGGAGTTATCGCCGGGGTTTAGGTACCGATCACCTAAAAAGCAAACTTGGGCATGATATTACCGCCTGCCGTAACAACAGCGAGTTGTACGCGCTAAAGGATATTGATGCCGTAATCATCAGTTCGCCTGATTTTGCACATGCCTCCCATGCCATTGAAGCGGTTAATGCCAAATGCGATGTGTATTGCGAAAAGCCGTTTGCCGAAACTATGGACGACAACAAAGCGGCACTTAAAGCGGTCAAAGCATCAAAACAAATCTTGCAAATTGGTTCGCAGCGCCGCAGTGGCCAAAATTATCAGGCTGCGGCAGAGTTTGTCCAAGCAGGCAAGTTTGGCAATATTACCATGGTGGAGCTAACCTGGAATGTGAACCAGCCTGGCCGCTGGCGAAGGCCGGAATTGGTAGCAAGGCTTAAGGAAGCAGATACGGATTGGAAAAGGTTTTTGCTTAACCGGCCATACGAAGCCTTTGACCCAAGAATATACTTGGAATACCGTTTGTTCTGGCCTTATTCATCAGGCATGCCAGGACAATGGATGTCTCACCAGATTGATACCGTCCACTGGTTTACTAAGCTTCCTCACCCGCGCAGCGTAACAGCCAACGGGGGGATTTATCAATGGAAGGATGGCCGCCGGAATTGGGATACAACAACGGCTGTATTTGATTATGGCCCCCTTGATGATATGAACAGCGGTTTTCAGGTGGTATTTAGTTCACGGATGCACAATGGCAGTGACAATCCAGCCGAAATTTATTATTCAAACGGCGGGTAACTGGACCTAACCACCAATACAGTATCATCAATTGGCGGCTTAACAGCCAATGCAGCAGCAACGATGCACCTTCAGGCTAACCTGCTTCCTAATATTAAACTGGCTGCCCCAACCTTGCGAGCAGTAGCATCAGCCAATACCGGTGCCGATATACTTAGTTCTAACCATATGCGCAACTGGTTGGAATGCATACGAAGCCGCAAGCAGCCTAACGCCCCTGTCGAGGCAGGTTACCAGCATTCCATTGCTAACATCATGACCAATGCGGCTGTACATACCGGAGGAAAAGCTACTTTTGATGAAGCCAGACAAGAAGTAATGGTTAATGGAAAAGTATTTAAATACTAAAGTAAACGTGTTTAGCAATTAGTATTAAGCAGCCAAAGCACGTTTGATCCTGTTGATCGGTTTTACCGTTTGCATCGCTAATGTATTGCGGGAAGAAACGGTAATTAAGCTTAGTGGTAAGGATCTGTTTAAATTTATGCAAGATCCTTTCGTATGCTCAGGATTGATGCCAATGCTTCTTTTACCCTACAAAAACTGGTGTTGCATCAATTTAAATAAACCAAAAATCAGGTGCTTGCCATTTTTTAGGTGATAAAAGAAGCATAAAAAACATGTTGAGCAAATTTTAAAAAGGCTTTAAGTAAGTAAAAATTTATTCCATTTTACCATTCACTTGTTGCAAAACGCCTTTTCCATAAAACTCCGTTTTTACTTTCGTGCTTTTCAACGTGGCCTTTTTGATGCAAATCGTCTAATACAATTGTTGCCTCTTGTTTATTCAGGTTGCTTAAAAGTTCAAATTCCTTATCGGCCATAGTTGGGAAATGTGTAAACAAGTTCTTTGAATCGGTATCAATAGCTTTCTTTTTTGCTGATGGAACCAAGCTTAAAATAATTTCCTCAAAACGCTCATAGGGATGATAGCCTTTTAAGATAACAGGCTGCCCTTCCTTGTCTGTAAAAATAAGGGTCGGAAAACTGGTTATGCCTAATTCCCGTCCTTTGCTCAAGTCTTCTGCAAACAGATCTTTGGCTTTCCCTTCAAAATCACGAAGTAATCGTGCCGAATCCAGTCCAACTTCAAAAGCCGCCTTCTCCAGGAACTCCCATTTAATAATGTTCTTTTTTTCCACAAAAACCATTTCCTTGATGCGCCTTAAAAACAATAATGCCAAGTTATTATCCTGCATCTGTGCAGCTTTAAACGCAATGGAAGGAGGATAAGATGAATGTAAAGGATCCTCTATCCAAATATCGCCGTCAAGCGGCATGCCATGAATAGTGCATACATCTTCCCAATGCTGAGCGGCATCCATCGGGTTACTGATACTGCCTTTGCTATATTCGTCCCAGGAAGGCAACATGCCGCCCATGCAATAACTGATGTGGATATAATTACTGTATTCCAGCGTTAGCTTTCGCAACAAAGGCTGGATGATCCAGCAGGTAGAGCAAACAGGATCGGTAAAATATTGTATCTGTATTTTTTTGCTTTTCCCGATTAGCTCATCGTTTTCCTTTTGGGCAATCAGCGGTACAGGTATATCATCATCATGCTGATCTTGCGGATTGAGAAAGATATTTTTAAGTTCCCGGCCTAAATGAATATGTTTTGCAACCTCTTCCGACCTTTGCTGATAATAACGTTCAAAAGATGTTTCATAATCACCCGATTCGGCCAGGTTATCGGCAACGATCCGGGCATCTACAATAGCGTTAGTAGTGCCTGCACTGGTAAAAGGAAGCGATAAATGTGCAGCATCGCCAATAAGAACAACATTTTGATGATGAAAAGCAGGCAGCAAATCAAAATCCCGTGTGTTCCAAATGTAGCTGGTGGTAAAATCGTTTGTACTTAATACATCTATTACCGCTTGTGGAAAATCCTTGAGCACATGATGACAAAATAAAGATAGTTCCTCAGGCGTGCTATTTGCAATGTCATTAAGCGCAGGGTCATATTGCATAAACCAAACTACTTCAGTATCAGAAGTAGGTATAATCCCAAAGGCCAGACCTTGGGTGCTATCCTGAAACTTAATAAAAGAATTAGCATACTTTTCGGCTATTTCGCTGTTGCAAGAAACACCTACGATCTCTTTTACGGCTACTGGTGTAAAATTAACCTTCCCAAACAGAAATTCCCTTACTTTTGAGTTTCCGCCGTCAGCCCCAACAAAAACATCTCCGTATTCCATTTCCCCGTTATCAAAGGCTGCGGCAATAACCTTGCTATCTTTATAAATAAAATGTGAAAAATCCCTACCTTCCTTTACCAGCTCCTTTGGAAAAGAAGCTTTTAAAAACTGAATAAGATCGGATCGTTTTACACATTTCCAGGAATCCAACTGCAAATTTTTTATTTCTTTGTTTGAAGGCCTCCTTAAACTAAACGCGTTAACTGATTTGCCTGCTAAACTGATTTTTTTATCTGGGTTTAATTTTTTCAGCTTAGACAACCCGTCCGTGTGCATTAAAAAGGCATGGCCTCTTGTTGGCATATCAACCAGTCTTTCGCTTACAACCGTTTCAATATTCTTCTCGCGTAAAAATATACCTAAAGCCATTCCAGCTATCCCGCCTCCTATAATTACAACTTTCATAATGTGTTTATCGTGTTTTTAATTCGAGTTAGTGCGTCTTTAAGTATTTCTGCTGATGTTGCGAAGCTTAGGCGTATATAACCTTCGGCACCTTCGCCAAACCATTGTTTTAAACCAGGCACTACGGCTACTTTTGCGCTGTTAAATAACAGTTCGCGTATTTCTTCACTGGTTTTGTTTGTTCCTTTAATGTTTACAAAAGCTACATAGCATCCTTCGGGGGCAATGCAGGTAAAGCCTTTTGTCGTGTTAAGTTCAGTTACGCACAAATCCCTTACACTATACAGGTGCTTTAAAAAACCGTTCAGCCAATAACCGCACTCATTTAAGGCAGATGTTGCAGCAATTTGCCCGAGTATATTAGCACCATGTATAGTTGAACCATGCAGTGATGCTTCAAACAGTTTTTTATAATGATCAGAATTTGAAGCCACTACAACGCCGATACGCAAGCCGGCAAGCCCGTGTGATTTGCTAAAGCCAGTAATAGTTACCGTTCTGTTCCGTATTTCCTGATTTAAAGAAGCGATGCTTGTAAATACATGTGGTGCATAAATGATCTCGCTCCATATTTCGTCGGAGAGAATAACCAATTGATGTTTACAGGCGATTTCGCCAAATTGGAGCAATTCATCTTTGGTAAATACCTTGCCGGTTGGGTTTAACGGATTACACAAACACAACAGGCGGGTTTTAGAAGTGATCAGTTTTTCCAGCCGTTCAAAATCTACCGGTTGATCTCCTGCGGGAATGGCAAAAGGAATGGCCGTTCCGCCTACTTCTTCTATCGAATAGCGGAACAGGAAATCAACAGGATCAAAAATAATCGCCTCATCTCCGGCATTTAAAAACGCTTTACAGGTTAGGTAAATGCCAAAAGCAGCGCTATCAACCGGGAAAAGCAAATCCGGCGAGGCAGGAATATTTCGTTTCGTTTGAAAATAAATGGCCATACTTTCTTTAAAAGCAGGCAAACCTTCCGGCGGGCCATAACACAAATACCTGTCTTTGGTAAAACGGCAAATAGTTTCTGCAATTTCGGGCGCACAGGGAAAATCAGGATCAGCAGCAGTTAAAGGTATAACGCCTTCCGGTACTGTGGCCCATCTTAAATTATAGGCGCGTTTTTTTAGGATATCAAGATCAACTGCACCCGGGTTAAACATTAAAAAAGGATTTAGGTAAAAAGTATTTCATTGTTTAGCAGGCGTTTATTAAGGTTTTGGTATGTTTTTATATGCTTCTTTTACCCATAAAAAATAAGATTTAGCTGAATCTTTAAAAACTTTATAGCTGATACCTGATAAGCTGCAAATACAAATTTTATAGGATAAAAGAAGCATTGTTATTTTTTTAAGGATACTAAATTTATCCGTTTAGTGTTGTTTAATCCTATTTATTAAAACCAGTTAAGCTTGAGTTGCATAATCAACGACAGCACTATGATTGCTGATGGTAAACAAAATTTATTAGCTTAACCTCTGTTGTATTTCCTGATTTGGTAATACTAAGCTGAGTAGGATAATAACCTGATTTAGAATATTTTAAAGGCTGCGGGATATCCCTTGTAAAGCTGTTGGTTGTGGTCATGAAACTTAAAGTAGCCATTGGTTCATAGAATGTTACTTTGCCATTGTAAGAGCCATAGATGAAGGTTTGCGTAAATGGCTGTAGGTTGGTCGGGTTTAATTCAGGCGAGGTAACATCAACCCAATGTTTACCCATCATTTTTTCACCTTCAGGGATTGGAAAGTAGTTGGTTGGAAAGTAATCTGGTAAAGGAAAAAGCTGATATTTTGTACTGTCCGCATTATAATCGGGTATCTGTTTCCTCTCTGCTTCTGTTATCATGTAAAAATGAAAATCAAAGTGTGGTTTATCATAAATACCAACCGGTGTATGGCCGTGAGGGTTCCAATCAACAACAATATGGTTAAAGGGAGAATATTCTTTTTGAAATGGCATGTCCAATTCAAATGGAATGTCGTGTTCGTTCATACTTCCTGCGGAAAGGTTTACAAAGGCATCCTGGGTAAATGAAATACCAATGATTTCAGGCTGCTGACTGTATGGTTTCATTTGTATCCACGACCATGCTTTCCCATTGCCCATTGATATTTTTGTACCTTCAAAAACCTCTGATTCCTGTTTGTCCTTTTTACAGGAAGCAAGAAATATAATTATGGCAGCTAAAAGAAGCGTAGTTTTCTTGTTTATGTTTGATGGCATTGGTTTGAAATAAATAAAATTGTAAATTATTAATAGAGATGAAGTTTTATATACTATCAAGGCGTTGTTTAATTCTGTGCATTTCAAGCTTAAAAAATAAGGAGTTATCCGAATTCTCTGAAGATTGAGAGCTTGCACCAGATCATCTGCAACAGCTGTTTTTTGGTGGTAAAAGAAGCATTGTTGTTTTTTATATATTCCGTTCAATCAACCATATCTTATTCTAAGCTTTCAATTATTTCAATAAATTTTTCTTTTACCAATGGTTTGATAATAAAGTCGGAAACGCTGCTGAATTGCTTTGCACGCTCAATTTCATGAGGCGAAATGGACGAAGAAACGATGTACAGTTTAACTTTCTTTTTCATTTTTGGCTCCAGTGAAACATACTCTTCTAAAAATCCCCAGCCGTCCATGATCGGCATGTTCAGGTCTAAAAAAATAACATCAGGAAGCGGTTCGGTATGGTCAAGATGATCTTTCAGGAAATCAATAGCAGCTTCGCCATCAGGAAACTCGTTAATCTCAGAATCAATAGCCGTAGATCTGATGATTTTTTTAGTCATGAAAACAAAGGTTGCATCATCATCAACCAGAAATATATTTTTTATTAAACTCATGCTTGCTGATTTGTAAATTCAATAAAAAAAGTTGAACCCTGATCAGGAATGCTCTCAACCCAAATCTTACTATTCATGGCTTCTACCTGCGTTTTAGTCATGTACAAGCCAAAACCTTTCGCATTTGGATGGCGATGAAATACCTTGCCGATCTTAAAAAAGTTGTCTTTATGTTTTGCAAGATCAACGCCTAAACCGTTATCGGTAATAGAAAATAAAATCTTTCCGTCGAGCTTCTTGCTTTTTAAGGTAATTACCGGCTGGCGTTTTGGCGAATGATACTTTAAGGCGTTGCTAATCAGGTTATGGAATATGCTGTGCAAATACTTTGGCGGAAAGTATATGGCCGCAGCTTCATCAAAATCGACTTGAATAACAGCATTCAGCTTGTTCACTTCTGTCATCAAGCCTTTAACGGTCCTGTCTAAACAATCATTTAAGTTGATCGCTTCGGATTTTATTTCCAGGTCCTGCTTAATTTGTATCGATTCAACCAGTTCATTAAAGGTCGTATGCAGGTTTTGTATAACCGGGCTTAGTTTCGATATTAACAGGTTTTGCTCGGATTCGTCCTGGCTCTCTTCAATAAACTGCACCAGCATAGACATATTTACCAGCGGTGCCCTTAAATTATGAGAAACTATATTACAAAAATCAACCAGTTGGTTGTTCTGTGCCGATAGTTTTTCTACCAGCCTTGCTTGTTTTTCCTCCATGATCTTCCGGTCGGTAATATCAATACCAAAACCTATGACCATAGAAAGCTCTCCATTTTCATCATTCACCGGGTACATTCTCCGTAAGTGAGTAATGGTATTGCCGTTAGGGTCTTTAAGGCTGTCTTCCCAACGTATCTCTTTTCCTGTATTTTTTACCTCTAAAAACTGTGTCCTGCGCTTATCAGCTGTAGCAGGACTCCGGTTGCGGTATTCGGCATACTGATAATCATCCTTGCCAATAATAAAATTGCGGTACTCTTTTACACTAATAGCACCAGGGTTTACAAATAAATACTGATGATCGGCATTAAAAACGGCAATATCAGTAGGCAATTTATTCAGGATGTTTTCGTAAAACTCTTTTTGTTTGTCAAGCTGATGCGTTACCTGCTTGCGTGCTGTAATATCACTTATATAGCAAATACAAAAACGGCGGCCTTTTATTGTGGCGGGTGAAATGCCCAAGGCAATATCAAATTCGGAATGATCTTTATGGAAAGCACGAATTTCTATTGTTTTATTAGAGATATGCGCATGGTCGGTTTCCTGTTCATAATTCCGCACTATTTCCAGATGCTTTTCATGATAACATTTCGGAAGTATGTTTTTATGGAAAGGCTTGCCTATCATTTCGTTTCGGGTCCAGCCGAACATCGTTTCGGCCTTAGGGTTCCATTGCCGTATTGTTCCGTTTAAATCCATCACGATAACGGCATCAATAGCGTTATGAAAAATGGCATTTATTTCTTCTTCGCTATCATAAAAATCATAATCATGCTTAACAGAATTTAATTTTTTTGAGGATAAATTATAAATAGCAGAAGCTTGATTACCCAATAACTGCAGGCATTTGAGCTGCTTATTTGTTAAACTTCGGGGTTCATAATCCATTATACACAATTGTGCTGGTGCAAAACCTGGCGGAGTATTCAAAGATACAGCAACATAAAAACGTATAAGCGGTTGTTTTTCTACGCAACTACAGGGAGTGAAGCGGCTATCTTTGAGCGTGTCCGGGATGAACACGAGTTCATCAATAACCGGAGGAATAAACCAGGTAATTTCTGCCTCAGCAATACCATAAGCTGCTTCGGTTTTCAAATTACCGTCAGATGAAAATAAAATTGCGGAAACAGGTGTTTCACATACCTGGGCTGCCAAGGCAACAATATTTTTAAAATAATCTTTGGTAAAGGAGTTTTCCGGTTGTTTTTCAGCCTCAACTATTGCGCATTTACTTTCCGGATTAAAGTTTAATTCCATGTTATCATTTATATGGCACTGCAATTAGTTTCATTTTGTAATTAAACTAACATTCATGCTCAGAAATAACTTTATTGGACATAGCACAAGCTTTATTAAAAAACATTACTACTTCCTGCAAGCAATTCCCTTTTCAAACTTTTACGGTATAAAATCATAAAGGTTATTTTTAGTAACCCCCCGTATTGAACTTGCTTTTTAAGGATTTATATTGTAGTTGAAAAGGAGCAATTTAAATATATCATGCTAACCTTTACAGGACTAATTTCAATTCCTACATGGTGCGATTAAGGGAGGCGGTGCTAAAGGTGGTTTATCAGGGTTAGCAAATTTCAATTCCTACATGGTGCGATTAAGGGAATATCTTTTTATGAATCTCCTGCATCTTTAGAATCCATTTCAATTCCTACATGGTGCGATTAAGGGTTATAATCTTCTTCGAGATATTTATCGTGTAAAGTTCCATTTCAATTCCTACATGGTGCGATTAAGGGGTGAACCGGAGGGCGTAAGCGCATCTTCGATTGCACGATTTCAATTCCTACATGGTGCGATTAAGGGAGTTGGAGCTCCATTGGTTGATAGTCCTCCAACTCCATTTCAATTCCTACATGGTGCGATTAAGGGCAGGCGGAGGATATCGACCAGCTCCACACTTTCACCAATTTCAATTCCTACATGGTGCGATTAAGGGTTTGAGCAGGTCTAAAGCTTCATCTCTGTTTAGTGTTAATTTCAATTCCTACATGGTGCGATTAAGGGGGCAACCCTGTTAGTATTGTGGCCGCTTCTATCAAATTTCAATTCCTACATGGTGCGATTAAGGGATCCAAACCCATGTTGCCCAGCGCAGCACGTAGGTGAATTTCAATTCCTACATGGTGCGATTAAGGGACGGCTTTAATGGAAATACCTGCTTTAAGCTGGGATTTCAATTCCTACATAGTGCGATTAAGGGAGAAATGATGTCAAGGTTGTTAACCTATGGTTCTAATTTCAATTCCTACATGGTGCGATTAAGGGCAATAACAGCAGGTACAACAGCACAATACATTGAATTTCAATTCCTACATGGTGCGATTAAGGGCTTGCAGTGACCGGCATACTGATCTTGCTGCCATCGGATTTCAATTCCTACATGGTGCGATTAAGGGTACTTGTGTTCAATGACTAATATTCTTTTTTTCAATTTCAATTCCTACATGGTGCGATTAAGGGAAAATGCGCGTTAACATAAACTCTACCTTATCAATATTTCAATTCCTACATGGTGCGATTAAGGGCAAATAAAGATGCTGAAGCAACACTGGCAGCCAAAATTTCAATTCCTACATGGTGCGATTAAGGGCAGGGTAAAGTAAACCAACATTTGTTTTACTTTACATTTCAATTCCTACATGGTGCGATTAAGGGTTGTTCAAAATGGTGCAAATTCAAATATGCCGGTAAATTTCAATTCCTACATGGTGCGATTAAGTGCGCAGACCAATTTCTTAATAAATCTTCAGCCGGAATTTCAATTCCTACATGGTGCGATTAAGGGCAGCTGCTGAAGTGGATGTTTTTTTTGATATTCTTGTATTTCAATTCCTACATGGTGCGATTAAGGGTTTGAAAAAAATCGTTTAGGTTGGTTTTGATAACATTTCAATTCCTACATGGTGCGATTAAGGGTATATCGAAAAGTACGAAGTAAACGGAGTAAGCTAATTTCAATTCCTACATGGTGCGATTAAGGGATTTTGAAGGGATGATTAAACCAAAGCTGTACATATTTCAATTCCTACATGGTGCGATTAAGGGTTTGCTAAGGGAGATCAGGTTGCAGTTTAGCCAGGAATTTCAATTCCTACATGGTGCGATTAAGGGCAATAAAGTCATCTGTACCGATCTTTGTTCTTACAACATTTCAATTCCTACATGGTGCGATTAAGGGATTGTCGCGCAAAACAAAACAGCGTGGCAGACCCTATTTCAATTCCTACATGGTGCGATTAAGGGGAGCCACGTTAATATCGGAAACGGTCTTTCTGGCCATATTTCAATTCCTACATGGTGCGATTAAGGGTACACGCACAGAATATTACCCTTACACCCAAAGTAATATTTCAATTCCTACATGGTGCGATTAAGGGTATTGGTGGGGTATTGAATATTCCTGTTCCTGCTAATTTCAATTCCTACATGGTGCGATTAAGGGCGGGCCAGATACCTAAGTTGGGTGCGATAGTTGTCATTTCAATTCCTACATGGTGCGATTAAGGGAAAGTTTCTCAGGGCGTTGCTTTATCGCCTAACTTGATTTCAATTCCTACATGGTGCGATTAAGGGAATTCAAAGTCTGATAAATATATATCAACACGTGCGCATTTCAATTCCTACATGGTGCGATTAAGGGAAGACAAAAAAACGTACTAAGAAATATAATTTAAAAAATTTCAATTCCTACATGGTGCGATTAAGGGCATGTATAAAGAGCAAAGGCAAAAACGTTTGCCAAAATTTCAATTCCTACATGGTGCGATTAAGGGATTTGATGTCGGTGTGTGTTGCTGCATTAGGCCAAATTTCAATTCCTACATGGTGCGATTAAGGGTTGAACATTTCACCTTGGCCGGTTTCAAGCCAATCAATTTCAATTCCTACATGGTGCGATTAAGGGTTAATAACTTTCTAATCTATTTAAATATTCCTTAGCCTATTTCAATTCCTACATGGTGCGATTAAGGGTAAGAACATTAGCTTGGGAAACTGATGCCCTACCCCCATTTCAATTCCTACATGGTGCGATTAAGGGCGTTTTTTGCAAAATTTTGATTTCGCTATTTTATCAATTTCAATTCCTACATGGTGCGATTAAGGGAAAGATGCTCCTAAAGCAGCTACAATTTCGGAACCATTTCAATTCCTACATGGTGCGATTAAGGGTTCAATATTGGCAACGATGTTGTTGGACTGGCTAAATTTCAATTCCTACATGGTGCGATTAAGGGTAGTTTTGGCTGTTACTACGCCCGATCTAAACTCCAATTTCAATTCCTACATGGTGCGATTAAGGGCCTTCAATGTCTGAACTTGTCAACGCTATTTTTTTTGATTTCAATTCCTACATGGTGCGATTAAGGGTTCTGTTGCACCGCTGCAGAGCAGATGTTGTTCGTCACATTTCAATTCCTACATGGTGCGATTAAGGGTTTGTCAGCTTTGATACTGTTTTTATGATATGTTTCATTTCAATTCCTACATGGTGCGATTAAGGGTTGAGAGTATTACCCTTGCTGATGTAGTGATCCGATTTCAATTCCTACATGGTGCGATTAAGGGTACAGTTTGCCTAAAACATAGCTACCAGGACGATGCTATTTCAATTCCTACATGGTGCGATTAAGGGTCTGATGACAACTCACAACCAGACTTTGATTATTATTTCAATTCCTACATGGTGCGATTAAGGGATAACGGAAATAATCTTACCGGATCGTTTTGCGCGCATTTCAATTCCTACATGGTGCGATTAAGGGTTTAGCAGATAAAACAAACCGCGCATCTGTTGCAATTTCAATTCCTACATGGTGCGATTAAGGGGCAGATGTCCCATTGCCTTGCACGCCAGGACCCGATTTCAATTCCTACATGGTGCGATTAAGGGCCCAATATTAGGGGTACGCCCTTTTAATCCGTCTTAATTTCAATTCCTACATGGTGCGATTAAGGGAACGACTATATTACTTTTTCCCGTTCGTTTGGTATGATTTCAATTCCTACATGGTGCGATTAAGGGTTGGTATTGTTTTCAATTCATTTATCACTTCATCCAGATTTCAATTCCTACATGGTGCGATTAAGGGTGGGTTGAAAAAGAAGAAAATGTTTCCGGCAATGCCATTTCAATTCCTACATAGTGCGATTAAGGGAATTGCCTCTCTGTGAATAGCTACGCGGCTGGTTCCGATTTCAATTCCTACATGGTGCGATTAAGGGTTCAATAGGAGATAGGGTTGAAATAATTTATAGTGATTTCAATTCCTACATGGTGCGATTAAGGGGGTCGAGGCCACGTAAAGGCGGACAGAACCGGAATATTTCAATTCCTACATGGTGCGATTAAGGGTGGAAAAACCCACGCGGGCATAAGGTTTTGGCTTCATTTCAATTCCTACATGGTGCGATTAAGGGTTTGAAAGCTGCCGATGATACTGTTGTTAACGGTATTTCAATTCCTACATGGTGCGATTAAGGGCCTTTCTGGTGTATCAATCTGCAAATGCAATAGCCATTTCAATTCCTACATGGTGCGATTAAGGGGTATAATAAATGCACAATCGGGAAGCGTTGGAAACATTTCAATTCCTACATGGTGCGATTAAGGGAAAACATGGACAAAGGTGTTTGATGTATCTATTCCATTTTAATTCCTACATGGTGCGATTAAACTACTATCGGCTGAAGGCCGATAGATTTGTTATCGACTGAAGTCGACTTTAAGCTTATTCACTAATTGTAAAGTCTTCGTCTTTTGGATCTTCATCCTGGTTTTTTATATATTCCAGTACC
>JAABUP010003074.1_pt1 | contig 30294 bp, 40 predicted proteins | sample 5559201 | NCBI WGS metagenome assembly JAABUP01 (sample SAMN10711887, study PRJNA513373) | rock metagenome | isolation source: Antarctica rocks | place: Antarctica | reverse complement strand
ATTTAAAAATGTTATGGTCGCACACCGTGTGGTCGCGCACCGTGAGGAGGTGAATGCCCTGGACGACACGACCTTCGGCGGTAGCGACCGCGGCCGCCACGGCGACGACGGACGACGGTCGCTCTATCCCGCCCACCCCGGCCACCCCGGCCACCCCCTTCACCTCGCTCAACGTGAGACCTGACCGACACCGATAACGCACCCAGGATTGCGGCCATGGCCGCGACAGAAAAGGAGAGTACCACATGTTCTGCGGAACACCCGGATACATCCCGAGCGTGGAGGAGCGTGAGCAAGCCGTGCAGATCGTTATGGGCTTACATGCGTGGATGCTCGGCTTACCCGACCCGCACGAGCGCATCTCGCTCGCCGACGTTCAGCCTCAGCCCCAGCCCCAGCCCCAGCCCCAGCCGGAGCCTCAACCAGAGACACCCTCCGCGCCGGAGCCAGGCCCAGCAGGCACACGCACGCCGGCGGCGTCGCGGTCGGCGGCGCTCGGCGCGGTCGCCGCGGTCGCGCCGGCGGCGCGTGGTAGACTGACACCACATTAGTTATGAGAATGATGATTCCCGCAGATAACGGATAGGAGCACGACGCGATGACCACGATCCCTGAGCGTCGCGGTGGTCGTACTCCCTCTACGCCGATCGCCTCCGGTGACGTGACGTCCACGACGCTCGTGGTCGACGCGCCCCTGGACCACCGGCCAGCCGCCGTCTACCTGGCGCGGCTGGCCGTGGGCGCGCGCCGGTCGCAACTGGGCGCGCTGCGCACCATGGCCCACCTGCTGGGCGGGACGGACGCCGACCCGTTCACGCTGCCGTGGCACCAGTTGGGCTACCAACACACACAGGCGCTGCGCACGCAACTCAGTGAGCGGTACGCGCCGGCGACCACCAACCGTATGCTGGCGGCCTTACGTGGTGTGCTGACCGAGTGTTGGCGACTCGGCCTGATGGACGCCGAGGCCAGGGCGCGGGCGTCTGATGTGGCCACGGTCCGCGGGACGACGATCCCGCGCGGCCGCGCTCTCACGGGCGGCGAGCTGCGCGCCCTCTTCGCCGTGTGCTCCGACGGGAGCGCGGCCGGGGCGCGCGACGCCGCGCTGCTGGCCACGCTCTACGCCGGCGGCCTGCGCCGCTCCGAGGCCGTCGCGCTCGACCTGGCCGACTACGACGCCACCTACAGCGACGACGCGAGCGCCCTGACGGTGCGGCACGGCAAAGGCCACAAGGAGCGCCTCGTCTACGTGCAGAACGGGGGACGCACGGCCATGGGCGACTGGCTGGCGATCCGGGGCCGGGAGCCTGGCCCGCTCTTCCTGCGGCTGCGCAAGGGCGGCGTGCTCGTGCCGACGCGCCTGACCGACCAGGCCGTGCTCGACATCCTGCAGCGGCGCTGCGCGCAGGCGGGCGTCAAAGCGTGCTCGCCGCACGACCTGCGCCGCAGCATGATTAGCGACCTGCTCGACGCCGGCGCGGACATCTCGACGGTGCAGAAACTCGCGGGGCATAGCAACGTCACCACGACGCAGCGGTACGACCGCCGCGGCGAGGCGACGAAGGCGAAGGCGGCTGGCCTGCTGCATGTGCCCTACGCGGTGCAGCGGTAACGATCGCCGCGGCGGGTGGGGGCGGTACGCCCCTCGGTATGTGCGGTAAGGCCGATGCACAGTTGTACAGCCGTAGAGAACCACCGTCGGCGCTAATAACAGGAGGGACGTTCTACTCCACGGTAAAGCTACCCACGCCCGTGACGCGCTGGCTACCCTTCGCGCAGGTAACGGTCGCGGTCGCCGCCCCTGGATATTTCGTGGCCGGTGTCCACGTCCACGAGACAGACCCCGACGCGTCGGCTGGCGCGGCGGCGCGCAGGCTGTAGCTCTTCGCGGTGTAGCCAGACGCATACCGTACGGAAACGACACAAGAGGCACCGGGGGCCGTCGTCGCATCCACTGAGGTAGGCGTTCCATCGCTGGTGGGATTCGGGCTCACCGACACAGCCACCTTGAGCGGCGGAACTGGGGCAGGCCGCGGCCTCACCAGGGTGAGCGCGGGTGGGGTGCGCGGCGAGGTGGGCTCGATCATCTGCAGGCGCTGCACGTACATGGACGTCACCCGCTCCAGGGTGCGCGTCACCCGAGCGGCCATACGGCGGGCAGCGAGCGCCGTGGACGGATGGGCCGCGACGACGACCGTATACACGTCGATGTTGTGATAGGTAAAGCCAAGATACCCCTCCATGAAAGGCGTCTTGTCCACCACGACGCGATGCGCTGGAATAAACCACTCGCTTGTGATGAGGAGGTGGGTAGGGCGCGCGGCGGGCGCCCCAGCGGCGGCATAACGCTCCAGCCCTGGGCTACCCCGCCGCGCCGCGTCGCTGCTTGCGTACTCGGACACGCTCACACCGACGTTCTGGCCACCGGTCTCCACGGGCATCGACAGGGTATACGCGACCGCGACATGCGGCTCCGGGCTGCGCGGATCGGCGCCAAATTGGCTCACTTGCGACGGCCCTCCCACAACGTACGCCGGCAACGTCAGCGCCTCACCCGACGGGAAGAAAGCGGGACCTGTGACCGATGGATCCCGCTGGCTCAGCGCAAACGTCCGCGCTCGATCGCGCAGTCGCCCAGCAAGATCCAACACGCGCGCCGCAACCGCAGCCTCGATCCGCATCGTGGCCGATGCCGTCGGCGCGCCCGTCGCGGACACAGTGAGCAAGATCAGGATATTGCGATACGAGAGTCCTGCTTGGACGACGACAAGATGCGCATCCCACCCGCGCCGGACATACCCGCCATGGCTGAGGCGCTCCCACTCGCCTGGCTCAGCGGGCCGTCGGATCGCACGGCGCTGGTAAGTGGCGGCCGACGGCTCCATGGTCGCATTGATAGAGCTGGCCTCGGCTGCCGTGCTGAAGGTGCGGACCTCGTACCCGACGCCGCCCGCGGTTGAGTATTGGGCATCGCCGAGCCAGCCCGGCGGCGGCGTCGGCGACCTATAAACCTGCACGCGACCACCGACATGTGATGCAGGCAATATGAAAACGCTAGCCGGCGGCGCGATGGGGGTCTCGATCGATGACGCGTGCCCTATGCCAACGGGGAGGAAGGCCACCAGTATCACGACGAAAATAAGCGCCCTGGCAATCAACGATCGGTACATCATCTACAGATTCCCACTACTATGGCGACATCGTGGACGACATCGTGAGAACAACAATAGTATGACAAGGAGGGGGCTTGTCAACAGAGCCACACGCTCGCGGCGCGCCAATCTACCGCCTTCAGTAGATCTTGACCCGCCCCGTTCGCCCCAGTGTCAGGTGATATTGTGCTTACGCAGCGCCTTATGCACCGCCGTCGGCGATATACCTTTCAGCGCGGCAATAGCCCGGATAGGTAGCCTGCCCCTCTCGCGCACGACCTCTAGGGTATCGATCTCGGCTTGGGATGGGCGGTAATGGGGGTTGGGCTGATCCTTCTTCGCCTGCTTATAACACGCGCGCGAACAGTGAGCCTTATTGCGCCGCGCCGGGATCACCTTATCGCAGACGTCGCATCGCCGTTCCACATGGTGGTATTTCTTACGACACGGGTCCGTGCACAACCTGATTAGATCCGCAGGCGCGTCAATAGGCACACGCCGGCGAAAGTACTTGCCACAGCCGGCGCGCGCGCAGGTGAACCCGCGCATGATCGTCTGAGGTGGCCGGCAGGCCTTGCACTCAAACGTCAGTGTGGAGAGGTCCAGCGTGCGCGGGTGGCGACCAGCCAGGAGCTTCCGCTCGCGTCCGCACGACCGGCAGTGGATACGCGGAGCGCGGTTCGCCAACCCATAGTGGGCGCTGCTGCAATAGAAGGCGCCGGTCTTCGACTTCTTAATCTGCCCAGGCGTAACGCGGACCATTTCAGGACAGCCGCCGAAGGCGCACTGTCGCAGTTGATCGCCCGTCCGCGGCTTATATCCACCGTTCCGTCGATTGGCACAAATGCCACAATACTTCTGGGCAAGGCGGAAAGCCGGCCGATAGCCGATCGGTTCTTTACAGTCCTCGCAGATAAGCTCCGCGCCCTTCCGGGGCTTTGTCCCGCCGTTGCAGGAACGACGGTAGGCCTCGCGGCACTCCGGATGGCGATGATAGGACATCTGCTTGGCCTTATACCGGGGAAGCGGGATCAACTCCCCCTTGCGCGGGCACTCGGGCCAGATACATGTGACGAAGGTACGGCTCTGTTCGCTGCGCCGCTGGCCGGCCATATTCCCCCGCGCCGTCGCGCCCAATCGCACCGCCGCGTCGCGGCAATCATCGGAGCAGTGTTTCTTGATATGGCTTGGCTGGCCCTTGGGGACTGAGAACGTCTTGCCGCACCGCTCACAGCGGCGCTTGCACGCCGCCTCGACGCACGCGTCGCTACAGTAACGGCGCCGCTGAGGGGTCACCGTGAAGCGGAGATTGCAGCGAAGACACTGTCTCTGTACCACGATCAGTATGCCATTTCTCTGTACCAAGATCAGTATGACACTAGTCTACCACGCCACCGTCCTGTATAGTGGGCGTAGCGCGCCGGCAACGGCGCCAACGCCACGGACAAGGCCAGCCAGGGGGGCGGCCGTAGAACCGAGGCATGTCGGGAGAGCGGGACACCATGGCAGGCGAGCGAACGCGCGTGGACGCCCAGTCAATCCCGCGCACGAGCGCAGGAGTCTTGGTCAGCAATAGAGCCAATGTGATATCATGGGACCACCAGAAACTACGACGCTGGGTCGGATCCACGAGGAGACACAGGCGGATGAGCGATCAGGACTTGGAGTTGTTCACCGGACGGGCGCGCCATAACGAGCTCAGCGTCACCATCCAACGCGGGGGACGTTTCGTCGTCGCCCAGGGCATCGCCACATTGATGGGCGATCCACCCATGGTCGAGCTCCTGTTCGATCGCGGTAAGCGACAGATGGCCATCCGCCCTGCTATCCCTGGGTCTATCTACGCCTATCCGCTTCGACGCCACCAACGCCCGTCCACGCGTCTTATCTCTGGTCGCAAGTTTATGAACCACTATGGCCTCAGCCATCACATGACACGACGATACAAAGCAACCTGGGACGGAGAGCGCCTCCTCGTTGACCTCACCGAGGCGGCGCGCAGCGACGTGTCAGAAAAACCATCCGTCAGTTTTCAGGAGCCGGCCGATGCACAGCACAGTCGAATCAGCTAACAACGCGCTCGACCCGGCCGCCATCGGCCGGCTCCTGAGACGCAAGCGTAAACTGCTCGATCTTACGCTCGAGGAGGCGGGCCGGAGGTGCGGCATGGACCCGACACAACTCTCACGCCTTGAAAAAGGAGGAGGCGATCCGAGCGCGTCGACCCTGTCCCGGGCGATGGGTGGCCTCGGCCTGACGCTGCAAGACCTGGCCAACGACAGCGCCAGAGACGTCACAGCGCTCACAGCGCCCGGCTGGCACAGGCGTCGACCAACCAACGCAGTTGATTATGCGATTGAGTATGAGGCGCTCGATGACTGATCGACCCGCACACGGCGCGCCGTGTATGACCATGAATCAGGAGGCCAGGCCGCCGACCGACGCGGCACACCGTCAGACTACTGTGCTCTAAAAAAGCACAATAGCCACGGTCTTCACCCGTGGCTATCGCGCATGCTCCCTGTCGTCGTATCAGCCGTCAACAGGCAAGCGGGAATGACAGCCCCGTTTGCACGTTACCATATTCGGCAAACTCTTTGCTTTATACGGCAAAGACTTTGCCGTATAAAGCAAAGTCACGGCCGACGACCGGGAGCCTCCACCCCTTGAAAGGAGGCCCACTAGTGCCCGACACACGCTGCCCTGCGGCCGGCCCGATCGCCGATCGCGGCACCCATCCCTATCGTAGCATAGGCCGTTATGGTCAAGTAGACGCGCGCCCTGACCCCACGAGAGGGGGCGCGCGATGAGCGCCCTCCCCTCGGCTCTGGAGCCACACGCCCGGCCCCAGCCCCCGCGCACGACATGTGCGCTCGACTGGGCACTCGCCTATCGTCGGCTGGGCTGGAGCGTCATCCCGATCAATCAGGCCACCAAAAAGCCCCCGAAAGACTTCCTCTGGAAGCCCTACCAGGACGCGGCCGCCGACGAGGCGACGATTCGCACATGGTACGCGCGCTGGCCACAGGCCGGCGTGGGGATCGTCACCGGCGCCGTGTCCGGGTTGTGGGTTGTCGACGTCGACAGTGCGGAAGGCGCCGAGCGCCTGGCCGCGCTCGACCTCCCCACCGTCCCCACCGTCAAGACGAGCAAGGGACGGCACCTCTACTTCACACAACCGGGCGCGCTACGCAACACGGCCAAGAAAGTGGGCGGCCTCGACACGCGCGGCGAGGGCGGCTACGTGAACGCTCCGCCAACACGACACCCCAGCGGCGTCGCCTACGCCTGGGACATCAGCCCGTGGGACGTCGCCCCGCAACTCCCCCCGCCGGCCCTAAGCGCCCTCTTCGCGGAACGACGGGCCGGACCTACCACCAGGGCGGCCACCGGGGACGCCGCCGGGGACGGCGAGGAGGATGTCTACGCCCGGATGCTTGAGAACGGGGCGCCGGCGGGCCAACGCCACGGGGATATGGTCAAACTCGTCGGCCATTACATCGCGCGGGGCCTCTCGCAGCGCGAGATAGCCATCCTGCTCCGCCCATGGGTGGACCGGTGCTCACCGCCTTTTCCGTACGACGAGCTCGACGCCGCGATCCGCGACCTGGCCGCGGCCGACGCGCGCAAACAGGCGGGGCAAGCGGGGAGGGATGACACGCTCGCCCCGCCCGACGGAGGGGCCGCTCCAGCGACGATCAGCCCAGCCGTCAGGGAGCTTATCGCGACGCAGCGGGCCGAGCTCGCCGACTGGAAGGCCCAGGCCAAGGCGTGGGAACTCCTCTTCCTGAACAGGCCCGTTCCCGACAAGGCCAAGCGTGTCTTAGCGTACTTGCATAAGCGGTACGGCGTCGCCATCGGGCGGACGTGCCTCGATACCATGCCCTGCGACCTGTACCCGGATGCGGAGGACGTAGAGGCCGAAGGCTTCAGCCGCAGCATCTTCAACGAAGGCGTGGATATCCTCCTCGGCCTCGGCCTGCTGACCCGCCAGAAGGTCAAGAAGAAGGCACGCCCCCCCGACCCCGACGTGGACATGGAGACGAACGTGGACCCGGCGCGCCGTGCACGGGGGAAGGACTGGTTCTGGGTCTATGGGCTCGACGGCCCCGCGGTCAACGCCTGGTGGCGGGAACTCCCCACCCTGACCGCGATCCCGCCCACCCCGCGCCAGATCAAGGCGAAGACCAGCCGCGAGGAGCGCCTGCAGCGGGCCATCGCCGAGGAGAAGCCCACCCCGGACGTCGTGCGCGCGCTGAAACGGGACGTTGACGAGGAGCGCAAAGAGAAGGAGAAGGCGACGATGGAAGCGGTTGCCCTCACTTTTGAGCGCAACAACGCGCGAGACGCTTTGCAGGAAGCTCAGCGGATCATCCAGGAGAATCAGCGCCAACCGGCCGCCACGGCGCGGATCATGTGCCGCGCGGGCTGCGGTTCTTTCATCAAGGCCACCGCATGGTGCTGCGACGAATGCCGCGAACGGGAGCGTGACCTGGCCGGCGATTCAAGGGTGGATGTCAACCATAAATCACCAGCGCCCGCCCAGACCGTAGCCGTTATTAACAGGGTGGATGTCAACCTTGAATATCCCGCGCGTGCGCCGGCGCCGGACGTGGGGGCGGTCGGCGCCGGCGTCGGCGCGCCCCTGAAGCCCTGCGCCGGCGGGTGCGGCGATCTCACGCTCCGCGGGTGGACGTGTGGGCCCTGCGCCGCGCGCGTCGCGGCCTGGGAGCAGGGGCTGCACATACTGGATCGCCCCGCGATGAGACAGGAGGGGGTCCATGATCGCTGAGATGCAGGCGCCGCCCTTGACGCCGCCCATCGTCCTAACGATCGGCCGCCAGGTCGTGATCGAGCCTGGCTACCCGGAGGAGCTGCGTCGCGCCGTCCGCGATCGCTTCATGCTCCCGAACCCGGCCTACCAGGAGGCCCTGAAGTTCGACCGCGACACACGCGACCTCCCCGAGCGCCTGCTGTACTACGACGTGCGCCCCGACGGCGCGCTGATCGTGCCGCGCGGCGCGCTCGAGCTCGTCTACCGCGATTGCCTCGGCCTGGGTTTGGAGCCACGCTGGACGGATGAGACGCACGTCGCCGCTCCCGTCGCCTTCGAGGAGCGGATCACCCTATCGGACGCCCAGGAGCGCGCCGTCGGTGAGGTCCTGCGTCGGCGCATGGGCTTGCTTGAGGCGCCGGCCGGCAGCGGCAAGACCTGCATGGGCCTCGTCGCCGTGGCGCGTCGCCAGCAGCCGGCGCTCTGGTTGACGCACACCAAGGAACTCGCGCGCCAGGCCGTCGAGCGTGCCGGTATGGTGTTGGGGCTGGCGCCCGATGAGGTTGGGTTCATCGGCGACGGTGAGTGTCGCGTGGGCCAGTGGTTGACGGTCGCCCTCGTGCAAAGCCTGGCGAGAGGTATCCCGCCAGCACTCTTGAACGTCGCGCATGTTGTCCTTGATGAGGCGCACCACGCGCCTGCGGAGCAAGTAGCGGCCGTCATTGCACAGTTCCCCGCGCGCTACCTGCTCGGTCTATCCGCGACGCCCTACCGTCGTGATGGTCTCGATGCCGTGATCGGCTTTCATATCGGGCCGGTGGTCGCGCGGATGTCGAAGGAAGACTTGCAGGACCGCCTTATTACTCCATCCGTCGTCAAGCGTGACACGGGCCTGCGCCCTGAAGGCGATTCATTCACTGAGCTGGTGTCCGAGTTGGTCGTCTGGCCCGAGCGGAACGCGCTGATCGCCGATGACGTGGCCGAGGCCGTCGCGTGCGGCCGGCGCTGCCTCGTCCTCTCCGAGCGCGTGGGACACGTCGAGCAGCTCACGGCCATGCTCGAGGCCGCCGGCGTTGCGGTGGCCGCGCTGCACGGGCATCTCCCCAAGCGCGAACGGGCCGCCGTTGTGGGGGCGACGAACGCGGGTGAGCTGGAGGCCGTTGTCGCCACAATCAGCCTCGTCGCGGAGGGCGTGGATGTGCCGCGCCTGGATGCGCTCTTCCTGGGCACGCCAATGAGCTATGGTGGCCGCGTCACGCAGGCGCTGGGACGGATCTCACGCACAGCGCCCGAAAAAACAGACGCCGTTGTGTACGACTATGTAGATGCGCATCCTATGCTCTTTGCCAGCTATCGAAACCGCAAGGGGGTCTACATGGCGCAGGGCTGCGCGATCGCGACGTCGCCGGCGTCGCCGGCCGTGGCCATCCGGCCCCGCAGGAGCGCCTAGGATGAATCGTGATCGTGATCGAGAGAGGGAGAACCCGTTGCCGCCCGACGCGTGGGTGGAGGTGACAACGCAGTTCGACGACAGCGACGACGCGCGCGGCCGCTACCTGGCCGCGCGCCGGCGGCCCTATGATGCCGTCGAAAACGAGATCGCGCCCGTGTACTATCTGCGATCACCCCGCGCGCACGGCTATCGACCGTGCGCGCGTCGCCGGCGAGGTGATGCGCCATGTTGCGGAACGATTCGCTATGTCGTTCGCCGCGCTGCAGCGGCACAAGGCGCATCACCTCGCCGACCTGCTCGCCGATGCGAAACAGCGCCAGGATCAGGCGCGTGATGCGCATGTCGCGGCCGTCGGCGTCGCGGTTCAGGACCGCGCGCGCCGCCGAGGAGGCGCGCGCGCGCGGTCCTCATAGGCTGGACAAGGCTCCAAAGATGAAACAAGATGATACGCTTTTCTCGCGCGCGCGTGGGCGAGGCGTGTATCTTCCACAAAATTCCACAAAGCTCGGCGCGCGCGCGAGGACAGGGCGCGCTGACTATGAAACAGAATGAAACAATTTCTCGCGCGCGCGCGCGCGCGAGAAACGTGCACCATTATGCACCAATCCAGCCGTTAAGTCAGCCTGGAGGCGTCGCCTGGCCGAGCGCGCCATTGAACTGCTGGCCACCGATGTTCACCTGAGCAGATCAACGGCGCAGGGGAACGTCCGCGCGTGCCTGTACGTGCGCGGGGGGGTGGGTGGGAAGCGACGAGGTGGACAGGCGTCTAAAAACGTCCGAAAACGTCCGGTTTGCACAGGGGTCGAAGCCTCGACAGCGGGGACAGCGGGGGCGAAAAGTACGGCAAAAGTACGGTGGATGTACGGCGCCCGATAGGCGACGATGACGCGCTCGTGCGCGCCCGTGGGGGGCGAGGACCGGGGGAACAGCGGGGGGACAGCGGGGTAAAAGGGGGGGGTAAGCTGACGCACGGCCGCACGGCCGCATCGGGGACAGATGCGGCGTTTATTCGGGGACAATCGGGGACAGATGCGGCGTTTTATGGCCAGCGCCGAGGGGCAAAAAACTTCCCAAAACTTCCCATGAATTAGGGGGTTGGCGTGGCCTGCGCCGCCCGCTTGCCCGCCTGGATGCCCGTCGTGGTCGCGCTCGTCGCGAAGACCGTGATGCCGGCAAAGTCCGGGCGCACCGTGGGGTAGCCCTCAATCAGCACCTTGTCGGCGGGGTCCGACGCGAGAGCCTCGGCCACCCTGCCCCACTGCTTGTTCCCCACGAGCACCATGTAGTCGACCGTGGGCGATTCCGGCGCCGGCACGCCTTTGGGGAACGACGGGGCCTTCTCGCTGCGCATTGCGACGAGCACGACGTCGCCGCGCTCGACTACCTTACCGGGCCGGCCGATCACTGTTAGCTTCACCGTCGTCGCCTCCCCTCTCTCGCGCTGCGCCTCGGTCGCCGCCGCGCTGAACGTGGCCCAATCGAATGGTGTCGCCGCGGCGACCGTCGCCTGGCCGTTGGTCAAAGCGTCCGGCGCCCCGGGCGCCCCCTGTGACGCGTGCGCCTCGTTCCCCCCGTGCCCTGTCGTCTGCGGCCGGAAGATTCGGTACCACTCCTTCTGGCCGACCGTCGTGCGTAGGAGGTAGAAAAAGACACCCCCTACCGTGCGCCGCCGGCTGCCGTCGGGCACCATCATCCCGCCCGCGGCCTCCACCTCCAGCGCCCGAGCGACGATGGCATGGACCTGTTCCTCGCCCAGCAGACGCAGCGCCCGCTTGATGAGCCGCTTCGGCTCGTCCTCCGTCTCGCCGAACTGGGCGGCGATCTCATCGATGGCCGCGCGGGCGGCCGCCTTGCCCGTGGCCGGTGTGGGTGGTGTCATGACCATGCATCCCTCCCGCGCCTATCGTAACACCTCCCGCGCCTTTCTGGCCGGTGTTACCCTGGCCTCACGACACGACGACAGCGCGCGCGCCGTGGGCACAAACGGCGCGCGCCGTGAGCGCGGCGGTGTCGTGCGTTGGGTTGGTGGGCCGCGCTGGTTATGGTAGAGGTGTAATGGAGGGACACCCATGCAACGACACGCTATCGTAGTCAGCGACGTGGCGTTTGCCCTACTCTGCCCGCCCCTTGCTGCCACACACGCCTCTCACGGGACGCCGCGCGGCCGCACCTGCGTCGTCCCCGGTCGTCTCGTTGCGGGTCGCTATTTCTTGCAGAGCGGGATGGACCTGGTCGGCTTGTTGGTGTAGCACGTCTTGGGCTTGCGCGCCGGGCGCTTGGCCTTCAACGAGCCGGGCAGCTGGCCGATGTTGCCAGCCACCGGGCCACCGCCGCCGCCACCACCCATGCCGCACCCGTTGCACTGCTGAATAGGCGCGAGCGGCGCGTCGCTGGTGTTGTAGCCGTGGTTCTCGTTATACACATCGGCCGCGCCGATCACGCTACCGCAGGCCGTCGCGGACAGGTCGGTCCCGTCGTAGGCAACATCGTCGCGCACAGCGATCTGCGCCGCGCCCGAATAGCCTTGTGTGAATGGGTACCGCTCTTTGAGCCAGTAACCGCCGTAGGTGTAGATTTCGGCGCAGTGGACCACGCCCGGACGGGGCTGGTCGAGCGGGTAGTATGCCCACTGGTTGTTTGAGTCGGGATTGTCGACCACGGAGGAGCACGCCTGGCGCGCCCAGGGGCCGTCCGAGCCGAACGTGATGGTCATGGTCGAGTTGCCCCACACGGCGCGGCAGGTCACCGCCCACTGGCCCAGGTTCTGGTCGGCGTGCGCGGGCCGGGCCGGCCCGGAAAGCGCGAGCAGCGCCGCCAGCGCGGCGACCAGGATGTAGCGTCTCGTGGTCATCGGATCTGTCCTTTCTCATCTCTCGGTGTCGTGCGCGGGGGCGTGCAGGCGCGGTGTCCCAACGCGCGCGGGGGCGGGCAGGCCACCTCCCCGACTCTCCAGACAAGTGTAGCCACGTCTTGGCCCTATCAGGAAGGAGAGATAATTCGTCGTCAGGGCGCGCCACCCAGGCCCCAATTCTGCAGGTAAAACGAGATCGTCAGACCCAGGCGGCCACGCACGCCAGGCCCGCCAGGTAGGGAAGCGTGAGCACGAGCGCCAGGCCCTCTTCCAGCCGATTGACGCCGGCCGATTGCGCCGAGAGTTGCCACGCGATCGGCACGGGGACCCACAGGACCGTCCACGGTCGCCTGCTCGCCGCGGTCACGAGCCGCGGCAGGTGGTCGCGCCCAGGATGCCGCGGGGGACGGTGTTGCGCAGGGCCCAAGGGCGTGGTCAGTAGAGAACCGTGGTTAGTCACTGTTCTTTGCCCCGCGCCCGTCGCGTGCCGTCCTCATGTCGCGCAGACGCTCGATCAACCATTGCCGGGCGAGCACTGCTGGCGGCACACTCGTTTCATCCGAGATGCGCTTGAGTTCCTCCCCCCATTCGTCCGGTAGCCTCACCACAGTCTGGTAGTTCATGCGGCTCTCCCCTTTCTTAGGTCTAGGCATCCACACCTCCACGCATTATAGCTTGTTATAAGTTGCTCGTAACTGTTATCATCAACTGATAGCGTGAACGCAACCGCTATGAGCCACTTACAGCATAAATCAGCGCCTCATAGTTACCGATCGCCTGCGGATGAGCGCGGGTATATGGGCGAATAGGCGCAATGCTGGACGTGGGTGTGAGCGCGCCGATACGGCGATACGGCGAGGAAGGGGCGCGGGACAAGCAGCGGCGATAGCTGGTTGGGAAAAAGAAGGGGACAGGCCAGACAAACAACGCATCTCGCTAGACAGACGAAAGGGACACACACCATGGAGCATATAGACAGCGTAGCGGCCATTGTCATCGCCAGCGCCTTCGGGGACGCCGCCACCAAGATCATCGGCTATTTGACCGAGGTGCGCCCGGCGCTCTACGCCATGATTATCTTTGGCGCCGCGCTCGGCGTCGTGTTCGACCGCGGCCACAAAGGGGCCATTTTAGGGTCGGCCGTCCTGGCGATCATCCTGCTGACCGGCTTCACGACCATCGGGGCGCAGCTCTAACATGGCGCATCGGACGCCGCGCAGCCTCAACGACTCGCTGCGGCTCGGTCGCCTGACCGCGCCGCAGTGGGCCGCCGTGGTGGTGGGCGCCGTGTCGCTGTGGGTGTGCTCGGAGTTCGCGGCGCACGTCGCGGACCCCAACGCCCACATACTCGCCGTGGCGCTGCCGACCATGGCGCTCATCGCGCCGATTTTGGTGCTGTGGCGGGGCGGCGTCGAACGCTACCCCGCACAGCTCACCCGCTACGCCGTGCGGCAAGCCGTGGTCTACACGATCAGGGCCGTGCGGATCGCCGGCGCCTATGCAGAAAAGGGAGGCTCCCATGCCCAAGCCCGCTTACAACAAGCGGCGCGGCGTCGTCAGCGTTGACGACGCCGACGGCGCGCTCATCGGAGCCGGTGGCGTGCGCCACCGGCTTTTGCATATTCCGGGCTTTGCCCTCGATGCCCACGCCCTGCCCGACCAGGAGCGACACGCGGCCCTGTTCGGCCAGCTCGCGGCGTCGCTCCCGAACAAGGCCGAACTATCCATCTACGTGGAGAACCGGCCCGCCGACGCCTCGACCATCATCGCCGGCTTGCGCGCGCAACTCGCGCCGACGCCGCACACGCGCCAACTGGCCGAGGTGGGCGACCGCCTGCTGTCGCGCGTGCAGCGCCGGCTACTGGACCCCCGCGAGCGGCACGTCGCCCGGCTGGACTACTGGCTGCTAGTGAGCCCGTACCCCGCGCGCGACGGCCACCCCGACCAGTCCGCGCCCGCCCGCCTGGCGCAAGCCACCGTTGCCCTGACGCGCCAACTCGTCGCGATGGGCGTCCCTCCGGTCAGCGCCGACGCCGCCACGGCGCGCGCCTTCGTGGCCCGCCACCTGGCGCCCGACTACCGCCACGGGGAGGAGACCGGCGCCTACATCGCGCCGACCGGCGACCAGGCCGACGAGAGTTTCCATACCTACCGCATCGTCGATCCCGCGAACGGCCGCGAGCGGTGGACCCGGACCCTGTTCCTCGTGCATCCCCCCGACGAGACCCGGCCGGCCTGGACGCGCCCGCTCGTGATGCCGGATTGCCCCGCAACGCTGGTGTTCCACCTGCGCGGCCTGCGTCGCTCGTGGGAGCGACGCCGGCAAGAGTGGCGCTTGAAGCTGATGGAGGGCACGGCCGGCCGGAAGAACATCGGGACCAAGCTCGCCGCCGAGGATGCCGAGGCGCAGGCGACGGCCCTGCACGGCGCGGGCTATAGTGTCGTGCGCGTGGGCTGCTACCTGCGCCTCGACGGCGAGACCCGCGCGCAGCTCGACGGGCGGGTAAGCCATGCGCTACAGGCCATGGGTGATACCATGGTCGCCGGCGCCGGCTATGGACACGCCCATCAAAAGCCCCTCTACCGCTCCACCCTGCCCGGCTACGGCGACGTGGCGCGCTCGACGTACCGATGGGATACCCCGACCTGGGGCAACGCCTGGCCTTTCCTGGCCTGCAATCCGGGCACGCGCACGCTCGGCGTCCCCCTGGGCACGACCGACGACGCCGGCGACCTAGTGACGCTCGCCTTGGGCGATCCCGACCTGTACAACCGCATCGGCGTGATCCTGGGCCGCGTCGGAACGGGCAAGACCTCCCTCCTGCAGAAGGTCGCGCTGTGGTTCCTGCTGACCGGCAACTACGCCACCGTGGTCAGTTCCGTGGACTCGTTCGCCGCCCTGTGCGCGATCTCGGGCGGGGTCCGCGCCATGCTCGGCGGCGCGCGCTCGGCCTGCATCAACGTCTTCGACGGCCCGCGCGCGGATCGGGACGACCAGCGCGAGCGGGTGCGCTTCGTGACGGCCGCCGTGGACCTGCTCCTGGGCGGCGTGTCCGGGCTCGAGCCCGCCTTCCTCGACGAGGCGGTACGCGACGTGTATGCCGCCCACCCCAACGACACGCCGGTCATGTCGGACCTGCACGCGCTGCTTGACGCCAAGGGCAAGGCGACCACCGACACCGAGGATCGCAAGGTGTACCGGGGCCTGGCCTGGCGCCTCACGCCCTACGTAGGGGACGGCCAACACGCCCGCCTCGTCGATGGGCAGACGAGCGTCCCCCTGGACGCGCCTCTGCTCGCGTTCAACACTGACCCCCTCGCGGAGGAAGAGAACCTCCGCAACTATGCCTACTTCTCCGTGTTTGCCGTCGTCGATCAGCGCCGGGCGCTCGCCCGGGCGCGCAGCCGGGCCGAGAACCGGGGGACCGCCGACCACCTGACGGGACTGGATGAAGCGTGGGGCCTATTGACCTCCAAGCAGGCCCGCGAGTACATCAACCGCGACGCGCGCAAGGCCCGCCACGGCGGGAACTGTGTGCTGTTCGCCTCGCAGCAGGTCAAGGACCTGGTAGGCAACGCGGACGCGGAAACGTTCTTCACGCAGGCCAGTTTCAAGGTGTTGTATTCCATCGAGGACAGCGGCCAGCAGACCGAGGGCAACCCGAAGCTATGGCTGCAACGCATGTTGACCCTCACCGAGGAGGAAGTCGAGCGGGCGCAGCGCATGAGCGGCGTCAAGGGTCTCTATATGCCCATGTTCATGACCCGGCGCGACCGGCGCAGCCCGCGCGATCTCCATGGGGTCGTGCGCGTGGAGCTGACCCCCGAGGAAGCCCTCCTCTATGCCAGCGACCCCGACGATGTACGGGTACGCGACTGGTGGGCCGAGCAGCACGGCGGCGACACCTGGGAGGGCATCAAGGACGCTATCGACAGCAAAGAGCAGGAAGAGAGGCTAACCGCATGACCATGGTGGAGTTCGAGGAGGGGGAGGAGCTGGTCAACCCCCACGCGACGCCGCAGCGCCTCGCGGACGCACACCGGCGCCTCGCGCGCGTCGATGGCGCGATCACCGCGCTACAAACGGCTGTGCTAGCCACCTATGGGCCGCTGCTGCGCGACCAAGCCGCGGCGGCCCGGACGGCCGACCTGTCCGAGCGGATCGCCGGCCTCGCGCGCGATGTAGAGACCCTGCGCGCGGACTTCGACGCGCGCTTTCCGCAGCCGCGCCCGTTCGCGCGCCGCGTCGTCGAGCGTGCGGGCCTGTTCGTCACCCGCCGCGACGCGGCGGGTGACCTGGGCGACAGGCCGTTTCAAGGGAGGTTCCTGTGAGCACGCCCCGGCACTATCTTTTTCCACGTAGCAAGGCCACCGCCGGGCGCACGCTCGCCCGGACGCTGATCCTCGCCGTCGCGCTGCTGGCCGCGATCGCGCCCGCCGTCGTGGCGAGTGCGGCGGCGCCCACGGCCACGCCCCAGCCTCCGGCCATCCCGACGCAGGTCCCCTATCCGACGCAGGTCCCCTATCCGACGCCCGCGCCGATTGTGTTCCCGACGCAGGTCCCCTATCCGACGCCCGCGCCCGCGCGCACCGTCCCGGCCCTCAGCATCGCGCCGGCGCAGGGCGTGACCGGGACGGCGGTCGTGGCGGCCGCGACACACTTCCCCAATGGAGAGATCACGCTGTACCTCGACGACACGCCGCGCGTGCTCGGCCGTGCGCCCGTCGATGACTACGGTCACGCGCGCATCGACTTCACCATCCCGCGTGACGCCGCCGTAGGGCCGCACGAAATCCGGGCCGTGGGGGCCAACCGCACCAGCGCAGCCACGCTCTTCATAGTGTCAGAGCCGCAGGGCGCCGCTGTCGGCTCCGGCTCCGGCTCCGGGTCTGGTAACTCCACCTATTGCACCGGGCTCCTGGGCTGGTGCCCTGACCTGGGCGGGCTGATCGGCGGCGTCGCGGGCGCGGCCTGGGGCGCCGCTACGGGCGGGCTCAACGGCACGATGCAAGACCTCTCCGATGCCATCCTGTCGCCCATCGTGACCACCCCCGATCTGCGCGGCAACCAGGAGTTGACGCGGGTGCAAGGCATCCTGAGCCAGGACGCGACCGAGGCCGTGGCGGTCCTGTTCGGGATCGCCGCGCTGTGGTGCGCTAAACCCTCGTTCTTCGGAGACCTAGAGCAGGGTCTATCTCTGCTGCTGCGCTCCGGCCTGGTCGTCGCCGCGCTGCGCACCCTCAACCCCTTGATGACGGTCTGGACTGACCTGGTGAACGCCATGGCGGCCGGCGTAGGTCATGGGAACATCGCCAATACAGGGCATACCGCCGTGACCGTCGTGGTTGCCCCACTCTTGTTTATCCTGGTTGGCCTGGAACGCTCGATCAGCTATTACACGCTCGGCCTGGCCTACGCCGTTGCACCGGTGTTCATCGTCCTGGCGATCTGGCCGCCCGCGCATCGGCTGTTTATGACCTGGCTGTTTCTGTTCATAAGCACCTCGACGTTAGGGCTCGCCTATAGCCTAGCGACGACGATGGTCGTCGCCATGGGCGTGAGCGCGCCGGGCATCTGGGGTGCGGTCATGACCATAGGCGGTTTGTTCTTCCTGGCGGCCGTGCCGGCGATCTGGGGCGGTCTGACGTTCGCGGCCGGGCAAGGTGGAAGCGGGGCGCTCGGCAAGATGGCGGGTATGGCGAAACTGGCGTTCCTGTAAGGAGGTTTGGTATGACCGGCGGGGAAATCGTTCTTGCAACACTGGCCGGCGTTGCCGTGCTGGGCCGTGTGTTCTTCGGTAAGGGGTTGCTTTGGCTGCCCGTCAAGCTCCTGCGTGGGCTGGTCATCCTGGCGGTGTCGTCGGTGCTGGGCCGCGAACGCAATCAGTGGAGGTGAGACCATGGCCGTCTATAACGACAAGTCCGCGCGCGTGAGCGCCCCTGTGCGCGCCGCACTGGCCCTGGTGGCTCTCGTGGCGCTCGGCGGCGGCGTGGCGTTCCTACGCGCCTCTGACGCCCTCACGCGCGCCTACCAGTGGGGCTACGTCGCGCTGGCCTACCCGGTGGCCTGGACAATCGACGGGCTGGCCCGGCTGCGCCACGGGCTGCACGGTGGGCATCTGAAAAGCGGGGGCCTCGACTGGTCCGCGTGGGTGGGGAACGCGGCGACACGCTATCCGGCGGTGCAGGGCAAGCCCTACCACACGGCTGTCGTGGGCGAGGCTGTCGCCCTCGCCGCCGTGCTGGCCTTCATCGGATGGCGCGTGGGGTGGTTCATAATGACGCGGCCCGGACGTATCGCTCCCGGCACGACGCACGGCGACGCGCACCTGGCGACGCACCGGGAGCTGCGCGCGTTGCGCGATCGGGGCGGCCCGCTGCTGCTCGGGCGTCAGGGCCAGCGTGGGGTGCGTGTCTGCCTCGACCAGGCCCTGCAAGCGCTCAACACGCTCATCGTCGGGCCGCCCGGCAGCGGCAAGAGCGCCGGCGTCATCATCCCGAACGTGCTGCGCGAGCGCGGGGACCGCTCCCTCGTGCTCACCGACCTCAAGGGGGAGTTGCTGCGCCTGTGTGGGCGCGTCCTGCGCCGCACACACACCGTCTGGGCGGTCAACTTCCTCGACCCTGCGGCCCTGGGCTATAACCCGCTCGCCGGCTGCGCGACGCCCATGGACACCTTTAGTTTCTGCGACGCCTGGGTCGCCAACACCGGGCAGAGCAGGGGCGACCCCTTCTGGGATAGCGCCTGCAAGGAGATCATGAGCGCGGCGATTTTCCACCTGCAAGCGACGTTGCCGGCAGTGCCGACGCTCGGCGACCTGTACGGCTTTTTGTGCGCTCAGGCGCCCGAGGCCATTATCGCGCGCCTGAAGATCAGCCCCGCGCCGCTAGCCCGCGAGAGCGCCTTGTCATTCATGACCGCGCTGGAAGCGAACGAGAAGCTGCTGGGCGGGGCCTTCGCCGAGATCAAGCCCAGGTTCCGCATCCTGAGCGACCCCCGCGTGCAGGCCGTCACGGCGCGCCACGATGTTGACTTCACCCGCCTCGCCGACGCGGGGCGCCGGCCCATCGCCCTCTTTCTGCAACTCGACCGCACACTGCAAGAGGAGTTGAAGCCCCTGGCCGCCGCTTTTTTCCTGGACCTGTTTCGCACGCTCTCGCAGCTCGCCGACGCCAGCCCGAGCGGGGAACTGGCCCGCCCGGTCGCGGCATATCTCGACGAGTTCGGAAATGTGGGGGTCGTCCCAAAAATGGCGACGTGGATCTCGACGCTACGCAGTGCGGGCGTGTCCATGGTCCTGGCCGTGCAGCACACCGCGCAACTCCTGGCGCTCTACGGCGAGGAGGGCGCGGCCACGATCATCGGCAGTTGCGCCACCAAGATTGGCCTGTCGGGGATGGGCCTGGAGGACGCCCGGACGTTCTCGGACCTGTGCGGGCAGACCACGCGCGTCACGCAACAGGCCAGCAGCCAGCGCCAGCGGTTCGCCGTGGTGAGCAACCAGGGGGGCCTATCGCAGGCCGAGACCGCCGCGCCGCTCATGACGGCCGATCAGGTACGCCGCCTGGGGACAGGGGAACTGCTGGCCGTCGTGCGCCACCTGCCACCGGTGCGTCTCCAGCAATGCCGTTGGTATCAGGACCGCGATCAGGCACGGCGGGTGAAGGCCGCTTCCTGATGGCCCTGTTTCCCCCTCTTTTCTTCCCATGCGGCCCGTCACAAATGAGGGCGGGCCGCAGGCGACGATCCTGGCGAGGATGAGGTGAGCGCAGCGAAACCGTAGCACACTACGGAATATGCCGGCGCAAGCGCCGTCAATTCCTACGTTCCTCCACGTGACGACGACGACAGGCGGCCTGAGACGGCCTGAGACGGCCTGAGACGGCCGAGGGATGAGGGGTGAGGGATGGCGCGATCATTCGTGGTGCTTCATTGCCAGAAGGTCAAGACGCTGGGCGACGTGGCCGGGCTGGGCAAGCACAACGAGCGAGGGCGCGACACACCCAACGCCGACCCGGAGCGGACCGCCGCCAACGAACGGCTGGCCGGCACGGGTGATTGGCTCGCCGACGTGAAGGCCCGCCTCGACGACGCGCCCACGATCCGCAGTAACGCTGTGCTGGCGATGAGTCACGTCCTCTCCGCGAGCCGTGAGTGGTTCGAGGCGGCGACGCCGGCCCAAGTCGCGGCCTGGCGCGACAAGAGCATGGCGTGGCTGCGCGAGACCTACGGGGCCGAGAACGTGGTGGCGGCCGTGCTGCACCGCGATGAGACCACCCTGCACATCCAGGCCATGGTCGTGCCCATCGACGCGCGCGGCAAGCTGAACGCGTCCCACTGGCTCGACGGCCGCGCCAAGATGCAAGCGTTGCAGACCGGCTACGCGCGCGCCGTTGAGGATCTCGGCCTGGTGCGCGGCATCAGGGGCAGCGCGGCCACGCATGAGGACATGAAGGAGTTCTACCGCCGACTCGACACGCCGGCCCGTGACGTGGCGCGGGCTCTCGACGCCATCGAGGTCGGGACGCCGCCGCGCCTGGGCAACCTGGGCGCGTGGAAGGCGCAGGAGAAGGAGCGCATCGTGGAGCAGGTACGGCCGGCGGTCGATGCGGCCCTGACGCAGGCCGTCCATCATCAGGGCCGGGCAGAGCGGGCCGAGGCGACGGCTGGCACGCTTCAGCACACGGTCGATACGTTGCAGGCAGAGCGGGCGGCCCAGGAGCAGGAGCAGCGGGACAGCGCCACGATGGCGCGGCGTCTGGACCTGCGTGAGGTGGCGCGCGCGCTGGGCGGGGCGCCGGACCCCCGCGATAAACACCTCTGGCGCATCGAGGGCGCGCACATCAACATCTCGGCGGACGGCCACGCCTTCTACGACCTGGACCGCCAGCGGGGCGCGGGCGGGGCTATTGACCTTGTGACGCACGTCACCGGCTACAGGTTCAAGGAGGCCCTCGGCTGGCTTAAAGACTCGTTCGGCCTCGACCGGGCGACGGCGGCGGCCGTGGAGCGCGCCACGCCGCGGCTCCGGGCGCAGGCCGAGCGCGCCGAGCGCCCACCCTTCCGCCCGCCCGTGCGCGACGAGGCGGCGTGGGCGCAGGTGCGGGCCTACCTCGTGACAGAGCGCGGCCTGCCGGCGCCAATGATCGATGAGCTACACGGCCGGGGGACGGTCTACGCCGACGGGCGCTGTAACGCGGTCTTCCTGCGCACCAACAGCGCGGGGCAGGCCACGGGCGCGTCGCTACGCGGCACGGCGCCGGACTCCGCGTTTAAGGGTCTGGCTCGTGACACCGAGCGTGCGGCCGGGTGGTTCAGCTACAGTACCGGCGCTGGCGCGCCGGCGCATGCGTGGGACACGCCGACCCTTGTGCTGGCCGAGAGCCCAATTGACGCCCTCTCGTGGCTGGCCCTGCACGCGCGTCAGGCGGGCCAGGCGGGGCGCGTCACGGTCGTTAGCACGGATGGGCTTGGACCACTGCCCGAGGCCCTCATCGCCGCGACACGCGCCGAGAGGGGCCTGGTCGTGGCTGCCTTCGACCACGATACGACGGGTGAGCGTCTGTGGGACACGCTGCGCGGCCGCTATCCCAATGCGACGGACATCGAGCGCGAGATCCCGCCCGCCGGCAAGGATGTCAACGATGCGTTGCGGCGGCATCAGCAGGGCCCAGCGCGCGATCGCGCTGGCTCCGGGCGAGGGCACTAGGAGCAGAGACCGTCTAAATGGGAATAAAGATAGGGGTGCGGCGCATCGGCGGTGCGGCGTTGGGCCAGCGCCCCCGTCCCCTGCTCTTGTACGCGCCCGCCTGCATGCGTTCGAGGATGTCGGGGCGGTCACGCGCGATGCGCGCAGTGAGATAGTCGGCATTCGTGCTACCCAGCTCAATCAAGGTGTTGACAACACCTTGATCCCGGCGTTCCTCTGACTTCCTATCTCCCCCATTGAGAGGCAAGGGCAGTGCGTCCCCGGCGCGGTCCTGGGCCGCCAGCCGTTCGCGGACGAGGGCCAGATGGCTACTCCCCGTGTGTGCCAGATGTTGGCTGCTGTGGCATCATGGGGGCGCGGACGGCTTGCGGTTTTGCTGAGGGGCTACCGTGCGCCGCTTGCGCACAGAGCGCGGCGCGCGGGGGGCTCTAGAAGAGAGAGGGGGGGCGGGTCTACCCCGCCCTCTTCCCGCTGCCACCGCTCGCACAGGCCGCGCCACATGGCCTCATAGTCGCGGACAACCGCCGCTGCCGCCAACATGGATGCCGGGACGCCGACCTGCTGATCGAGCAAACGGTCGTAGATGTGCCAGCTACTACTGGTCGCATGGTAGTGCGCGGTGTAACGGGGCGGCGGCGACATGGTCGGCTCCCTACTCACGCGCGCGCCGCACCCAGCACGGCGTCTACTCCCTGGCCGCGTCGATGAGCGCGAGGCTCGCGGCCGCGAGCGCGCCTCCCCTCTCCCCGCCTGTCCCGCTCTCCCCGCCTGTCCCGCTTAGACGCCCTGCGCGCGCCGGCACGGGGGCCCGTCGCCTGGCCATTACCCCTGGACGTACGCCTCGAGCGCGTCGCGCGCGACCTCGCTCACGGAGCGCCCGTCGGCGGCCGCCCGGTCCTGGACAGCTTTATAGAGCTGGGGCGCGGTGCGAATGGTGATACGCGGCGACGCGGATGTTCCCCCATCAAGCGCGGGGCGCCCGACATGGACAATCTCGCTGCACGAGAGATCGTAGCCCTGCTCCGCCTCGGCGGCCAGCGCGTCGATCATCTCGTCGGTGAGGATGGCGCCTGTCCCCTTGACGACGTCGTGTCCCATTTCTTCAGCTCCTCGTACCGCCTGCGGTACTTCTCCTGCATCTCCATGGCGTGAATGACCGACAGATCCCCGGATTCCAATTCAATCGCCAGGACCTCAAGGGGTATCCCGTCCGCATCATCGTGCAAGTAGAGCCTGCGCGGAACATTAAGGCCCGGGGGCGAATTCGGTGGAGCGGGCACCTTACTAAACGTGCGGCTGTGCTCGATGACGTAGCCACTGCGATCCTCGCTGATACCATGCTTGGTCGCAGAGCGAGCCCACGTCATCCCCATGAAACCATCATACCGCGTTTCGTCGGACGAAACAAAAGGGAGGGTGTGCACGTGCGCGTGTCAGTCTGCATGTCACGCATCTCCACGGGGGGCAGGCGACGGCGACGGCAGCCCGCGCCGCTCACGGATCACGCGCGCGAGCTCCTGGCACGACCAGGCGAGCGAGATTCCATAGTCAAACACCACGTCCAGGGCGGTCGCGTCGAGGTCTTCTAACGCGCGCGATAGCGCGGGATCAAACGGGGCGCGGCCACCGCCGGTCGCACGCGGATCGCGCGAACCCAGGGCTGCCTCGGGGACGCCTGATGAATTATTCATCACGGGAGCGGCCGCCGGGGATGGACTGCGCAGGCCCTGGGCAGTTTCAGCGGCGTCTGATGAATTATTCATCACGGGAGCAGCCGGCGGGGATGGTGGGGATGGCGGGAGATCTCCCGCTGCGGCGACGGAGGGGCGCTCCTGTGGCGGGCCAGAGGGACCAGGCGCGCGCACGGCCTTCACGTCCCGCACGCGCACGCGCTCGCCGCGTTCTGCCCGCTCGATCACATCTGTGCGCTGCGCGGGGTCCTCAATGCGCGCGGTCTCCTGGCCCACCGTCGGGCTCATTGTGCCCGCGCGCACCGCGGCCTCGATGCGCGGGTCCTCGATCAGCCGCAACCGGAGCGCGATGTACGACTGATCTTTGTGAATGGTCTCGGCCAGGTCGCGCTGCGAGAGCCCCAGGCGCGCCATGAGCCGCGTGTAGGCGTGCGCCTCGTCGATGGGGTCCAGGTCGGTGCGCTGGACGTTCTCGACGAGCGCGAGGCGCTCCATGGCGTCATCGTCCATCGTCCGCTCGATACAGGGGACCTGCGCGAGGCCCGCCAACCGCGCCGCCCGCCAGCGCCGCTCGCCGGCGACGATCTGATAGCGCCGCGCCTGAGTGGGATGCGGGCGGACGGCGAGCGGCTGCAGCACCCCATCGGCGCGGATCGACGCGGCCAGCTCGCCGAGCGCCGCCTCGTCGAACGCGCGGCGCGGCTGGTACGGATTCGGCTCGAGGAGCGTGATGTCGATCACCTTGGCGTCGCCCAGGTCCTCGACGCCGGCCGGCTGGGCGACGAGACTCTGCCAGGCGGGGATGGCCGGCCGCCCCGTCGCTTTAGATCCGCTCATCGGACGCCACCCCCTCGACTTCCTGGGCCAATTCGTTGTACGACTGCGCGACGGGCGAGCTCGGAGCATAGGTGACGACCGGCTGGCTCGCCGCCGAGGCCTCGACCACCTTGACCCCATTGCGGATGACGGCATCGAACACGCGTCCCTGGAAGCCGGCGCGGATCTGCTCCAGGATCTCCTTATGGATCGCGCTGCGGCCATCGTACATCGTGACCACGATGCCCAGGATCGTGAGGGCGGGATTCAGACGCCGTTGCACGAGCCGCACGGTCTCGCTCAGGCGCGCCACGCCGAGGTAGGCCAGGTAGTGGCACTGGAGCGGGATGAGAACCTCACGGGCCGCGACCAGGGCGTTGATCGTCAGCAAGGAGAGGGACGGCGGGCAGTCGATCAGGATGTAGTCGTAGCGGTCCGCCACGGCGGCGATGTTGTCCTTCAGCAGGATCTCGCGCTCGAAGGAGTTAACGAGCTCCAGGTCGGCGGCCGAAAGGTCCAGGTGCGCCGGCGCCAGGTCGATGCCCGCGACCGTGGACGGCCGGATGATCTCCGCGAGCGGCGCGTCCTTGACGAGGACATGGTACATCGACCGGTCGAGGGTGCGCAGATCGACCCCCAGCCAGAGCGTCGCGTTGGCCTGCGGGTCCAGGTCCACGACGAGCACGCGCTGTCCCGTCGCGGCCAGCGCCGCGCCGAGATTCACGGTCGTTGTCGTCTTCCCCACCCCGCCTTTTTGATTAGCCAGCGCGATGATCCGCGTCATATCTCTCCTCTCTGTGCTCTAGAGCCTCGGCCGCGCGTTGCTCAACGACCCGCCGCATGACGTGATGCGGCCCCATCCCCACATGGATGAACCCGACGCCGACGTAGCCCCGCCACACGTCGTGGCCCATGCTCAGGTCCATGCCGGGGTCCGTGGCCACGTAGCCCACATAGAGGTCGCGGCCGTCAGGTAGCGTCACGCGCGCCTCGTGGAGATCAGGGGAACGTTCAATCCAGCGGATCACCGGCGCTGTGCTCATGGACATATACCCTATCTCTACCCTCTACACCCAGTCGGCATGCTGCGCGGCGTGCTGCTCTAACGCCGCTCTGGCCTCCTCGAACGACGCGTGCTCGACAATGGTCGTGTCATCGTCAAGGCGCGTGGCCGTCACCGTCGCGTCCCACGCGGCATCGGAGCGCCCCGTGTCCCTGTACTGCACAACATACCCATACGGCCGCGCCGCGCCCTCGATGCGATAGGTCCACAACGTGTCGCTCTTGCATTCCCACTTAGCCCTCATGCTGCTCCTCATCCTCGTCCCCTTCAAGGCGCAGCGGTCGGCAGTGCCCACAGAGCGGGCGCAAGGTGACACCCCACCCCTGGCGCAGCGCATACCCGTACGGCCGCTCCTGGGTAGCGCGCCGGTAGGCCCACCAACTCGGTCCCAGGCGCTCCCACTCACCCATCCTGCTCACCCACCAGCGGCGCTGACCCGTCGGTGTCCCCCTCCACCTGTAGAGGGCGGCAGGCGGTGCAGACATTCACCTGTAGCTGGCCCATGCTGAACCCATAGACGCGCTGCGAGCGCCGCGAGAAGAGCTGGCCCGGCCCGATAAGCTGTGTACACTGGCTACACAGTAGCGTCGTGGCGGCCCGGTACGCGGTCGTGATCGCGCCATCGGCCTGGGTTGCCCGCCCAACGCGATGGCTCCTGGCGGCGATGGTCCCGCGATGAATGCCCGGTTTGAATGGTGAGGTCATAGACTCCCGCGCTGGTACGATCCTGAGCCCTGGCTGCGCCGGCTGCAGCTCTCTATACTCCACTAGCATGCCGCGCGGCGTGCTGCTCCAACGCCACTCTGGCTTCGATCGAATGACACGCGCTCCGCGATAACGGTCTCATCGTCGGGCGGTTCCGCGATCACGATTGCATCCCAGACCGCCCCCTCCGGCCCGTCCTCTCGATGCCGCACGACGTGACCATACGGCCGAGCGAAGCCGGGGACACGGTAGGCCCACCAGTCCACGCGCTTACGCTCCCACTCACCCATGATGCGCCTCCCGTGCCTGCATGCGCGCGACCGCCTCCAGCGACGGCGCCACGTCCCATAGCCCCGGCGCGTAACACACGTAGAAGCGTAAGCGCGCACCCTCCCTGTCCAGCGTCTGAACACGGTAAATCGCTCGCCGCACGCGCGCCTCGTCGCCCTCGAGCGGCAAAATACGCTCACCGCGCTGCGTCGTCACCGGGTCAGGGTCCGCCGCAAGGTGCGGCCGGAGCATCACGGCGACGAGCGCGCGGACCGTCGGTGAGAGGGCCAGCAGGTCGGGGGCGGAGATGGCGTAGGTCATGGGGATATAGGCATTGTCCATAAACATGGGGGGTCTAGACTCTTCGGATTACGGTTCCGCGAAATAAGCACCATCCAGCACCGACTTGAGCGTCGCCAGTGATTGTTCGATGGTCGCTTTGGACTCGATCTGCATCCCACCTAAGGGCAATGCATCCAGGTTTAACCGTGTACTAGCAGACGCACATCGCACCCCAAGAATGGTCTTGTCGTGGTCGCCGAAAATGGTCAGCCCCTCGCCAACAGGACCGGGTTGCTGTCGCGGCGACTGTTCCAGCGACACAGCCTCCGTCACACGATCCGTTGCGAAGAGATAGAGCACGTCCGCATGCGTGTCATAGGTGAGAACCACTGTTGCCGCCTTTCGTGTCACAAGCGATCGATGAGCTCAGCATTAGAGGGACGCGTCATGGCTTCCCCGCTGGTTGATGCTCACGCTCCCACCGCGATGCCGCCTCGTCGAGCAGACGTAACATCTGCGCTTGCAGTGAGCGATCCTCCTCTGCTGCTATCTTCTTGAGCCGCGCATGAAGCTCGGGGCTGAGCCTGAGCGAATAATTAACCGGTTTCTCATCCATGCAGAGCGCCTCCTTAGATGCATTATACACCAACAATGCATTCTTTCAAGAACAACAGTACATCCATTTTGCAGTTGACTCGCATCTATTATGGATGTACAATAGAAGGGTAGGGGAGATCACCCCACAGAAAAGCCGGCGCGAGTGGGCAAACACTCCGCCGGCATGGCACAGCGAAAGGATCTTCGCAATGCAAGCTCAGCATACGACGACAGGGACGCCCAGGGCCAGCACGTTCAAGCCTCGCGTGCGCCGGCTCGGCGCCGGCCGCTACCTCGTCGAGAGCGCGACGACGCCCGGCCTGGGCCACCAGGCGACGGCCACGAGCTGCGGCTGCACCGCCGGCCGCTACGGGAAGACGTGCCGCCACCAGCGCCTGGTCGCCGCGCTCGAGCCCCGCTTCCAGGCTTGGTACGCACAGCGGACGGCCCAGGCTCAGGCAGCTCCGGCCGCAGGTCCGGGCGCGGCTCCGGCCCCTGGTCTCGACGCCCAGCTCGCCGCGGCCGCGCAGGTCCTGGACCGGGCGCGCCGGGCGCTCCTGGACACCGATGAGCGGAGCGACGAGTACGCCGTGCTGCTGCGCCAGGTCGACCAGGCCGAGCGCGCCTATGCGGCCCTTGACGCCCGCGTCATACAGGCGGCCTAACGATGAGCGATCTATCAGCCACGCCCCTCACCCCTGCCGGCGCTGCGTCCACCGCGGACGCGCACGCCTACGACGCAGGCACACAGACGCCCTCGCTCGCCGTGATCGACGCCGCGATCATGCAGGCGGTCGCCGCCGGCGACATCGCGCGCCGCGACGCCCTCATGGCCAGGCGCGCGGCCGTCGCGATCGGGGAGATCCTCGCCGCGCTCCCCGGCGTTATGTCCGATGGACCCGTCGCCTTCGACGAGAACAACACTGACCAGACTAACCGGACCGACGCATAGGACCTGGACACACAAAAGGCCGGCGACGTGTCAACTAACTCTGTCGCCGGCCACACGCCCAAGGAGGAGCACGACCATGATCGAGCCCAGCACCAGTGTAGCCACGTCACGTGACGCCCCCCCCCTTGTGTCGCTGTCCGTGTCATTCGACTGCGCCCACTGCCACACGGCTGGCACGACCAGTCGCGGCGCGCTCTGGCGCGTGGCGCCGCCCCCGGAGCCTGGCGCGCTCTACTATTTGCACACACGTTGCCTGGATCCCTACAAGGCCGCGCACGGCCTGCGCAGCGTCGAGGGCCGGCTGCCGCTCACGGACACGCGGCCTCGCCTCGCCCACCGCGCCCGCCGGTTCACCCCGGCCACTCCAGCCGCCCGGATCGCCGACAGGAGCAGTGCCCCATGACCGCACAGGCCCCGCAGGCCCCCCCGCTGCCAGCCACGCCCTATGTCCCCACCTGGGCGCTCTACGTGTACGACGGGCGCGCCTTCCTGACCTTCGACGTCCGCCTCCAGGCGACAGCGACGTGCCGCACCGCCGGCCAGCTAGCGCGCCTGGTGGCGCTCCAGGATCGACTCAACAGCCGCGGCGCGGCGCGCGCGTCCGCGCAGGCGACACGCGTGGCTATCGACAGAAGACCCGAGTCGGCTATCTGACCGAGGCCGCGCCGCGACATCAATCACGGCAGCGCGGCGCGGCCTGACCACCCCTGACACGCGCGCCCTTACCAACTGAACCGTACCAGCAGGAGATACCTCTCATGTCACAGCAGCCGACACAACCTCACCAGCCCGCGCACGCGACAGACACGCCACAGTCCGCCGGCGACCAGGCCCTCCCCGCTGACCCGGGAACGTTCGAGAGCCTCACCGGCGAGCGCGCCGTCGAGCTCCTGCGCCGCTGGGTCGAGGACGCCCAGAAAGACCCCGCCACGCACACGTACTTTCCCTCAGTCGCGCGCCTGTTCTTTCGCATGCTTGCCCACGAGGCTGAACGGGTAAAGGAGCGCGCGAGCCGGGACACGGATCGCCGTAAGAGCTACACCACCCAGCCCGTCGGCATCCCCGGCCCGGCATCCGTCACGCTCGCCGGCGAGGAGGTGTACGACGTGTTTAACGCGGTCCTCGACGCCGTTCAGTCGTGGACAACTGACGACGACGTCCTGCCCAACGACGAGGCGCACCGCCGGCTCCTGCGCCACCTTGACGCCCTGCGCATCATGACGAGCGCGGTGATCGCCGCCGACGCCCCGCTCGTGCAGGCCCACCTCGCCGACGCCCGGGCCGCCGAGGACTGGCGACACGACCGCTGGATGGCGCGCGGCCGGCGCGACCGAGAGGGCGGCGCGGCGCGGACGGCGGCCACAATGGCCCAGGAGCGGCAAAGAGGCGCTGAGGGCAGCACGGACGGCGCTGACCGCGACGCTGGGGCGGCGGCCACGCCTGCTCCTCCTGCCAACGCCGGCGACGAGCGGAGCGCCTGACACGCTACCATAGGTGACGAACGGAGCGCCGACCGTTGTAGCCGGCGCCCGCTCGACCACAGACGGCGCCTGAGCCGTGAAAGAGAGAGTGCTATGACGCCCGATTATGTACCGTCCAAGGAGGAGCGCGAGGAGGCGCGGCAACGCATCCTCCAATTCCGCGCCTGGGTGCTTGGTTATCCCGACCCGCGCGAACGCATCCCGCTCCCCGAGCCCCCGCCCAATGCCCAAGACGCGCGGAGGCGGGCGGTCCGTAGCGGCTACAGGGGCATGGTTCGCGGACAGCCAGCGATCCGCCAGTAGCCCGCCCGTGTGAATCCGCGTGGAGCCCACCACCCATAACAATATTGTTATGAATGGTGTCACATTCATTTAAAAATGTTATGGTCGCACACCGTGTGGTCGCGCACCGTGAGGAGGTGAATGCCCTGGACGACACGACCTTCGGCGGTAGCGACCGCGGCCGCCACGGCGACGACGGACGACGGTCGCTCTAT
>JAABUP010003073.1_pt1 | contig 30299 bp, 35 predicted proteins | sample 5559201 | NCBI WGS metagenome assembly JAABUP01 (sample SAMN10711887, study PRJNA513373) | rock metagenome | isolation source: Antarctica rocks | place: Antarctica | reverse complement strand
AAAAAAAAAAAAAAAAAAGACAACACTTTGGCTCTTCTGATGGGAGGACTGAAAAGAGCACAGCAGCAGGCTTTGCAAGAGCACTCCACCATGCTCCTCTGACATACCGGTCGTTGATGGACCCCTCACAGCTGGAGACACTCTCGACCTGCGCGGCTGGCTTGGAATTAGGTGTTATAAGACTGTTTGCCTGCTGAATCTGAAGTTTGCACAGGTGTATGTCTGTGCGGTTCACTGCTGACTTTATTGGGCTGGCCGTTTACATGTGTTACGCTGATTTGTTGGGCTGTTCTCAGTCTGCTTTCTGGCTGGACTCATGGTGACTTGAAGGTCCCTTTCTTTGGGCAATGCAGTGTTGAGTTAGGCTGGCCACGGTGTGCAGGGGTATGCACGTTTATGTGTCCTCTTGTTGAGGGTTGCCACCCTAGAAACTCATCTCACGATACTGTTGGTATTTCTTTCTTGGTTGCTAAGCTTTACCAGTCGTTTCTTTGATCGTAGCAATGACATGTTTGAACAGCTCGTTCATATGGCATTTGGCTAGGATGTGCCTTGAGCAAGGTGACAGGCTTTAATGGTGCATCAACTGCTTTTTTGGCAGGCTCTATGACATGCTCTAATATGGGCTGTGCTTTCATGGGTGTGTTTCATCCATTGATTCAGGTTGTGATGTGAGCTTGAACCTTTTGGTTTACAGTGAACATCATATGCTCTTGAGGTTGCTGTCGTTACAATTGTGTAATGAATACCTTTCCCTCCTAAAAAAAACAAAACAAGGTACTGTTCATTATCGTTATCGTTATCGTTATTGTTACTATTGTTATTAATATACTCTTGGCTGTAGCATACGAACCTTGAGGTCAACTACCGGTCAACATACCTTTTAGGCAGCTGCTTAGGAACAACCCCAGACATATGAGCCAACAAGCAGGTTTTTTGCATCTGTGCCTAATCCTTTTCACTTCAATATTGATTAATCCTGTTATCATGCGAGCTGATATGCGCAAGGCAACAACTTGGCTGCCGTATCTGCTTGCTGCAAATTGATGCCACACGTTGTGCTGCTGAGGCATGCGTAGTCTGCGAGCTAAATTCCTAATCCTGCACAGGTATGGTTTGTTAGGCCCCAGGACATTCAATGACTGGAGCAGACCATGTTGACTATGAAACACACGAAACCCCAAAGATCCATGGGCTCCAGTGTGAAGCTTGTGACACCTTACAGTACTACTAAGCGGAACCCTGAAATTGTGGGACATGCACTTACACGCTCAAACTTAGCACTAAAAAAACAGTGAGCTGACTTGGTAGCACCTGAAGTGTATGTTACACAGCAGCTGTACAGATAGGGCAAAGCAACTCAGCCAGTGTTTTGCATGGCTGCTGAAATCCCTTTCATTGTTATGATTAGGGCATCTTCCACGGCAGACTTGTACGGATGCTTGTGTGCACCTGGGTCCCTTGCCAACAAGGCCTTCATCTCAGGGTCTGTTGGTTCGTAGTTTTCGAATCTGGGATCGATCTTGTCGCCTGCCTCGATTGCTCTGATCGACTTCAGACAGTAGACCTGCAGCAGTTCAGCAGTGAGCACAGATGCTGAGCATGAACAAGAAATGCTGCATAGCTGCAACAAGGGCAGCATGTAACTAAACAAACAAGAGGCAACACCTAGCAAGTTGAAGAAGACAAACATGCTATGAGTGATGGCACAAGAAGTGTGTACAAGTTGACCTTGTCATCAGGATAGCACATTTTGTGTGTATAGAACCAGCTGGGGCAAACCTGTAAAACGTTCAGAGGTGTCACATATGGTGCTCGTAGCTGAAGCTTTTGTTGTAAGAAGCGTGTGCTTGAAGATTGCAGCAAGCCCTTGTGCCCCAAGACTTGCAACAAAACATCCTTGGTTTGGTTGAACCGCCTGCAATCAGCATGTGCCTCAGTATAAGGCCCTCAACACAGCACACAAATGCAGTTGTGCATTTGTGGAGAAACAGGATCACATCCTGAAATGCATGCTGCACAATGCACTTACATGAGTTCTTGATTGACGCCCAACTGTAAACAGGGCCAGCTAAGGGCATGGCAAGAGCCATCGCTGTCACTGAAAGAAATATGTCTAGATTGGCAGTGCAGCATGCAGCTTGAGTCGGCTGTTTATGTCAGCTGTTATCTGCCAAAGTGCTTACTTGCGAAGATCATCACCAAAGGGCCAGAGGGACTTGTCCACCAGGGCCACCTCATAGAACTGTGCTACACGCGGATCTGCCTTGGCAAACACCATTTCCATCATGTCTAGAGTCACACTAAAGAAGGGCCAGCTGTTGTACATTTCTTGTAACATTTCAAGCTTGCCATCATCCACCAGAGCCTGCAATGACATTTGGAATCAACCTCATGCCAGGATTGCAAGGGATGCAAACAAAGTATTTATTGCTATCAATAGGACCAAAAGATGATGTCAACAGCATGTTTGCATGCTGATGTATGCTCAGCTGGCAGACTGCTGTCAATACCCACATTTGCGCTGACCTGGCTCACATGATCATCCAAACATGCATCCAAACAACACAGAGATGCTTGCAGCTGCAAGGAACATGTTTTGTCACAATGCTGCTGTACTTGTAAGACACAAAGCAGCATAGGGTGGAGCAAGAGGACCTGGAAGGCTTCACCGACACCAAGCCAGACAGGCAGGTGAAAGCGAGTCTGAGTCCAAGCAAAGATCCAGGGAATGGCGCGCAGGCTGTCAATGCTGCCAGCTGCTTTGCGCTTGGCAGGCCGGCTGCCGATGTTCATGCGGCCTAGCTCACTCACAGGAGTGCTCTGGCTAAAGAATTCTATGAAGCGCGGGTCCTTTCTCACCACATCTCGGTATGCGTCACATGATACCTGATCAGCATAGTCTCCACTCAAATGCCAGGCACCCAGACAAACCTTCACTCACTTACTGCACCACTGCTAAGTAGCCTTGGCAGAATGATTTGTGACAACAGCCAGACAACCACCATCAACAAGCTGGTCTCATCTAATGACATTTGAGCTGCACAATGGCTTCCACTATATTGCCACATGATGATGCAGGAGGCAGCACAACAGGCATGCAGGCTGACCCCCAAAAGATAGTTTAGAGACCTTAGACATAAGGTTCATAGCCCCCCTCCACTCAGGCTTGGGGCTAGTGGTGGGGTTGAGGCTGGCCTCCAGTACTGCACTAGTGTACAGGTCCAAGGTGCGGAAGCACAGCTCCTTCTCACCAAATTGCTGCTCGATCACCTCACCCTGCGCCACATGTCATATGATGGCTTGAGGCACCATTTAGCTTGAACCTTGTTGATGGCACAACAGATCCAGACAACCACAGCAAGGTCGGCCATGACAGAGTGCATGAGGGAACCAAAGCCTATGTTTGACAGCTTCTCATACGGTGCTGCATGTCTGCTTGCTGGCATGCAGCAAAGACAGAGTGTGCAGGGCAATGTGACCGGCCCCTTGCACCAAAATTAGCTCACAGCAGCAACATGTTGCTTGAAAACACCAGACACATATGCAGCAGACATGCAAACCTGGCACAACATCGAAAGAGATAGAAGACACCCTCTGCTCTTGATCGAAGATACAACTTTCTATCAAAAATATTGAAGACATTAAGCTGCCTGCTTTTTTACAGATACTGTCAATGGCACAAGATGTGTGACATAGCAGCAGCACCTGGATTGTGACCCGCAGAGATCCCTTGATAGTACCAGGGGGCTGACTGAGGATGGCCAGGTGGGTGGGGCCCCCTCCTCGCCCCACTGTCCCTCCTCGCCCATGGAACAGCGTCAGCTTGACGTCATACTTGTCAGCCACAGCCGCCAGCTTCTCCTGCAACATGCTTCCATTGTTAGCATGGCCGCTAACCAGCTGCAGGGTTACACGAACTGTGTCACCTGCCAACACTGGCATGAAAGTCTTCAGTTAGCAGTCTGCCCATGCTCCGCCTGCTGAATCTGGCAGCATGCCTTTCAAGTAAGGACAAGGCAAGCAAGTCCATGATGTTTGCAAGTCCAAGATGTTTGCAAGTCCAAAGGTCTTAAAGCCTAAAGGTTTCAAAGCTTGCATTACCTGCACTTCGTACAGGCCCCAGGCAGCTGCAAGGCGGCCCGCGTCCTTGCCAGAGTCGGAATAGCCAATCATGCACTCCTGCCTGCCGCCAATCTGGTCACAGTACCACTTGTTGGACAGCAGACTCTCCATGGAGGCCTCGCTGTTGTGCAGGTCGTCCAGTGTCTCAAAGAGAGGAGCCACTCGCAAGGTCTCTGTCACACCACACTCCCGCTGCAACACACACACCTGTTTTCTGCGCAATTTGTGTGCCTGTGACCTTGTGCAACGCGCAGAGTGTCAAGGTCAGCTTGGTGATCCACAAGCAAGTCTCGTCTATATGTGTGTTGATGTTGCCGGCACTGCTCCACCAAAGACAGCAGCATGAGCTAGGTGCGCATGTGTTGAATCCCGGTTGGCTATGACAATCTGATCAAAGCTTTTATCATTGCAATGAAGTAAGCATACCCTCAGGTGTGCAGCACAGAATAGCTGATAAAGGAGTGCATGCACAGGATGCCTTTGATTGCATCGCCTGCAAGCTGAATTCACACGGCCTTCACCAGGCTGCATTACCCAGTTGTGAATGTTGAAGTGGCAGTGCTGGTCAGAGCAGAGAAATGGGTTTGACTGGAGTAGTTTCTGACAACAAAGGACACATATACGACACACAACGATGACTTATCCTTGCGTGGCAAAGTGTGAACAAGAGTAGAAGCAAGCAGGAATGACAGAGGTGAGACCATGAGGGCATAGTGGCGTGACAAGTCTGGCATGGTCAATGAAGTAGAGCTTGCCTGCAGGAGAACCACCGCCAGGACATCACTTGCAGAGCGAGCCATACTGATGACATAGGCCCCCAGGGAGTCAGGGGGCAGCTGGGCTATGGTGCGGAAGGTGTTGATCACATCTGCCTGCTCAGCACTGGTCTGCAGGGTTGGCGGCATCAGGGGCCGCTTGCCAGTCAGCTCCCCCAGCAGGAACTTCATGCGAGCCTCCTCATCCCACTCCCTGTATATATACCTCCCTTGCTTAATGCAAATGCTTCCATGCAGCTCATGACAGCGTCATGAACATTTTGTGGCAAACAATTTGCTCTTGCTGTCGCAACGCTTGTCATCAACGCATCATGGGGCAAGCTTGCAAACACAGCATGGGAAAGTCCAAAACCATCTGCACATGCAGTCCTATGAATGTAGACTATGCAGTGCACATGCGTCTTAGACTGTTGTTATGCATGCTGTGCTTGGATCCAGGATGCATGCAGAGACAAAATGAGGAGAGAGAGCATACTTGTAGGAGCCAAGACCCAGGTACTGGGTGATGGTGTCAATGACATCACTGTGGCGAGTAGACTCCTGCCTGATGTCCAGCTTCACCATCCCCAGCCCAAAACATTGCACCTGCAGTCGACCTTGTCATGCTGAGCATGAGGAGGACGTAGAGGTGAGTTTGAGGAGGAGGTGGAGGTAAATTTGAGGTGGACATAAGGCTGTATGTCTTCGTCCCACCAGGGGAGCTGGCAATGTGCAGGCAAGCAAAACAATGCGTAAAGACAGAAGGAGTTGACCTGGCGCATGGCATCTAGAAGGCGGCCATTGGCAATGGAATCATCTCCAGTCTCCTGCAGGCTGTTGTACATGACCTTCAGAGGGGCAAGCAGCTCATCGTGCACAAAGTACGCCCCGGGGTCATTCTCCAGCACCTCCTTCACATTTGTGCTGCAGCAACACAAGAGTTGAGGCATGCTATGAGAACAGCTTGGTGTCTTGAGGTGAGCATCAAAACCAGGAGACCAGCATAAAAGTTGCACATTTGCCATGATGGCTCAATGACACACAGAAGTTGATAAGCATCAAAAGAGCCGATGCCCCCTCACGGGGTAGGGCCTTAGCCTTGGCTTCAGGAATGTGAATTTATGCCGGCATCGGGGTAATGCCATGTACAATGGGCCAATCACGACTAAATCAAGTTGATAAGCATAGGCGTGAGCACAAAAGCAGTAATGCTAGTGTGAGTAGAGGCATGATTGCGCTGATGCTGATGCTGATGCTGTGTCAGCAGGACATGATCATGCACCACGCAGATGGGTGAAAGCAGGGCAGGAAGGGGAATGCATTACCTGCTGTGTACCAGGCAGTGATGCAGCAGCTCACGAGTGTGGTAAAGGCGGTCCCTGATGTCGCTCAACACCACTCTGAAAGGTTCTGTGACTGGAATGGGGTTCCAAAAGTCAGCATAGTTCTTGCGCTTGCGCTCCTCAGCCAGCATGTGAGCATCCTGGGTGTGCTTGGATGTGACTTGCTCTGCCAGAGCCTGCACAAGAATGACACAAGCTTAACAAGCCTGAGACAGCATGTCACTACAACCATGAAAGACCTGCCACTACACCTGAATCAAGGCCGTACATGCACACTGCACCAGACAGGCATGTGAAAAAGTGGGGTCCAAGGTAATGCCAGCTGTAACACAAGCGCCAGGAAGCGTGTCATTTAAGAGCGCATCTGAGGCCTCATAGACATTGATGAGGAGTGGTGTGGTTTGATACTAGTGTGCATGTGCATGAGTGGCAAGGATGTGTGAGGCTGAGCAGGGAGTTGACCTGTAGGTCTGCATTGCAGCGCCAGGTGCTGAGGTCAAACATGAGCATCTCAGTCTGCTGGAAGTATAGGTTGACAGCTGAGAGGCGGGCTGTGATGACCACCTCCCTGGTGGTTTCTGGGGTCACAAAGGGGTTGCCATCCCGGTCACCCCCCATCCAGGAGCCAAAGTGAAATAAATTGTGCTCTAGAGGGAGCATGGGCTGCCCAATGTTCTTGAGGGCAGTGTCAATGCGGCGCTGGAAGACTGGGAGTGAGCTGAAGATGGTCTCATGGAAGTAGGACAGACCTTGCCTCATCTCATCCTGCACAATACTGCCACTGCGCTCACACTCTGTCACCACAATCCATGCTTGTTGCCAAAACCAAAATGCACAGATTCTCTGGTCTCTATTGATGAGCTGCCTTCACGATGACACAACAAGCAGCATGCAGAGCACTCCTGCCTTGCACTAGCATGTAGTCATGTGAGCTCAGAAAGCTACAAAAAGAATCATGACTAACCTGAGGGCTGGGCTTGGTACGTCTAATCTCATCTGTACGCCAGGCAGCCATAATGTGACTGCGAATAGCCTCAAGAGCCTCTGTCTTCTCGTAGGGACTCATACGACTGTTGTGCAGGCGATCAATTTCATTGCGGATCTTGGCATATTTCTTGAGCAAAGATCCACGCAGAGCCTGTCAATAAGGAAAGCCTGATGTCAGACTGGAGAAATTGTCTGGTCGTCTCATTTTGTGCAGAACCAGGCAAGACAGTGTTTGGTGCAGGCAGGATGGTGTGCATGTTTACCATACCTGGGTTGGATGAGCAGTGAAGACAAGTTCAACCTCCTGCTTGCAAAGAGCCTGGTATATGTCATCAGGCGAGACATCATCACGCTCTGTGATGAGCTTCTTGAAAGACCTATTTGTAGATCGCGTAGACATCTCCACCTGCATGAGCAATCTTGATGATGCGCAAATACACAGGTGACAGGGTCTCTGTTTTGCTTTTACCTAGTGATGCAATACAGCAGACACTTCATGCAGCGGAGGCATTTACCTCGCCCATGCGAGCTGCTCTTTCACTCTGAGCATTGCTGATATCTTCTGACAGGTTATGCAGATTGAGCATCTGGGAGAAGGCACTAGACACCTGTAAACACATCAACATGTGAGAGACTAAAATTACATATGTGGTGCATCAAACTGCTCAGTGTGACTGTTGAATTGTTGACACATGGACCAGACTTACCAAAATGAGTTCATCAGGATTTAGGTCTGACAGGCGCTTCTCCAACATTTCAAAGTCTGAATCTGACTCTGTCATTACCCAAGCAGATGACAAAGCAAACACCACATCTACTTTTGCTGCTAGTTTGGGGTTGTGATGGCGGATGATGCTGAGAAAGGTATCCCTGCAGTGGCATGCGAGCAATGCAGATACCGTGTAACATGAACGACGGCGTCGTCGTCGGAAGTCTGCTGCGTCAAACTGTACGTTAGCGAATAAAATACCTCAGAAGCGAGTCATCCTCTTTCAGCAAGTCCGAGGATCCTCCGGACGACTTCAATAAGCCAGACTTGCCGAAGTTGCCCGACATGCTGCTTGGCACGAAACCCGACGAGCAGACACCAGGGACGATGGGTCCAACAAGGGGGTTCGCACAGTGTAGGCCCGGCACTTGTATCGCCGTTGTTGCGCTCGTGGGTGCTGTAACTAAACCGTTGAACTGCGAGCACTTACATGACTAAAACGTTGAAGCGTTTGCCTCGATCCCTGAAGGGGCCAATTTATACTCATCTCGTGTGGCACCTTCGTGCATTGACTTTGCAGCGTAGATCCAGCGGACGAGCTTGACCAACCCAGCGAGCAGCAAGCAATGAAATAGTTCTGGGTCATGACCAGGTAGTCCAGGCCGCTCGAAAGATGCTGCGAGAAGTCAGCGACTTGTCTTTCGGGAGCTTTTCCGAAGATGAGGAAGCAACTGCAGCGTCGACCAACCAGGCTTTCTCTCCACCAAAAGCTTACCGCAGCAGCGAGGACGGTTCTTGGACAAAATATACAAACAACCTGGAAGAACGTGAAGATTGTAGTGACCCAGACGGTGAAGATGCAGCACAAGCCTCAGCACTGTCAGGAGGCAAAACGTCTGGCAGCAGAGCTCAAGTCAGGTTCAACACAGTTTTTGAGGCTGATGAGCAATCTGACGAAGAGCCGCAAGATGCTGCACTGCCGACCACCTGGTCTGCTTGTGATACTGCTGATTTGAGTGTAGTTGCAGCGCACCTTGCTGCAGCAGCTCTGCCTCCAGCACAGCAAGCTGCAACCAATAGCCATGTAGCTGTCAGTTGTGACCCTACAGCCCTGCTGCTGTTGCAACCACTCATTGAGGCTGAGGACATGCTAGGGTTTGGCACTCTTGACCTGAGATCTTGCACCCTAACAAGACATTCGCCTGCTATAGCTCCTAGTCCACAGTTTCGTTTGGAATCGTCCTTCAGCAGAGCAGCACAGGTATGTCATGGATACATAGTTGCCGACAAGAGCTCCAGCATGGCCTGTACAGTTTGCTGAAAGTTTGTTCAGTGGAGTCACAATTTGCTTTCAGCAGGTCACTGGAAGCAACAGAGTGGCTAGAACTGCCAGTGTTTTCAGGTATGGCAGCACAGTTGGTGAACAGCTGCAAGCACTTGCTGTGCGACCTGGCAAGTCTTTCTCTGGCGGTCTGCGCTTCAAGCCAAGGAGTCTGGGCATTAACTTCTCAGACTTGAAGAAGCAGGTATGAGAAGGGTATTCTGAACATTATAAAGTGGCCTGTTTGACACGCTGCTGCGCATGGCAGGTGCTGCCAGATGGTGCAGAATTCAAGCCAGAGACATACCTCTGTAGGCTTCATCAGGTCAGCGCCACATTGCAAAACACTGCAAGAAACCCATTGCCCTCTGCTGACGACAAGCAAGCTTACTCGTCCATTCTAACATCTAGTACCCGCAATGTCTGGGCTTGATGAATGCAGCACACCAACTATGAAAGTCTCAAGGCTGGCAGAGTCAACCTGCAACACAGGACCGATGATCACCAGCACCAAGTCAAGCAAATGGTCAGTATGCTGCGTGTGTGCGTGCTGCAGTCGTGGCCCTGTGCACCACGTCACTCCCAGAAGTATTGCTCTTGTCCACCAACTGCCTTTGCCCAATCCAGTGCATGATTGGTGGGAGTGCACCAATTGGCAGTGGGTGCAGTGCAGATGAAGGAGCATCTACAGGGCGTCATTTCATCCCTTGTCTTGATTGATGATATTCACCTGCACGTGCTCAAGGCAGAGGGGCCGCAGGTCCAGAACAGGCGCTCTGACAATGTACACAAGGCAATTGACAAGGTATCGATGATGCCATGGCATTTACAAAGATACGGTGCCGCTAGTCATGCTTGGCTCATTTTGCTGACTGTGAATACACCCTGAGCGTGTGTGCACTGCAAGCTGCACAACTCTGCACATTATTTCCATGGCAGTTCTTGCAGATCATTCTGTTTACCTTCTATCATGCAGGTTCAAGCAGCGGCTCACACCACTTTCAACAGCATTGTGGAAAGACAAGTGTTGGTGGAGAAAGCTCGGCAGGAGAGCCAGGTGGCTGCTCGATTCAAGTCAGTGCTGGGGTTTAGTGGGCGGCTGCAGGCACACTGCACCTCCCGCCAGTACGGCCTCATCTTGCCAGCTTATCAGCAGGCTTCAACACTCATTCAGGCTCAAGCTGATGCTGTATCACATTCCACAGTCGACTGGAGTGTCCTGCAAAGACTGATGGATGAGGTGACCTGCCCTCATCTGCCTGTGCCCGACCCAGAAACCAGGCTCAAAAGTGCTATGGGTCGCGCAGTGCGATTAGTTTGCCATCCGTGCTTTTGTTGAGTCCACCAGCTGTTGACATGCAGGCTCTTGCTGAGACCAGCTGGAAAATGTTGAAGCAGTTAATCAAGGGAAGGGACACTGCTGTTCATCTGGAGGCAGGCCTGCAAGTGGTGCTGCAAGTGCAAGTGCAGTGGCCTGACGGCATTGGCGCAGCCTCCACAGGCCAGCCATGTTGCCTTGAGTCATTCATTCAAGCCAAGGTGAGACTGCCGGCTTGGTATCTAAGATCTCTGCGCAGCATAGGGTAAATGTATGAATTGCTCTGTCCAATCTTGATCTTGCTGTTTGTTTGCTGTCAGATAGCAGAAGGCTTGCATTACATAGTTGCAGCAACAATTGGTGCTGTGCAGGCTACGAGTGCTGAGACTGCTTTGGCACAGCGCCTGGCTCACTGGCGCACTCAGGATCCGTCCTGTTCCCACGCCGGCCCTACAGCTTCCACCCAGGTCGCCTCCCACATAAGTCCTTGTTGCACAAAAGTCAAGTATGCCTTTTGCAAATCAGTTAGTACCCCTTGGTGCTGTCAGCCAACCTGGTTGAGAAAGTTTTGATGTACAAGGCAAAGTACTGATGAAACCCTGGCGGTGAAGTGCAAACATTGCGACTCACAGGAAGATGGCGGGCTTGATGGAGAGTGGGAGCTGATGGCAGCTAGTGCCATGCTGCAGCATATGCCCCCCTCTCAGGCTGTAGATCAGGCTACCCTCCTGGTATGTTCTTTTTGTCCAGCAGTGCTTGTAAATATAAAGCCAAGTTGCCACTTTTGTATAGAGCAGGTTGCCTTGTCATCCTGCTGACATGACTGAGATTGATGTGAGTCCTGCTTCTCATTGATTATGTGCGTAGATGGGCTTCAGATGAGCTGAATGGTCTCAAGCAGGTTGCAGAGCTGTTGCCATGTATGGTTGAGCAAGTACAGGGCTTGTGGGCAGTGGCAAATCAGCATGTGCCTGCTTTGAGCAAAGGCAGCAGGCTCAGTGCAGCAGGGCTGGCAATTGTGCAGGAAAGTAGCGCTATGTTACATGCAGCTGTGCAAAGCTTTTCAGACCTTTGCAGGTATGGGGCTTGCTTGCAAAGCAAATTCAATGGGTACTGTTGCTGCTGTCTTTGACTGACGTGCATTTCACACCGCCGGCAAATTGCATGTAATGCATAATTACATCCAAGTGCGCAGTAGTCTGTGCTGACTAGATTATCATGCAGCTGGTCTCTGTGCTGCTTGTGTACTGTGTTTCTAATCTTTGCCTCAGGTGTAAATCTGTGCAGCAAGAAGCTTTCTGTTCAGCAAAGGCTGCTCACACTCACCAGCAGCATGATGTGCAGGCGGCACCTGGATGAGCTGTTGGAGGGTCTCACCAATTGGACACAGGATGCAGCATCAGCAACAGCAGCCAAAAATACAGCTTGCCTGTTGCAACTGACAAAGACATTTGCAGAGACTCAAGCTGCCCTTGTGCGGCAAGCTCTGCCTTCCCAATTTGGCAATGTCATCGCAGATGCAGGGCAGCAGTGTACAGCCTTATGTGCAGGCTGTGCTTGTCAGCAGGTCCAAGTCATCATCCTGCGCCTGGCTACCTCTGATCTATTTGTTGATCCTGCCTCAGGTACCTTTCTTTGCCTCATGCTGCGTGCTACATAAATGGTAACAAGCAATGAAAGCACTGGGAAGTTGCCTGACAGGTGCATGCCGCATGATCATCGAGGCGCTGCTGCGTGTATGCATTGTATAGATAACAAAGGGCCACTTTGCAACAGCTGTGGTTGCAGGTACCCATGGAGGCAAGAAAGCATGCAGTAGTTTGGAAGGGCAGCTGACAGGTCTGCTGCACACATGCCACCGCTTGTGCCTGATGGGATGCCAGGCCTGGCTCAGGCCACACCTGCCTCTACTCTGGGACACACTCTTTGCAGCCTTTGAGGCCTTCTGTCAGGCATGCCAGCACTTGTGCACTGCTAGCTGCGTAACCTCAGCTCAGGAAGAGCATCAGCAGCAGCAGCGACAGCCGCCCCTCAAAGAATGCAAGCCTAGTTCTGATCACCAGCAGACTGTTTCAGACCGCATTGCCTTGTTCAATGCTTTGGCAAAGACAGGCAAACCGCAGGACAGCGCTCAGCAGCTGCATACTGCAAAGGGGAGTGCAGATGAGAATGAGGTTGCAGACAAGGGCGGGAAGGGCATGTCAGGCAGCTGCACATTGTTGATGCTGCTGAGCAAGTGCATGCAGATGGAAGGTCTGCTGGCCCGCTTGGTGCCTGCCTTCCTTGCTGTGCTCAGCTTTGAGGGCCCACAGCAGGTCAGCACTTGACAAGCTTTGGTGATACTAGCATGACTGGCATCACCACTCCTTTGTTCCTGACCCAGATTGCACACCTGCGCCATATGGTCTCATCACAGATTACCTCAGCTCAGATGAGATGAGACAAGACAGGCGTGTGATTGACTGATGGACACGGCTTGGATGGTGTGCAGGATAGGGAAGGGCATGCCCTGCAAATTGAGGGTGACCTGACCTTCCAGCGGGGCCAGGTGCAGCAGTCCTACATTGGCACTGTGTGTGGCCAGCTGCAGCGGCACATAGGCAACTACCTAGCCCCCGACTCTGCTTGGCAGGCAGTGCCCCAAGGGGTTGGGGAGGGGGCCGTCCACCTGGTGCTAACCTTGGTGGCAGTGCAGGCAGACATGCTTAGACTTGCACCTCACAGCTGCATTACGCAGGTTTGTGGGCTGTCTATCTCAAGTGCACATTGTGCCCTGCTCTGTCCTCTTCACCCATGTAGTGGACAACAAGTTGCAGCCAGTCTGGGTTCACGACTTGTGTGATCCAGGCGCATACCAAGTCAACACATTCAGCTGCAGATATGTGCTGGCACTGTATAGAAAAGTAGCGTGACAGGCTGTACCACAATTTTTGGTTTGTTAGGCGCTGCCAAGCATTGCTGCGTATGTAGAGCTGTGCCTGAGACAGGCATGTCATTGCTGGCCCTCTGGCTTGCACCATGTTCCACAACTCAATGCCGGCAGTTGCAACGTGTGAGGTGACAAGCATTATGTGCAGGTGATGCGCATGGTGGTGAAGCAGGCAGTGATGGAATGGCATGAGCAGGTGCAGCCCATTCTGGCAGACGCTGGTCTGTGTGCAGCCCTGCAGCTGTCTTTGGACCTGCACTACCTAGAAGCCAGCCTGGTGGCATACACCACGCCTGCTACTGCCCGCCTGCTGCACACCTGCCACTCCACCCTCAGCCAAGCCGTCACCCACTGCTTGTGCAACAATGATGCTCAATGCACTTCTGTGCAGCAAGTCTATGGGGACCACCTGTCGTATCAGTCTGCTGCGGCCTGGCTTGACAAGCTTGGAAAGCAAGCAGTGGAGGCGGCTCTCACCTTTTGTTCATACAACAGTGCCTGTCTAGTAGATGGTGCTGCAGTGGGCTTGGCTGCTACCTCTCTACCACAGGCTCCTGCTCTCAGCCGGCTCGCATCTACTACAAGCAGCCTGGGCCATGTGAACAGTGGTGTGGATGTGCCTGCATCCCCACGGCGGCGCCTGGTCCCCAACAAGCCTATGCCATATGTTCACAGCACGCTGATTGGCATGACATCATCATCATCAGCTGCACTAGCTTCCCTACAGGGCAAGTATGGCAGGCAGAATGCTGGACCCGGAACATCAAGGTCACCTGCTATCAAGGCATTTTATCACAGCTCCCATCAGCAGTCCTTGATGTCACCTGAATGGCCTGGGTCTACAACGGCTGAGAGTCATGCTACTGATGGGGCTGACACCAGCCGTGCTTCTTCACCAGCAGCACAACACTCACGCAGCAAAATCAGTAGGCTGAGTACGAGCAGAATCAGCGATTTTGCCCTGAGCAGCAGTGGTCGTACAGGGAGCATTGTCTCCAAGGAGAGGCATAGGCATAAGCCTCCGAAATTGCAGGCACAGACTTCTATTAGTCTGAATGCTATGGCAGCTTTGAATCGCCCACCTCCTCTGCAGATTCCGCCGTAAGATCAGGGGTGGGGGGATTCTGGCTCTAGCTTGTAGCATATTCAGCAACATGATGCCATGTTTTTGCAAGCAGACACAATGTCAGTGCCCTTTGGTGTGTAGCTGGTCTGTGTACGGTACTGCTCTTAATTGCTGTGCATAGTATCCAAATAAGTGACATGAAGTAGGCATGCTCAATTAACACTGTAAGCAAACTGCACCTGGAGCAAACTCAACCTCAACTGTAAGCTTCATCTGCTCGAGCATGTTTTAAATGGTACCCATGGCACTACTTGCCCATGTCATACATGAGATACTGCTTCCAACGTGTGCATATGTTCAATGTGTTCTGTACTGCGCAAAATGCACATTGGCACTTGCACCCAACAGAGTGGAAAGACAGATGCAAAGATTGTGTTGATCGATGCATGTATCCAGCCCAGTTCAGTGGCCCAAACATCAATCGGCTCAATCAAAGGATTGTAAACATCAATAACATTAGGGGAGGAACTGCAATGCCATATCGCTACTACTCAAGCTATTTACACAAGGTGAAATAGCTTGGCTGAAGAGTCGAATGTATAAATATGCCGCTGATGGGCGTGGGGGACTGGTGACTTCATCTCAAGCAGATGACATATGCTGCAGCCTTTCAAAACCCTGTTCTTCATATTCATGTTTAGTCGAAGCCATTTCGACATAGTCAGTCGTGGCTGCAAAGGAGGACCCGCCTTGCCAGGCACATGTGATAGGATTTTCTGGCATGCTCACATTCAGGTCAAAATGATCAGGTACCAGAGGCCTCAGTTCTGTGAGCAATCTGTCTTTGAAGCCAGGACAGCAGCAGGTGCCGCCAGACAATATAATGTTGGAGTACAGCAGACCATGTAGATCTGGATGCACAGCACGCACAGCATCATGTATCAGCTCAGCAACCCCAGCCTGAGGCAAAGATATGTCTGACGGATGGAACAGCAATTCAGGAACCAGAAAGCGCTCATTGTTCAGTGCGACAGCAAGCTCCTTTGCCTGCTGAATTGGGCCTGCATGTTTGCCTCTGACTGGAAGCTCAGGTTTACGGGCAAAGCCCTTCAGATTAGTCAGCCCATCTGGCAGTACATACTCCATTTGGTGAGGTGAGCTTGACTGTTGAGCTGCCTTCAAGTCTGCACGCAGATCACTGGACACAAAACAAACTGCATCCTTGATATGCTCAACCAGATATGTCTCCTCCATTAGGTTCACACTCCTGCACACGATCAAACATGAGTCACACAGAACAGTCTGCGAGACAATGAGGAGTGAGGCCAGGAGCGTCTTGCCTGTATGACACAAGCTCTTTAAGGTAGTTGGTGAGCACTTTGCCACCGAGGTTCTGTCTGCGCACACCACTGTCTAGCACCACATTACTGAAGATGGGGACAGCATGTGTGAATGAGAAGCCGGCATCCAAGACCAAAGCACAGCCGGCCTGGTGGGCAGGAAGCGGCTGTGCAGTGTTTTTCATGTGTTGCAAAGAGAGAAGTGGAGCTGGGCAGCTGCACAGAGACTGGAACCCAAAATCTTCGAAAACAATCTGCAGACAGCAGCACCTGTGTGCACAAGAATGATTTCTGGCAGGAGCCAGAACCAGTAAGGTTTTGTTGAACACAGGACTATACATTTTTTGTCTGTCTTTGCTGTGCAGTTACCTGCGGCACTGCTTCTTGCATAGCTGGCAGTGAAAACATTGGCTCTGTCAGCAGCAGTCCAGAGGTGGCAGGTTCAGCATTTGACAAGTTCGTGAAAGCGTGATTCCAAATCTCCCTCTCAAGATCCCAGTTGACCACATATCCGCGGTCAACTGGCCGGCGAAGTTTCAAAGCAGATACATCTTGCCCCTCTAAAAGCTGCTGTCCGACAAGGTTCTGTCGTACTTGTTTTGCACGAGCTGTACAATTAGGAAAGACTCTGCAGGTGCAATGAACAGCAATGAGCCTGCTGATCGGTCAGCCTTTCATGCGGGGTGAAACAGGACATTGCCAAACATACTGTGGGTTGGTATGACCAGCAAGGCCAATTTTGCAGGTGCAGCCGCCACTGTCTAATACAACCACGCTGTCCTGTCGCATGCGATTCAAGGGCTGATCAAATCTATGCCCAGGTGAGGTAAATACTGCAAAGACTTGCCAGTCGACTCAGCCGGCAGATCAAGCACCGTGACCTGGAAGTTGTGAACGCCAAAGCATCAGCGAAATCAGACACCCTGGATGCCCCCGAGCCACTCAAATGGCAACCCGCAGCACTTGTCGCTGATTCCGCCCAAGGTTGCAGTGGCTGTTATCTTTCACAGAATGGTTGAGGGTCTTATGACTAACAAGTGACTAACTATGCTAAGCTAATGAATGCAGTGCTGATACGTATCAGGACTTAAAGCCAGGGCTAAAGGACTGTCATCTGAGCACATAGTTTTGACATGACAAGACAAACTTCTATAAGCATTAATGCTAATATTAGTAAATATTGCATAGTCACATTATGTGTAGTTACTGTTTAAGTGCAGTTATTTACTAGTTAATGTTCAAGTGTACTTTCTGTTTATTGTTTACGGCCTGCTTGTGCAGCGTCCACCATGCAGCTGTTCAATCGGCTTACACATGGCCACAGGACCTCGATGCAACAATTCAGAGACAATATGGATGCATGCATGTGTTGTGCTCCAGCTTTCATTTGCATGAAAGGTGAGCCATCACATTCCTGTCGGACATGAACTCCATGACAAGCTTGCTTTAGCGGTCTGATCTGTAAGATGCATCCAGTGCCAGTGCATGCTCTGCAAACTGTCACACTGCTGGCGGACAGCCTGTCAAAACGGCTTTGGGTCATTATGACGCCGAAAGGCCAATGAGTGCAACTGCAGCATCGCAAGCCAGTTTCACACAACGAAGTTGAAAGCACGAAAAGCTGCTGCAGGTACACACCCGGACGCAACACCGTCTGATGCTTTGTCCCATCAAGTACTCGGCAGCTGATTCACTAACTGCTTGACAGATAGCTGACACTTGCCGCAAAACGAGGTGCTTGAAGGCGACTATCGTAAAGGAATCTGAGGGTATGCTTGCTCGTTGTAGCCAACGCAAGATCGCCATCGAATACTCGAAATTGCATCAAACCACTCGTTTCGCAGCACACCATTCATAATAATACGCGTATCGTACATACAATAAATCAAAGTGTTTGCCAGCGCGGAAATTCCTGAGGCACAACGGCTGCTACTAGTTGCTTTCTCTCGCGCTCGACAGTGTTTGCCCGGCTCAACAAGCATCATCGCTCCTGGTGCAGCCATGGCGCCTCAAGCTGTATTGGGAACAGCTTGCTTGGGTGGTCGATTGGGTTTGAAACAGCCACTGAGGCGGTCGTCTGTATCTCACAGCTTTACTCCGGCTCGCCCTTTGCAGCCGCGATCTGTCCGGCCATGCTCCGTTTCAGCAAAGTCTCTGGGCGCAAAGTCTGAGGGCCAAGTGAGTAGCAGACAGCTGGCTTGGTTGCTGCAGTCATCGTTGATGAGACATCTGTGTGACTGAGTTTGTATTGTGGAATGTTGCAGCAGCTCAGGGGTGTGCCTCAGCTTCACAGAAGACGTACCACAGCCTGCCGACCAGATGTGAAGGCCGCATCGGCTGCAGCAGCTGACGCCTCGGGGGTGGCACCCGGGGAGAAGACGTTCTTGGGCATTGCCTACTTCACCTGGGCTAAGATATTGCCCTTGGGATTGATGTTCTTCTGCATCTTGTTCAACTACACCATCCTTCGTGACACAAAGGTGAGTCCAGTGGCCTGTTGGCCCTCTTGCTTGTTACAGGAAGATTTGGCTTCCATACGCAGGAGCCAGCAATTTACACTGGTGCACTTGCTTTGCAGGATGTGCTTGTGGTTACAGCTCCAGGTAGCGGTGCTGAGGTCATTCCTTTCCTCAAGACCTGGGTGAACTTGCCAATGGCCATTGGTTTCACTGTGCTATACGCCAAGGTGACAGTGACAGCAATATGGTACTGCTACAAGCAAGCTGCAGGCAGCGTTGTTGCCTGGATGCATCATCAATGACACCGTTTGAAAACGTTTTTGGTATGACGCCGTTTGAAAAAGTTTTTGGTATGCAGCTGGCCAACATCCTGTCAACAGAAGCCTTGTTCTACGCGTGTATATTCCCTTTCATCGCCTTCTTCGGATCCTTCGCGTTCATCATGTACCCTCTGAGAGATGTTCTACATCCCACAAGTGAGTCTGACTTTTCTGATTCCAATCCTCCTGGCATTAGCTTGCAATGTTACCGCAGTAATGACAGACAATGCTTGACGTCATGCACCACCATGCAGAGCCACCTCATGCTGCTTTTGTGAACTTGCAGAGTTCTGTGAAAACCTGCTGACCAACTGGGGTGTCAGGTTTGCTGGTCCTATTGCCATTCTGCGCAACTGGACCTTCTGCCTCTTCTATGTGATGGCTGAGCTGTGGGGTTCAGTTGTGGTGTCTCTGCTGTTTTGGGGTTTTGCTAACCAGGTAACAACCTTTCATCTGTTGTGTTATCTTCTTCATCTTATGCAAGTATAACTCATGCTGCTCATACAGATCTAGCAGCCATCGTCTTGACTACCTATGTTGCGCAGCATGTTTGCCTTGAGTTTGATCAATATCTTGTGTGTGTGTGCAGATTACCACAGTGGATGAGGCCAAGACCTTCTACCCACTGTTTGGTCTGGGCGCCAATGTTGCCCTGATCTTTTCTGGGCGTGCAGTCAAGTATTTCTCACAGGTAGTTTTTGCCTCAGTACTTGCTGAAGATTGTGTATGTGGTCATTGCTTGTTTCACTGAGTGGCTTTGTCCAAGGCATTTTACAACAAGTGCGCATGTCATAATGGGAAGCAGGAGACTATATCAGCAGGGCAGCTTGAGGAGACAAATGTGTGGCTTTGTTTCAGATTGTCAAGCATGAGATGAGTGGTGCTGCAGGTGCGATCCAAGCTTCCAGCTGGCGTTGATGGTTGGGGATACAGTCTGAAGGGTATGATGGGCATGGTGGTCATCGGTGGTCTGCTGATCACCTTGACCTACTGGGCCCTCCAGCGCACTGTGGTACCCAGGGTACAGGCTGGCCAGCCCAAGAAGAAGAAGCAAAAGTCCAACATGAGTGTGGGCGAGTCCTTCTCCTTCCTGGCCAAGTCACCCTACATCAGAGACTTGGCCACCCTGGTCAGTCTACATCACTCACTCTTGTCTCCACCTGTTTGTTGTGTCAAAATCAGCATCGCTTTCTTGCGGTGATCATTGTTAGTAAAGGTGGCACACACTTTTGCTTCAAACCTGCAGTTTGCATAAGCTCAGTGGCAAGATAGGCTTGTACCAAATTGTTTCTGTGCAGGAAAATGTTCCTTCTTGAAAGTTAGCCTTTACTGTATATGCAGGTGGTGGCATATGGAATCAGTATCAACTTGGTGGAGGTGACATGGAAGAGCAAAATCAAGGCCCAGTTCCCCAACCCCAATGAGTACTCTTCCTTCATGGGAGACTTCTCATCAGCCACCGGTGCTGTCACTTTCCTCATGATGCTTCTCTCCAGGAGCATCTTCAAGAGATATGGATGGGGAGTGGCCGCTCTTATCACTCCCACTGTGCTGCTCATCACAGGCATGCCTGCTCTCCTCTCTCTCCTTCTGTAGGGTGTAGCACCATGACAACATCGGCATCTGCATCAGTGTCTGTGCAAATTCAGTGGCACCTTGAGGTCGCTGTGCACTGCCACTTACTTTTCTTTTTGGTACTTGCGCAAACAATTTTGACGTTGCTGAAGCACCACCAAACTAGCACACATACTTCTAACCTGTGCTGTAATTTGCACAGCTTGGTTCTGTGCACATTTGATAGCTGATGCCCTTGATTGAGTGCAGAACAGGCTTATTTACTACACCAGGTGATATTGAATGATTCAACATAACTAAGTTATGACTTCTACTGCTTCATACTCCCTAACAGTTTACCAATGCTGCAGGTGTGATCTTCTTTGGACTGGTGCTGGGCAGTGGCCCCTTGACCCCCTGGTTGGCCACCCTGGGCCTCACCCCCCTCATGGCTGCTGTGCTAGTGGGAGGTGCCCAGAATGTCTTTTCCAAGTCTGCCAAGTACTCCCTGTTCGACCCCTGCAAGGAGATGGCCTACATTCCCCTTGACAGGGAGACACAGCTGAAGGGCAAGGCTGCCATTGACGTGGTGTGCAACCCCTTGGGCAAGTCTGGCGGTGCTCTCATCCAGCAGGCCATGATTGTGGGCTTTGGCAGCCTGGCTGCCTCCACCCCCTACTTGGGAGTCATTCTGGGTATCATTGTGTTCGCCTGGTTGAAGGCTGCAGGCAGCCTCAGCAAGCAGTTTGCTGAACTGGAGATCAAGGAGCAGAAGGCCAAGCTGGCAGAGGAGGGCCTCAAGCCTGGACAGAAGTACCAATTTGTTAGCAAGGTCAATGAGCAGGTGTGAGGTCCCACCTTCAAATGTGACAAACCTTGTATGTAGTCAGGCTTGTGAAATGCCGGCGCCCATATGTATGTCATGCTCGTGTTCACATCTGCGCCCATATATATGATTCTGTTGTTGTTTTTGGATTGTTTGACCAACAATGCAATAATTGGACAACATTGCGCGTGCCATCTGCTGAATTGACCCGGTCAGCACAAAGGAGGTTCACGCACCCTCACTGTGCATGAGTGAGCCACCTATCAGCATGCCTGTGGACTTTGTCATCATGTTCTGTGCTGTAATGCATGACAGCACGGTGTGTCTGATGTTGTGCAGGGCTTCATTGAGGGCAAATATGTTCCCATTGAGGCTGGTGCCTCTGTGCCAGCTGGAACCGAAGTGTTGAGCGCAGAGGAAATTGCTGCCAAGAAGACTGGTACCACACCAAAGGCCCCTGAAAATCTTGCTGGAGCTTAGACCTCAGAAACACATATTTAGTTGAGCCAAATGCGTGGTTAGGCACACAGCATCTGGGTGGCAGGTTCAGAACATGATGTGTGACGTGACATCCTGCAATTCTAGCAGTCGTGCTGGTAGCAGTATGTGTGTGTTGGTTGACAGTGTCAAGCGTTTGCTGAATTTAGTGCATGTGTTGTGTTGTGACATATGTGTCGATGTTCCAGAGCTTTCATCGCACTGCAAATCTAATATAAAGGCCAGAATGAACAAGTTTGTAAAGTCATCATCCTGCAATCTTTGGATCTTGCGGTTCAGATGATGCCTTAGTCACACCTGCTGTGACTGTGTTGGCTTTCGGAACATTCTTGTCAATACCGAGATGCTATAGTGGCAGTGCGCACATCGTGCGTGTCCAGGATTCAGCATGCCGATGCCCGTATGGGCAGCGTTGCTTGGGATAGCGTTGGCCAAGAAGGTAGTGGTTTTCACTGCTGTCAAGGTGAGGTGGATGACCGAAGGGATCGCAAGTTGAACACGGTACGTCGTGAGCTTACAGGATCAATGTTTGCCTTTGCAGGTTTACGGCATTCCCAGGTTGTATCGGAAGTCACAGCAGTTGGCGCGATGGTCCATATCCGACAAAACAACGCTGAAAATTGTCTCTGGTCGGATTGGTTACGTCTATCGTGTGCCCAATACCTTCATAGGTAGGAATGAGTGCGTCAGGGATCTTCGAGCTTCACTTGAGATGCCCTGAAGTGCTATGTCTCGCTCTCTGTCCTGCCAAGCTTGAGCCCGTACGGGTAAGTCTGCTGTCCGAAGCACAGATATACTGACACGAGACTCTTTGTTTGTTGCAGCGCGCTGGTTTGGACCAACTGCAAATCAGCTGGCTAGGACTCTACCCAGCGGCCCAGTGCCTTCGCAAGAGGGCAGGTCGTCCACTACACAAAATATATTGAAGTCATCCTTTGCAAATAGGATAGTGACAGGTTCTGCACCTGCATATTCCAAGAGTTTGCTGGCTCGAACTCTTCGATCTGGACAGCACTATTTCCAGCTTCGTGGCAGCTCTGTACCAAGAGCAGGCCTACACAGTGCTCTCCGACCCCTGCAGATGTCACTCAACAGTCCTGCAGCAGCTGCAGCACTTAGCCATCTGAGGAAACCGTTCAACTTTGTATTAGGTCACTCCTTTACAGGTCAAAGAACTTTTGTATATACATGAGTGTGTAGCTGAGCAGTGTGTATCAATTGTTGCTCTTGTACTTCAACAGGCTTGCTGTCAAGTAGCATGTGTCCTGGGTACTAAAATGCATAAACTTTGGTGCTGGTGACAGAGAGAATGGTGTCGGCATAGATATTGTTACAGAGTGCTGTTGTGTATGAAGTGCTGCTCTGAAAGGATGAAATTTGCAACAGGTGAAGTTTGCTACATTCCTGCAGATAGTGGTGGCTAACACTACAGCTTACAATCAGGTAAATTTAGTTACGCTCTGTAGAGACTTTAAGGTTGGCTTCATGGCAGTAACCAATCAGAGTAGCCCAGAAGGACTAATGCGTCAACTTCAATTTGCCTTGTCGAGTGCGTGCAAAGTTGTGTGTATTACATGTAATCGTGCTGATAAACTTGTGCTTCTCCGATGCCTATGGTGACCACTGGCTCTCTGCCCGTACACGTATCAGTACTAAACAGCTCAAGGGCTACTTATGGGGCTACTCATGGTATGACTGGCCTTCATATTGCATTCATTCAACTGCAAAAGTTCACCTCGTGAAGTCCTGAGAGTCTGCAAATAGTCTGATGGTTGCAATTTGGCACGCGTGCACGGCACAAGTTAGACCACAATTTTGCAGCATTGTATGGTCAGCTGTGATGTCCGGTCAGCAAGTTCAGGTTTTGTCTTTCAGGCATGGGTGTTGCTTAAACTACTCAGTCTTTTGCAGTGACTTGCAGTGTTGTCCAATTGGCTTTGAGTTGGAACAGTTAGCACCTTTGACACTTGAACAGTATAAGACAATGTAGGACATGTTGCTTACATTTTGAGTCTAGTGTACAGCTTTTATGAACAGCTTGCCCGCGTGGGAGTGTTGAATTATGCAGTGGCCCTTAGACATTTTCGGTCAAGCCATTCATGAACATACTAGAACATGCTAGTAACACTTAGTCAGCTTCTGTGATAGCTGCATTTACTAACCTGCTTCCTGCGTCCTAGCGGCCTGTTGAGTACTATATAAGCTTCAGACTTTGGTTCACCGAACACACAGTTAGCGATCAAGTCCTCTTGTAAATATTGTGTCAAGTCAAGCTTGCAAGTCTGCACAGCTTATTTCAACATGTTTTGATCTTGTATTGAATGAGACAGAACTATTAGAACTTCAACACTTGTCAAACAAACTGGCGCAGTGCAATGTCGACATATTTAAATGGCCATGAGACGCAGATGCAGGCTGCAATACTATACCAGACCTTTTGAACTGGTGTATGTCTACAACCTGTAGGATTGCAAGGTATCCTGTATTGGCAATACAGCTTTACTGAAGTCACCTGGCTTTGCAATGCAGATGGCTAAGAGAACGTTCAGAACTGTGATTTGATTAGTCAGAAGGGCAGCAATACAAAGACTGGAGAAGACTGTATATCAAGAAGACCGTACCAGCACAGTAGCGGAGATCTGTGTGGAGGCTCGTGGCTGTGCTGCCACTAAAACCAGGCAGCAGTACTATTTGGAGGCTAGATCATTTATTGCAGCACTGCGCGATGCCTTGAACAAAACAGCTACGTGCTTATACAGCATGTCGCCATGCACTTGCAGCTTGCGTCTTGCTTGGGCCATTTTACAGCAGGTACTTGACACGAATTCCTTATAGACCTGACGTGACCCGACAGCAATTCATACTACGAAAATTTAGGCTGCAGTTCAGGAAATTTGGGTTGATCATTGTACATCTGTACCAGCAAGACCTGTTTAACTTAATTGAATTTATTAGGTGCTTACCTACCATATCACTAGGCATTCTCTAGTTTTCATGCCACCAGCAGTCAAGCAATTTATGGAGACTTGAATTTGAACTTAGATTTAAATTTACAGCAGCAGCTTATCAGAGTAGACCAGAAGTGCACAACCTTGATATGCCGTGAAAACTGCATACGAACTTGAATAATTATGCTGATTGTTCAAACCAAATTTGATCCCTGGCTCGACTTTTGGTCTTCCAACACCTACGGTAACGATTGCCATTCTGCCTGTATTAGCATTATACTGCTCAAGATTACTGACGGGGCTGCACGTAGTCTGGTCATTGCCATTTGGCAGCCATGCAGGCATTCTTGATTTCTGTGGAGGCTCATAGCACATCGATAGTTCAGACATGTCAGTACAGTCAGATGTTATCGACGCACTGTACGGTCAGAAGTCATTGAACACTGCAATTTGCGAGTCAAGGCGAAGTAGAGCACTGTCCAAGTGAATCAAAGTCTGTTGAAACTTCTGCAGTTGAGCGCCATGTGTGCGCTGCACGGCTTGAGCCATACCCTTGTTTACAAGGTCCAATATCTGCATGCACAAATGTAACACTAAAAACTACAATGGTCACCAGTTCTGATCTCACTGGTCCAGAATTGGCCTCTCATGCCCATGTATGTAGATGCATTCTGAGTTGTGGGGCCTTGCTACATTGAATAGACAGCTGACAAGCACAGTGCCTCAAACACTGCACCTCTGTACACATATCAGAAGTGCAAACTGCAGCTGATGCGGTGATGTGACAACTCAGTAAGAAGGGCATAAGAGGCTCACATCCTTCTGGCGCTGGTACTCAAAGTCTAGGCGCAGGCACACATTCAGCGCAGCCTTGTACAGCTCAGATGCCAGCTTGTCAGCCGCAGCATCAATCTCAACTCGCCAGGTGTACAGGGTACGGGAAGGGGCATGGTCTGTGGTACGAGGAACGTCTTGCAGGCTGACAAAGCCCGCCCTGTACAAGCGGTACAGTAGCTCTTTGGCATCCTACAAGACATGCTCAAGATGAACGTGCATTCCATCAGTGTCCTTGCTGCTCATGATGAAAAATCGTTGTGCAGCAAGATTAGATACTTGTATGTGGCATGGCTGCAAAAAGCCATATGCAGTAGCACAGGTGATGCTGATGCAAGCCAGCTGGCATAGCCTGCTGTTGTGGCCATAAAAGCATCCCTGCATGTTGTGATACACAACTGACAGCAGACTTGAGTGACCCTTCTTTTATCAATCGTATTGCCAGACTTCCAACAAAGATGGTCAAGCGCATCATGCATGAAGGCAGTGTGCACATATAGTGCAGTCCTTGGCAGAGTCCTTTGCTGCAATTTTTCAAGAGCATGCAGCTGGCAATTGGACAAATCCAGCAAGCGGGAGTTTTGGATGTAGGCAGCGCAATTGTAGGCACTTACAGCAAGAGATCAAGGGCAACAGTGTATGAGGGGAATGACCTTGGGCGGCAGCATGGCTTGCTCAGCAATCTGCTTCTGCTCCAGCTGGCGGTGCAGGTACAGCAGGCGGAAGAGGCGCAAGCCATGCACACCAAACCGCTGCCGTATCACTGCATCTGTTTCCTGCTCAACCACCAGGTCAACCTTGTTTGCTAGGCGTCATGCTGCCTGCTACATCTACACTCCAAGTGCCAGATGCAGATCCTGTCAGTGCTAGTGTGCAGATTGTGCATGAGTGCATATGTATGCTGGCAATACTCCTGCAAATGCAACCTCCCTCTTGCGTGTCAGGTTAGCCCTGGCTTGACCACAAATGCCAGCAGATGCAACAGCTCCTCTGGGACATTTTAAATTGTAATGCACTGTGCTGTGTAGGCATGTGTGGTTCAGTAGCAGCAGAGTCTGACCAGCAAGCGCTTGTGGCGGATGATGGCGGCCATGTTGACACAGTAGGTGGAGCCACCAGGGCCCTCCCCTGTGTAGCTCACCGGCTGGAGCGCATCATCTGACAACTCCCTGCGTGCACCACTCAGCTGAAACTCTTCATTGGACCCAGGTGCCAGCAGCATCTGACAACACTGCCTGCCCTTTAAATGCATGAAGCTTATGTTCAACACAGATGAGAAAGAAGTTACCCTGTATCTGCCACACAAGTCAGGAAATCCCGAAGGCTTCAGCACCAACTAAAATGCGAGGCTTGTTGCAAGACTGTCATTGACTGCTCAAGACAGAGGAGTTGTGGCTGTGAAGACGTGCGTTGAATCTCAATCAGAGCATGGAGGGCTTAGCAGAGAGCCTGCAAAGCAAGCGCAAATGAAGGAGCACCTGAGAACATCTGGCACAGTGTCAGGAGGGTGATAATCTGGGTCAATGGCCTGCAGCTCCCGTACGAAGGATATGACCTCATCCTGGCTCACTGACTTGGACTGCGGCGCCTGCATTACCACACATACACAGCTCAGCCCAACACAGCCTATCTGTGCGCTGGATGTATGCATTTAGGTCACCACCTAGGCTTGCACATGCATATGCATAAAAACACGCACAATCTTCTGTCTTGCCGTGAAACCTTGAAGAGGCCATTCTCTGCCTTTTGGACAGCAATGTCCTCTGCGGGTCTTCCCTCAGGAAGCAAGGCATGGGTAGGGCATTCAATCATGAACTAGTCTATGGCCACAGTTTCTTGTGGTGCCCATTGCTTGCAGATAGCAGAGGTAGTCACACGGCTGACCAAAAGGGGATGCTGGACTATCAATACTTGATATACACATTAGGGGCGACAACATACATCCTGGTGACTTGCCTTAGATTCGGTCTCATATGACTGTGTAGCATGTAGCATGGCCCTGAGTATGGCAGCTGCATCTGGCCCATTCTTCTGTTGTACCATGTCAATGCAAGCTGCATGCCTGCATGGCAACAGTCCAGAATAAGATGATCTCACCAGCCTTGGTTTTGCTGATGTCATATGACAACAAAACAATGTGGCAGTTGACAGCAGGTTACTGTCAAGGCAAGCAGACAAGTATGAGGGGAGGCAGGGTCATGTCATGTTACTTACATTGTAGCATACAAAGAAGCTGCCAGATGCAAGGAGTTGCTGCTGCTGGACACAGCTATAAGCAACAGTGACAGCCCATTGAGACGCTTGCACCTCTTGGGATAGACCACCTCACAACAAGTTGCACAGCAGATTCTGGGCAGGATGTACAAATGCAACGCCTCATGTGAGGCAGGTATCTGAGGAGCCGCAACCTGAGGCGTTTGTTGAACTCGTCTCTGTTGACACGCCACAGCACAACCTTCTCCTTGTCATCTTCTTCCTTGACTGGGCCAGTGGCAGTGGACCCTCCCATGCGGCGCTTCTTCTTGGGGGGCTCTGGGCCGGCCCCATCCTCCCTGGCTGCTAGCATCAGGCTACCAGGCAACTTGAAGCGCTCCTTCTCATACTCAGCCTGCACCAGGACAGTGCTCACCACATAAGCTCAGTCACAAGACACACAATATGACCCCATGCACTACATCCCTCATATGTGCACGACATCAAAGTCACATGCATTGCCCGACTTACCAATGCACAGCATCACAGCTTGGAAGGCTCAGCATGTTGATGGTCATGGTGCATGATGATGTGACGATCGAATGGGCACCTCCTTTGGCAGCCTTCAAACTGCCAATGTACCAATATGCTTTGCATGGATGCCACAAGCAGACAAGAGATCATCAGCAGCTTCAGCTGGGGTACTCATATTTCACATACTCTGATCTGTCTTGTTCACTCTCGACAACATTGTCCTTGTTCAGACAAGACTAAGGATGGCCTGCAGAGCGAGCAATGGGTCCATCCCAAAGCACTTAGCATCATGCACAAGACTTGCTTCTTGACTTCCAGGCAAACTGAAATCCAGACTCAGGCCAGAAGTGATGCAGTGCAGATAGAGTGCAGCCCATAAAGACTCTGGTGCTGTGTTCACGAGCTAGCTGCATGACTGTTTTAAGGGTGCAGGGTAGAGGGAGGGCCCACCCTAGCAAGGGCCTTGGCTTGCTGGGCTTGATGGCGGGCCTCCTCTGCTGTGCCGGGCTTGGGAGCAGATTTGCGGTTACCCTTTCGGTGCTGAAAGGGTACAGGAGGGGGCTCATGGCACCCAGGGGCCCGCTCTATGTACCTTTTCTGCACATCACACTCAGCACTGCATGTCTTTCAGACTTCAAAACCTTTGAGCACGCTCAAAGAAAGGACTTCAGAAGATCACACTGAGCTTAACATGATTCGCTGACGCTGAATATTTAACCCTTACCTGCTTGTGTCAGCAGAAGACTTCAACTGCAACAAGCCAGGCTGCAGCTGATAAAGTTGCAAGCATTGAGTCACATACTTTAGGCAGATGAGTGCCTTTCAGACCCACTCCATCAAATGGAAATCTTCAGTCTGTAAAGATCACATTCAACCAGAAACAAAAGGTCCAATGAGCCAGAAACATATGGCAGCAGCACATGGTGCAGCACAACAGTGTAGCAGTACACACCTGCACAAGGCCAAGGAAGTGACGCTGCAGCATCTCTCGTGCTTCATCCACAGGTTGCTCTAGATTCTGAGCTGCTGCTGCAATGACTTGGTCCAGGTTGAGCCGGCCCTGCTCAAGAAGCATCTTCATCAAAGCCTCGTTCACCTCACCAGCTGAGAGACTCTGATCTGCCTCCTCACCAGCAACAGCAGGGCCTGAAGACTCATCTCGGATGTGCACCAGCAAGCTTGGCTTTCTGCACGCAATTCACTGCATGTTTAGTCATGTGATCCAAATGATAAGTGATGTTGATGTTTGTGTCTGCAAGCGACTCTTGGCAAGAGGGTGTCATGCCTGAGATTTTGAAGTATTGCCGGCAAGTCTGCCTCATACAAAGTCTGTGATATGGGTGGGCGACGCGGGTTAGCCTCCTCAGTTTGAAGATAGCAGTTGACAAAATTGTGCTGGATCATTACGAGCAGTGCGCTGTGAAGCTGTGAGGGCTTGAAGCCTGCAGTTCATCACAACAACAGTGGTAGGTTGTTCAGTGCCTGTAACCCTGATGTTTCTCTGCAGAGAAACATAACGTCTGTCCAATGACAGCCTTACCTGTGCTGCGTACCAGGTCAAACGCGCTCAGCATTCCTCTGTCGAGCAAGCAGCAGCATGTAGTCTGCGAGAAACGGGAATGGTTTGAGCAGAGGGCAGCAGGCGGTCGCACATGGGTTGATCAACTCAACGATCACCTCACAGATGTCTCCAAATTGCGCTTTGACCAGGTGGCAAGCTAGTTTGCAAGCAAATGGGTCTTTGTTGATGCCGTTCATGCCCGTGAGACCGACCGGGTTGTACCGCTCGGGAGATCGTCAATACTCGGCTTTGAGCTTAGACTGATCGGCTCAAGGCAAAAAACCCGGACCCTCACACTCGTACCCAAGCTGACGTCGTAGCCATCGCTCAAGACAGCAGAGTGGCGCTTGCGGTTTTCCGGCAGCGTTTCAAGTCTGGTAACGCCAGATGGCAGACATTAGGTCTTGGGAGCTAGTAAGGGAACCATAATACGGTCCTGTCAGGGGGTATAGTCATTCATTCATTCATTCATTCATTCATTCATTCATTCATTCATTCATTCATTCATTCATTCATTCATTCATTCATTCATTCATTCATTCATTCATTCATTCATTCATTATTCATTCATTAGATTTTAAAGGTCGTTGGGGCCAACCATGACCATTGGACCAGTAGACTGAAAGTGTCAGACAAAGATACCCAAATGTTCTAAAGCACTTATGAAAACATTAACGTT